>JAEEGK010028143.1_pt1 | contig 11301 bp, 6 predicted proteins | sample 8958771 | NCBI WGS metagenome assembly JAEEGK01 (sample SAMN16246547, study PRJNA631951) | gut metagenome | biome: gut microbiome; feature: rumen; material: SC-attached | host: Bos | place: Iran: Karaj | collected 2018-10 | reverse complement strand
AATCCCCAATCCCCAATCCCCAATCCCCAATCCCCAATCCCCATTTTCTTTATTGTTTTTTTAAATTTTGTTTTAAAAATGAAAAATAGTCTATTAAAAATTTAGTTAAAAATTGAAAGTAGAAATATTAAAATATTTTTAAATTATAATTGTCATTCTTATTATTATTAATTGAAAAACCCTGATAAGACTATAGAATTTTGTTTTAAATAAAATTGAATTAAAAGAAAAATAGAATTAAAAGTGTGATTTTTTGAGTGTTATAAAAAAGTGTTATTAATCGTTTTTTTAACAATTGAATAAATTAATAAAATGAAATATATTTATAAACTATCTTAAAACATAATTCAGTAATTTCTTTTTAAATAAAATTTTGCATATTTATGAGTGATTTTATGTTTTAAATTAAAAACAAAGAAGATGTCCAAAACCAAAATATAAATGAGTCAGAAAAAAGAATAATACAACTTAAAGAACAATCTAAAAAAAGTAAACAAGAGAAAACAAACTAAAAATAGAATTTGAAATTAAAAGAAAAATAAATTTTCTGAATTAATATTTCCAACATTTAAATTTAATTGTGATGAACATTCATTTGAACTTTTTTATTATAGTTTAAATTGTAAAATAATTTATGGTATTCTTGTCTTAAAAACATCTTCAAAATCTATGATGATTCTTGAAATAAAATTCTGAATTTAGGAAAAATATTCTAATTTTTTTTATATTTTTCAAACGAAATTTTTAATTGAATTTAAAAAGAAAAATCGATATATATTTGAAATATAAAACTTATTTGAAAAAATTTCATTTAAATTTAAAAAAATTGTTTAATTTGACAGAATTAAATATATTTATTTTCTTTTCAAATATAATATATATTAAAGTAAAAAAAATCATTTTTAATTATTATTCACATTCTTATCTATTCTATCTCTTTTATGATTTAACAAATTATTTTTCGATGCAGTATAATCATTACTTTCATAATTAAATTTACTTTCTTTAACTTTAACAGGACTACTTAAACTCCATTGTCTTTTTAATCTTTCTTTAAGTAATTCAAATAACTTATTAGCTCTTTCCATTTTATTTTGATCTTTACATATAATTTTAATATAATATTCTTTGAAAATATCAGGAGTCATTATAGAATGATTTTGTAATTTTTTAAACCATTTACCAGGAACTTTAGGATTATAAAAATAAATAGTATTAAAAGGATTTTTATTTCCATAACCATAATCAATTGAAGTTTTAGATATTTCAATATCTTCTTCAGTTAAATAAAATTCATCTTTTGGATTATCATACGATAAAAATTCTTGAATATCAGGAACATAATATTGATTATTTGGAATTAAAATTTCACCAACAAATCTATAAGTATTTCTCTTATATAAATCATTAATAATTTTTTCAGCTTTTTGTAAATTATGATTTTCTTGTATATCAACATTTGGATTATTAGAAAAATTTTTAACAATCTCAATAATAGAATCATCTAATTCTAAAAATTTTTCTGCTGAATTTATACAATTTTCAAAATGAAAATATTCATTACTTAATTTTAAAGCATCTCTTACCATAGCTTCAATACAAATATTTTTATTATGTTGATAAACTTTTTTATGTAAATTATAACGACTTTCAAAAATAGAAGCAAGAGTTAAATCATTTTTTTCATTAAAACATATTTTTTCATCTATAACATTAATATCCATAAACACTCTAGCATAATCAACAGAAAGAGTTTGAATTCCTAAATGATAAATATCTCTACATATATAATCAAATTTATCAACATCAATAGAATTAGTTTTATTAGCAACAATTTGATAAATCCAATCATGTTCTGTTTTAACTTTTTTATCTCCTATAATTAAAGAAGTAATTAATTTTAACATATCAGAATCAATTCCTTCAATATAATTTTTATCAATTAAATAGTTTAATATATCTTCACTGAATTTTTCATGTTCCCAATTTGCTCCTATATTTAATGAATTTAAAATTCTATTAAAAGTATGACTAAAAGGACCATGAGCAATATCATGACATAAACCAGCATATGAAACGCATTCAATAAAATAATTATTTTCAGTATTTAAACTTTTAAAACCTTTTTTAACTAAATCTCTAGATAAAAATCCAGTTCCAATACAATGCTCAAATCTTGTATGATTTGCTCCTAAATATATAAATGATGTTGTTGATAATTGCTTTAATCTTCTTAATCTTTGAAATTCAGGAGTGTCTATTATTTCCCACATTTTTTCTGGAAATGTTATATATTTATGTATTGGATCATATAATGTTTTATATGATTCTTGAATTGGGCATAATTGAGGGAATATATTATTTTGATTTTGGAAATTTTGAATTTTTAATAATGATATATTTGAATACATATGTTCTTGGAAATCATTTGTATTTTGGGAATCCATTTTATTTTTTTAAAGTTTTTATTAAATTTTATAAGGAAATTATTTTTATTTAAAAATTGGAATTATTATTATTTTTTAAGTAGTTTTATTATTAGATGATATTATTGAAAGGGAATTAAAATAAAAAAGAATAAGAAGAAGAAAGATAAGACAATAACAATTGATTTTGATTAAATTGAAATTATGTATATAAATTAATTTTTATGTAAATTTAAATTAAAAATAAAAATTTTCTAAATTAATCTATTTATATATCTAAAAAAATAAATATACAATAATCCAAAAAGAAAAAAATTTAACATAATATCTTTGAAATTTTATTTTGTATCCTTTAATTCCAAAATTTTATCAAAATGATATTTTTTTAAATTATCAAGTCCACTGAATAAATCATCGAAATTTTGTGCATTATATAAAATTTTTTGAGAAACTTTAATAATTTCATTTTCACTTTTTTGGCTAATTTCTCTTAATTTAGTATTAAAATAATCATTAATATAATCTTCTTTATTAATTTGTTCACAAATTTTAATAGCTACAAATATAGTTGAAGCAGCAAGTAAACTAGGTTTTAATTGCATTAAATTATAATCATGACAATTCATTTTTGCTAAATAACAACAAACATGACTTAATAAATTTATCATATTTTTAGTATATAATTTATTTATTATTTCAGAATAATTTTTATCTAAATTTTTATTCTTTTTATCAATTATATTATAAGTTTCTAACAGTATATTACTTTTAATATGATAATTATTGCAATTAACAAAGAAAATTTCTTGAATGAAAAAATTAATAAAATCCCACATTGTAGGTAATCCAATAATATAATTTAACAATTTTGTAATTTCATTTTCTTTTTTTTTAATTTCTTTTGTGCTTAATTTTCTATGAGCAATTTTCTCATGTAAAATTTTTAATCTTAAAGGATAAATATCATTATATTTACTAGCAATAAACATACAAGTAACTCCAATTAAATGTAATTGAGGAGGTTGTAATATTTTATTTTGAATTTGGCATACTTTAAAATATCTATCCATTAAATTTACACTTTCAAAATAAGTACTTTCATCACAATTATAATTACATAATACTTCAATCATCCAATCTATCATTCTTGTTCTCATTCTTTCTGTTATTTTATGAGAAGATAAATAATTTTCATTTATTTCTTCATCATTTAATAATGAATTTATTATTAAATTTGAATATTCATCTCTTATATTTTTTGAATATATTTGTAAATATTCTTCTTTTCTAAATATATTTTTTTCTTTCAATGATATATTTATAAGTAAATTTTCCATATTAAATGAAATTTTACTTTTATTTTCTTCTTTTTTTTCTTTTATTGATTCAAAAGAAAAAGTTGAATTTGATTTTTCCTTTTCTTTTATTATTGAATCTTCTTTAGAAAATAATTTCCTTTTTATGTTATTTTCATTTTTGTCATTTTCATTTATTGAATGAAGAGGAAGTTTAGATTTAGCTTTATTTTCTAATTTTGTGGTGTTTGGCTTTTTTGATTTTGAAATAATTGGTTTTTTACTTCTATTTGTTAAAATATTTTCATTTAAAGACTCAATATTAATAGACATTATTTATTTGCTTTTAAAAAGAATATTCCTTTTAAATAATTTTACTAGAATTCTGATCAGATTTATAATTTAAAGTTTATAAATTATAATTATAAACTTGAATTAAAAATTAAAGAGGTATTTTTAAATTTGATTTTATTTTTCTTTTTAAATATTATTAGAATTTTATTTAAATTTTTATTAAAAAAATAATGCACTATTTCATATATTTATCTTTTTATATATTATAAAATATTTGAATTAAAGTGAGGATAGAAAAAATATATAATAATTTAAAAAACATTAATTTTTTGAAAAAGTTTTTATTTTACAATTAATGAATATTTGAATATTTAAATTAAGTAGTTCAAAAAAAATAAATAATAAAAGAAAAAAAATATGAATATATATAATATCATAAAAACAAGATTTTTCGATTTTTATCCTGTAACTTTTTTTTATTAAATTATATAATTTTCATTCTGAAAAAAAATGTTTATATTCAAATTTTCAAATTATATTTATTAATAATTTCTAAATAAATGAAATTCACTTTATAAACTGGGACATAAAATGTATCAATGAAAAAATTGAGTTAATATAATATATAGTTAAAGGAATTTAGATTAGAAAAAAACAGAAAGTGTTTACTAATTAAATAAAAATACTATTACTAGAGTATTTATTTGTTATATTATAGAATGTTATTTAGTTATTATATATTTAAGTAATAAAAAAAATTCAAAAGAAAAGGTAAAAACCTATATCTTGATATTAATTGTTCAAACATTATTAAATCAATACAATAAAATCACTATAATTAACATTAATAATTTTACTATATTTTCTTAAATTTCTTATTTTTATATAAACAAATAATAAAGAGTGAAAAACCTATATTCTTCTTTTTAAAAAATAAAAATAATAAAAAAGAAGTAAAAAAAATAATAATTCAAAAGGTCATAAATAAAAAACTCCCATTGCAATATAAAAAAATAATTAAAAAAAATATAATGTCAGTAAAAACAGCATCAAGTCCAAAAAAATCAGAAAAAATGCATTTTGATAAAATTACAATAACTCGTGACATAGAGAGAAATTTAGAATATAAAGAAGAAGATGTAATAATAAAAAAATGGGAAGGAGATGAAGAAAGTTCAAATATGTATTGTGCAAAAATAGAGAATAAATTTCTAGGAGTATTAAATGAATTATTTGAAAGAGAAGGATATTGTATAAATAATTATTCAAATGGAGATTCATATTTTGGTTATTATTCAGAAGATAAAAGAGATAAACATGGTTTTTATGAATTTAAACCAGAAATAAAAAATGGAATTAGAAATCAAGAATTTTATTTTGGTTTATGGAAAAATGATAATAGAAATAATAGAGGAGTAAATTTATGGATAAGTGAATCATCAAAAAAAAAACCATTCTCTGATTTTGATAATGCTAATTTTTCTGCTTTTATTGGTCTTTTTGAAAATAATATTTATAATAAAGGTACTTATTTATATAAAGAAGAAGATGATTATTATGTTTATCATGGTTATTTAAATATTAAAGGTGAAAGAGAAGGAGAAAATTGCTTATTTTATTCATCTACTTTAGAAGAATGTTTTTATGGAAAATACGAAGAAAATGAATTTATTTCTGGATTTGTTTGTAAATATGATGATAATGGGAATGTCAAAGATTTATGTAAATATGATAATGATAATATTATTAAAGAAGAAGATTTAAATAGTAAGGAAGTTAATGATATCTGCAAAAAATTATTTATTTTTAGAAATGTTATTATGGAAAAAGATTATTTTGGAGATGTTTATAAATGCTTTGGTAATGTTTATAATTTTAAAAATAAACAAATAAAAGATATAGATATTTTAAATACTGATAAATATTTAGATATTATGACTGCTGCTATTAGTTATAATAAAGCTACTATTTTTAATGATATTGAAAAGTTTGTTTTTTAGATTTTATTTACAATCAACGAATTTAATATATTCTTTTTTAGGGAAATGACAAAAAATTATTTAACAAATTATTTAATCATTTTCATTTTAAATATTAAAAAATAACTTATTTATTTATTTAAAAACTTTCAAAATATAAAATTAAAAAAATTATAGTTAAAATCCATTTCAATAAATCTAAAACTTTCTTCCCAATTTCTTAAAGAATCATAAATCCTGAAGCCTCATATATTAAATATTCACAATAATTTTATATATAGTTTGAGATGATTATGTTTCTTTTTTTAAATTTTTTGTTTTTCTTTTAAGAAATTCCATGTAAATTTATTATATTAATAATCAACTCATATTTCTTTAAAATTAGTGTTGTTGAAGAGAACACAATCAAAATTTGAGAAAATTAATATTAAAAGAAAAAGTTGAAAAAAATAAATGTATTTGATGAAAATACTCAATATAAGAATACTTTCATGAATTAGAAGAGTTTAATCCTAAATTAGTAAAAATTAAAAGTAATAATACTTATCATAAAGAAAATATATCTTAAGAAATAAAAAATTTCTTTTTGAGAAGAGATATTAATTTTTAAGATTTATTTTTGTGATTCATAATAATGTTATTTAAAAATTAAATATGAAGATATAAAAATATTAATTCTTTGTTGAAAAAATATATAATATAGTTAGTTATTAAGGATTATTAAATGGGTTTACTATAATAAGATATTTTATATTATTCAAACAAAACTTGAAGTTTACATTTTTTATTTTTTATATTTTTAAAGTGTAGTTTAATTGTTATTGTTATAAATTCTTTATTATTAAATAAAAATTTGGATAAATTTTATTTAATATAAATGTATTTTATTTCAATCTTCATTTATATATGACTTTTATTTTATAAATTTTATGTTTCAATACAATAAGAATTATTGATATTTATTTATTAAGTAAAATATTATTATTCATTTATTTGTTATTCTTATTTTATATATTTTATATTACAATCTTTAAATAATTCTTTTTAAATTTTTATTTTAATTGAATTTATTTATGAAAAATACTTTTTTTCACTAAATTTTTAATTAAATAAAAAACCAAATAAAAATATGAAGTTCTCGAAACATTTTTCATTTTATAAAATACCTGAATGGCAAGAATATTATTTAGATTATTACACATTGAAAATAATATTATATTTCATATCAAACAAAATAAAGAAAAAAAAATTAACATTTAGACCAGCAAAAACAACAGTAAAACCCTCACAAGGAAGAATATCAAAAAGATTATCATCAATAGGAGAATTAACAAATCATTTAGAAAAAAATAAATTCGGTGGTTCAGATGAATTTACAAAGTATAACAATATGAATGTAAGAACAAAAAAAGGGAGAAAAAGTATAGCATTATTAAGAAGAGGATCAACAATAAAATATGATGAGGAAATAAATATAAATAATTTTAATAATCTAATAAAAATGGCTCGTAATCCAAATAAGAAAAGTAAAGATAGTGATGAAAATTCAGTTTATTTAGAAGAAAAGCATGCAATAACTGAAGATAAATTACATGAAATTATGAAAAGAATTGAAGAAATGCAAGGTCTTCCTGATACATTAAAAATGGAACATTTTTTAAAGGTTTATAAAGAAAAGATTGAAATTGTTGATAAATTTTTTTCTTTACAAATTTCTCAATTTGAAACTAAATATTTAAATATTGCTTATAAAATGAATCAAATTAAAAATAATTTAAATGATGATAGTTCTGAAGAAAGTAATTCTCAGTTAAATAATCATGAAAGAGCTCAATTAGATTTTGCTACAAGTATGAAAAGAGCTATTTCTACTATTTATAACTTTACTTCTTGGTTACATTCTTATTATAGTATTAATTTAATTGCAATTAAAAAAATTCAATTTAAAGCAATTAAAGTTTTTAATAAAAAAAATATTAAAAATATTGAAGATTTATTACATAAAGAAGATAGTCAAATTCAATTCTTTAATAATTTATCTAAATTAATTAATTTAAGACATAAAATTAAAGCACTTTATGCTGATGGAATTACAGGAGGAAATTTAATTCAAGCTGGTAAAGAATTAGAAAAAAAATTACAAGGTGAAGGGCAATTAACTCAAAAAAAAATGGTTTGTTTAATATTAGGAATGTTATTTGTTGAAATTTTTTTTTATATGTTTCTAGCTTTTAATCCAAAAGAAAAGAAAAATTCAGTTAAACCTTTTTTTCCAGCATTTAATTTTTCTTTATGTATTATAGTATGCTTTTTTGGAGTTGCTTTAAATTTAGAAATATTACAAAGATATAAAATCAATTATATTTATATATTTGAAGTAGAACCAAGTATGAGAATTGGAAGTTGGGAAGTTTTACAAGTTTCATTATGTATGTTAACAATATGGCTTTTTTTTATGATATGTTCAAAAATAACATATAATTATTCTTTATTTGGTCATTCTTTTTATTATATTTTTCCATTAATTTCAACAAGTGCATTAATATTATTTTTATTTTTACCTTTTAATTACTTTTATTACCATTTTAGGATGGGTATTATACATATATTTTTTGGGAATTTATTTCCAATTGGAAAAAAAGCAGTTTTATTTAGAGATTTCTTATTTGGAGATACATTAACTTCTCTTTCAAAACCAATAAATTCACTTGTTTTAGCAGGATGTATTTTAGCATGTAAAGAATGCAGAGATAATAATAAAAGAATATCAAGTTGTAATAGAGATACAATATATTGTTTAATAATTAATATTTATTTCCCAATTAATAGAGTTATGCAATGCTTAAATAGATATTATTATACACATCTTTTATGGCCTCATTTTGTAAATTTAGTTAAAAATATTGTAAATATATTAAGTATATATTTTATATGGAATTATGGAAGAAATAAAGAATCTAATTATGCTCATGCTTTATGTTATGTTTTTGGATTATTTGCTACTACTTTTCAATTAGGTTGGGATGTTTATGTTGATTGGGGTCTTGGAAGACCTGAAGCCAAAATATTTTTATTAAGAGATAAAATTATTTACCCTAGAAAATTCTATTATTCTGCTATTTTATTAGATACTTTGATTAGATTTTCTTGGTTACTTAGTTATATTGAACTTAATAAAAATAAATTTGATGAATGGAAAAATTTATTGTTATCTTTACTAGAAATTATTAGAAGAATTGTTTGGTGTATTATAAGAATTGAAAATGAAAATACTACTAATCCTGAAAAATATAGAACTATTTTAACCATTCCTGAATTACCTGATCTTTAAAGCTATTTTAATAGTTTTTTTTGTGATTAATAAAAGAATATTTGGATTTTAAAAGGTAATTTAAATAATATTATAAATTTATATAAATTATGGAATATTATTTTGATTTAAAAAGAAATGAAGTAAGGATTTTTAATTGGTTTTAAATCTTTAATAATAATATTATATTAAAACTTTAAATAATTGAGAAAGATGGAATTGTTTAAATAAAATATAAAAATAAATTTTTAATTTTTCAATCATATTTTTAAAAAAAAACATAATTCCAAAATTTATAAAAAAGGAAAAAAAAATGGTTGAGCAAGAGTCACTAGAAGATTCAGTAGATAATTCAGTAAGTGTTACAAGACATAAGATTATATTTGTAGGAGATGCAGGAGTAGGAAAAACATCAATAGTAGGAAGAATAATGGATAATCCCTTTAAAGAAACATATGAAACATCAATAGGAGTAGATTTTTGTTCTAAAAATATAAGATATAAAGGATTAAGTACTAAACTACAAATATGGGATTCTGCAGGACAAGAAAAATATAAAAGTTTAATACCATCATATATAAGAAATTCTTCAATAGTTTTTTTAGTATATGATATATCAAATAAATCTTCATTTTCTAATATTCCAGAATGGATTTCTTTTATAAAAAGAATAGAAGATTCAATTATTATATTAGTAGGAAATAAAAATGATTTATCTAATAGGTATAAATAATAATATATTTTTATAGGCAAGTTTCATTAAATGAAGGAGAAGAATATGCTAAAAAAGAAGGAATATTATTTTTTGAAGTTAGTGCTAAAACTAAAGATAATATTTCTAAAATGCTTTATTCTGGAATTGCTGAAATAAAAGCTTTTGAAATTGATGTAGATAAAAAAATTTTTATTCAGGAATTAGAAGCTGAAAATGAAGGAGAGCATTATAATAATAATGAATATTCAACTAATAATAATGTAGGTAAAAAAGAAATTGTTGTTAATGGAGAAAGTAAGACAGTTGTTCAGGATAATAAAAAAAAATGTGCTAAATGTTAATTCTTATTTTTTTTTTATATTTTTTATTTATTTTATTTTATAGTTTTGATAAAGAATGCTTTAAATAAAGAATTTTTTATTAATTATTGAAAAAATAATTTGGAATTTGAAATTTAAACATTGATAATTTTTTTTGAAATAATTTCAATTTGTTTGATTACATTCATTTATTTATTCTTCCTTATCTCAATTTACAAATAAAAAAAAAATAAAATTAATGTAATTAATAACTTTCAAATAATTAGAATATAAAAACCAAATAATTTATCATATATAATTAATAATTTATTAAAAAAATTGAAATATAATTAAATTCAATCTAAATTCTCATAATTAGAATATATAAAAATATCATATGAAATTATCATTAATTTTGAGGGATGAAATGAAAGAATTAGTTAGTGAAATTAATTAAAGTTAAAAAATACAATTACTTAAAATATTTCTTAAGTCGAAACTTCAATTGTTTGAGTTAAATAATTTTCTGATTAAATTTGAAAAACAAATATATTCATATTAAATTTTTCAAATTATTTCCTCATGATTATGAATTCTTATTTTTTGGTTAATATAATTATATAAAAAATATAGAACTAATAATCTATTAATTCATTTTTATGAATTTTCACTGAAGAAAGAAATATATAAACATAAAGATTGTTCCAAAAATATCCTTATGTTATTAATATAGAGTTACTAAAGATTGTCAATATTAAAAAAAAAAATTCTAGATATTTACAAATTTCAAATATTTTATAAAAATTCAGTTCAAAACAAATAAAAAATTATATTATTTGTCCTTGACAAGAAAGAGTTTAAATATGAAATAAGGAGTTAATATTATTGATGAATTTATCTTAGTAATTTAAATATGATTTTGAAACAAAAACAAAATTTGTTTTAGTTATAAAGTTTTATGAGAAAAATATGAAGTAATATAT
>JAEEGK010028142.1_pt1 | contig 11301 bp, 4 predicted proteins | sample 8958771 | NCBI WGS metagenome assembly JAEEGK01 (sample SAMN16246547, study PRJNA631951) | gut metagenome | biome: gut microbiome; feature: rumen; material: SC-attached | host: Bos | place: Iran: Karaj | collected 2018-10 | reverse complement strand
GCGGTAAAAAGTCCTGCAGCAGGATTCACTCCCGATGCAATGGCAAATGCGATTGCAAGTGGAAGGGCAACAATACCGACAATAACGCCGGCGATGAGGTCGCTCACGAAGGTTTTAGAATTGTAAGTTTTGAGCGAATTTATGAGTTCTGGTTTAAACATAGTGAAATGATTATAACGAGTTTGCGGCTTTGTGTCATTTGGTGTATAATTTTTGTATGAGCAAATCACAGTTTAAGAAAAGAGGAAGCGGTGTTCTGATGCATATTTCTTCGCTTCCCGGACCTTTTGGAATTGGTACCCTTGGTAAAAATGCATATAAGTTTATAGATTTTCTTGCGAAAGCAGGGCAGAGCTACTGGCAGATTCTGCCGGTTTGCCCTACCGGTTATGGTAACTCGCCTTATCAGAGCTTTTCGACCTTTGCGGGAAATCCTTATTTTATTGATTTTGATTTACTGAAAAAAGACGGCCTGCTGGCTAAAAAAGATTATGAAGGAATAGACTGGGGCAAGGATCCGACCTCTGCTGATTTTGGACTTCTTTACGTAAAGCGCAATGAGCTTTTTGAAAAGCTGCAGAATAACTTTGAAAAGAAAACTCCAGCGGACTATAAAGCCTTCTGCCGCAAGAATAAATTCTGGCTTGAGGATTTTGCTTTGTTTATGGCTGTAAAGGATGCGCATAATGGAGCTTCTTTTATGGACTGGGAAAAGGATATCCGGCTTCGTGAAGAAAAAGCTGTGGCTGACTGGAAAAAGAAGTGTGCCCGCCGCATGGAATATTACAAGATGCTTCAGTATCTGTTCTTTAAGCAGTGGAAGGAGCTTCGCGCTTATGCGGCTTCTAAGGATATCAAGATTATTGGTGATATTCCGATTTACGTTTCTGCCGATAGTGCCGACGTATGGACACATCCGGAAAACTTTTTGCTGAGTAAAAAGGGAGTGCCGCTTGAGGTTGCTGGCTGCCCTCCAGATGCCTTTACCGATAAGGGACAGCTCTGGGGAAATCCGGTTTATAACTGGAAGCAGCTTAAGGAAGATGGCTACGGCTGGTGGAAGCAGAGAATTAAGTCCAGTCTTGAGATTTATGATATTCTTCGTATTGACCACTTCCGCGGTTTTGAATCTTTCTATTGTATTAAGTACGGTTCGGCTGATGCCAAGAATGGTAAGTGGCGCAAGGGACCTGGAGTTGATTTATTCAATGAAGTAGAGAAGGCTCTTGGAAAGGTTCCGATTATTGCTGAGGATTTGGGATATCTTACACCTAAGGTTCACAAAATGCTTAAGGATTGCGGATTCCCTGGAATGAAGGTGATTCAGTTTGCCTTTGGTGGAGACGATACAAATACTTATCTGCCGCACAATATTCCTGAGAACAGCATTGTATATACCGGCTCACACGATAATGACCCGATTAACGGCTGGGTTGAGTCATGCAGCCCGGCGGAACTCTCACATGCCATGAAATACTTTAAGCTCACCGACAAAGCTCAGATGCGCGAGACTATGATGAAGGCTGCGCTTGAGTGTAAGGCCTTTGTCTGCATTCTTACAATGCAGGACCTCATAGGTCTCGGACATGAAGCGCGAATGAACTTCCCGTCATCGGTTGGTGAAAACTGGAAGTGGCGTGCAACCGAGGAACAGATTACTAATGACGCTGCTGCCTGGTTGAAGAAGGCAAGTAAGGCTGCCGGCCGTAACTAGTCCAAATGAATCTGTGTGTCACGCTCGATGACTGTCTGTCGGGCGTGCTCCAGAGTTTCGTAATCAGCAAAAATATAAGTAGCCCCTTCTGTTCGCGTAATTGCAGTGTAAGCAATCTGACGGTTCAAAAGCGGGTGGCCGATTTGCGACGGTAAAAGCACAAGAATTGCTTTGTAGCCTGAGCCTTGAGATTTATGAATTGTGATGGCGTAAGCGGTTTCAATCGATTCTTTTGGAAGCAGATGAAGAGGGTAGAAAATATAACTGCCCTTCTGGAAAATACCCTGCTGCGCAACATCTGTGTCTCCGCTGTTTTTTATTTCCTTTTTTACCATCAGATATTTTAAATTGTTGTGCTCGACAACAATACCAGAGTCTCCATTGTAAAGACAGAAGATGGACTGATTTTTTGTGAGCATGAGAAGCTGTCCGGTGAAGTAGTCGTCGTCTGTGGAATCAGCCTGCGCTTTTAAAATGCTGCTGCAAATCTGATTGTTAATGGTTTCAACTCCCTGAAGTCCTTTGCGTTCTGCGCAGAGAATGCGTGCCTTGCTTGCGGACTGCCAGAGGGAGTCGAGTTTTGATGGAGCGAAATCTAAAGAAGCATCGTGGGCCTGCTGAACGAGGTCTTCATAAAAAGCGTTGCTCCAAGCAGCTGTAATTTCTTCGAGTTGTGTGGCTTTATCAGAATAATTATGCTCGGGTATAAAGGTTGTTACCGGGAACTCGCCCTGTGGAAGATTTGTAAAGCTGTGGCTGTTTTTCCAGTCATTCCAGTTTGTGAGGAATGCAAGATTTTTATCGAGAGGGGAAGCTTCCTGCATTGCATTTTTAAGTCGTCCTACATCAGAATTATCATTAAAGCGGCTTGACTGTTTAAGCTCTGCAACGCTGCCGGTCTTTTTTGCAAGAAGCTCACCAAGGACTGCGCCGGCATTAACAGAAGGCAACTGGTCTTTATCTCCAAGAATGAAAACTTTTGCTCCTTCTGGGATAGCTTCGAGAAGTGAACTGAAAAGCGTAATATCAATCATACTTGCTTCATCAATCACAAAAATTGATTTTTCATCAAACTGATTTTCTGCATTGTAACGAAAGCCGTTGGTTGACGGATTAAAGCTGAGAAGGCGGTGAATTGTTGAAGACTGTGCGCTGTTGAGCTTTTCGAAAACAGCTTGTGCTGTGTCGCGCTGAGGTCCGGCTGGAATTGCTTCGAGGTTGAGTCTTGCAAGAGTCTCTGAAATACTTTCTTTCATGCGGTCTGCGGCTTTTCCACTTGGGGCTGCAAGGAAGAGTGAATAATCCATAACATCCTTTGAGAGAAAAAGCTTCCATAAGAGATAGCAGACTACAGTTGTTTTTCCTGTTCCAGGGCTGCCGGTAATAATCAGGTTTTCGTCCAGACCGCGGAGGAGGGCATCCAGCTGTTCGTCTTTTAGAGTCATAGGGGAACGGCCTTCTGCGCTTGTGAGATTTTTGAAGTACTCTCGAGTCTTTTCTTTTTCCTCTTCGAACGGTGGAATTGTGTTATGCTTCATTATCAGCCTGATTCTGGTTTCAATACTGATTTTTGCTTTGTAATATTTTGTTGCAAAAAGCCAGCCTGCGTCGATAATAAACGGCTTTGAAAAATCATCATCTGCGATGAGGTTTGGAAGCTTTTCTGAAGAAATCTGTGGCAGGCCTTTGTTGATTATATCTGCAAAATATTTGTCATCATCAGTTTGCTGGTCGAGGAGTTTTTCCTGTAAGAGAAGGCCTTCCCATTTCTTCTGCCATTTGTCTATAAGCTTTCCCTGAGCTACAGGAATACAGATGTTGCCGTCATCAAGCAGAGAAAAATAAATGCAGAAAACGGCAAGAGTTTCAAAGCTTACTTTTGGTTCCAGTTCGATAAGTACATCAAGAACCTTTTCCCAAACGGGGGTGATGCAGTTCATGTCGGAGAGCTTTTTGAAAAAATCTGTAAGTTGTTTTTTATCTGCTTTCATGTTCTGCTCCCATTATTTTCTTAAATGCTGCTTCCAGCTCCTGCCAGCTGTTCCAGGTTCGTGCATAAATTCCGCTGCAGGTGTCTGCATGACAGCCCCGGACGTAAGCGTAATAAATTCCACCAAAATGATTTTCGAAAACCTGTGCTTCGGTTTCATCCGGGTAGAAGGTTGCGAGCCATTTTATGAGGCTGTAGGAATATAAAACGCGCTGGATTGAATAGCGGTCGTCGGTGTGTGTCTTGAGAAGAGTACCGTCATAATATTCGCCTGCATCGAAGGTGTCGCTCTTCCAGTCGAGGATAGAGTAGAGGTCGCGGCCGCCGACGTTGCGTTTGAAGACGAGGTCGATAAAGCCGTTGCAGTAATTTTTGAGCGTCCCGGTTAGGTCGGCGTTCATGTTGAACTCAGCTTCGCTTATGCGGTCTGCAGCGGCAAGGTCACTGAGTTTGAAATAGTCACCGGTTGGTATGGAGCCTGATATTTCTGGAAGTGCTGCGTTGACGGTGTTCCACAGGATGGAGGCGGTGTATGTGAGCCACTGATCTGGATCGCCCTCAGGAATACTCAAGGTCTGTTTTTCGAAGCAGGCCGTTATGAGGCGGCGCAGTCCGTCATCATCCTGTGCTGCAGAAAAATCAGCTTTTTCAAAAACCTCATGAAGTGCAATACCAAGCTTTGTTCCTTTTGGGAAATTGTAAGGTGCAGTTATTGCTGGCGGACAAACTGCATTTGTAACAGGGACTGCAATATACGAAGCTGGATTTTGTGCCATATCAAAACCCGCAAGTGAAAGCTGTTGTTCTTCAGAACCTTCCTTGTCTGCCCGTCCGCCATTCTCTGTCATTTCTTCTGCGACAGCTTTCTTATGCGAGAGAGAAGAGTAGGAGTGTTTGTGAATTGAGAGTGAAGGAACTTTTGAAGAAAGTGCTTTTGTTGTATCGAGCTGAGAGGCTTCTGTGGATACATCCTTTTCTGTCTGTACGGCAGTTTGGTGTTCTTTATTCTTCTTTGATTCTGCAAGCAGTTTTTGAACATCTGCCTGCAGTTCTTCATATTTTTTTCCGATATCAGAAATTTCATTTATAAATTGTTTTCCGTCTTCTTCAAAAAGGGAAGAAATACTTCTGCTCAGGAATTCATGTATTTTAGCTTTTTCTTTTCCAATGACAGGATCCCAGATGTCATAATATGGAAGTACAAGCAGAGAAGAGGCTCGGGTATATGCAACATAGAAAATTCTTTCACGTTCAAAATCTTCTTCTTTAATTGATAAAGTCTTGCCGTACGGTGCAAAGCTTAATTTCGCATTGTTATTGTCATCATGATAAAGATATACCTGAGGGACATTGTTATTTCTCTGTCGAAGCCCTGCAGGTACAATTACAACAGGAAATTCAAGTCCCTTTGAGGCGTGAATTGTCATCAACTGAACACATTCAAAATCAGTTCCCTTTTCAACAATATCTCCTTCATCCATTGAAGAATCAGAATCTGTTGAAAGGCGCAAAAGATGTTTACTTACATCCTCGAGCGAACAGTCATTTTTATAAAGATAATCCAGTGCATAGTTTCCAATCTGTCGGATTTTTGAAAGCATCTGCATTTTATCAAGTCTTGAAAGACGGTTTTCAATATCAGTATCAGCAAAAATCTTTTCGAAAAGCTTTGCCCATTTTCTCTGCTGAGCAAGCTGCTGCCATTTTATTATCAGCTGTCTTTCATCGCAGGAAGGATTATCGTATTTCTCATTATCAACCTCGTCAATTGAAATGTTGAAAAAATCTGAGAACAGAGCTTCGTTCAGTATTCTTCGGTTTGTACTTGTAAAGTCCTTTGCTGTAATTGCATTAATCAGCGATATCCATTGCAGGCATTCTTTACCATAAAAAAGATTTCCATCTTTATATCGTAGGAATGGAATTCCGGCTTTTCTGAGGGCGCGTTCTGTTTCCTTTAGCTCAGTCGAAGTACGGCCAAGAATTGCAAAGTCGCGGAAATTTACATTGCGTAATTTTATGTTGTCATTAACCTGAAGTTTTGTTTTGCCGTTTTCCCAGGAACAGCAGTCAATGATTGTCTGTACTGCAATTCTGGCAAAATCTTTTTCGTTCGTGTTGTTATCAGGAGAGCCCGCTATCCATACAGGCTTGATTTCTTTGTCACAATATTTTGCAGTAAGCTTTGTTCCAGAGGGTTTTGATTCAGTAAAGATGCTTTTTGAATCTGGATCAAAGAAGTTCTTAAAAAGCAGATTACATGCCCGAACCATTGAATCTGTAGAACGGTAGTTTGTCTGAAGAGAATATGCAGCTCCGCCGTTTTCTTCAATTGATTTTATTGCATTTGCGTATACGTTTACATCTGCACCCTGGAATGCATAGATGGACTGCTTCGGGTCGCCAACAACAATAATCGTGTGATTGGCATCTTCCATAAATACAGTTTTGAAAATATCCCATTGCTTTTGATTTGTATCCTGGAACTCGTCTATGATAGCGTAGGTGTATTTTTTCTGAAGCTGATCTTTTAGCTTAGAGTTTTTACTGCAGACTGCCTCGCGGACACTTCGGAGCATATCATCGTAGCTTTGCATTTTGTTTTTTTCTTTTTGCTGCTGCCAGGCGAGGTAAATTTTTTGCAACTGAGTTGACAGAAAACTTATTCGAGGAATTACGTCAACTTCTTTTTTTAGAGCCTGAAAGTCTTTTTTTAAATCTCTAAAGAAGATAAGGTCATCTTTTATTTCTTCTCCAACTGTATTTGTTTTGAATGAGGAAGAGTTGTATTCAAGAATATGATTTACATTGATATTGTTAAGAAGATCATCTCTAAAGGCTTCGGCTTTTTTTGCCTGAAGATTTGAATTCAGATGTTTCCACACAGATTCAAAATCATCAATAAAAAATAAGTCTTCTATGGATGAAAAATTAATAAGTTGATTATATTGATTATATGTTAGAGGTTGTTCGCGGAAGAACATAAAATACTCTGTATCAAGCCCCACAATCGCTTCGTTTTCTTTACCAGCCTGATTCAGATAATACTTAGAAACTGCCTGCTTAAAATCTCGTTTAAGTTGATTTATAAAAGTTGTCTGTTTCTGTGCATCTTCAAAAAGCTTTTTAAACTCTGAAGCTTCCTTAAGAACATTTCGAATCCAGAGGTCAATAAAATCCTCAATAGCAGTATCCTCAACCAAAGAAAGATTTGCACACTGATTTGCAGTAAACGAAAATTCCGAAAGGGTTTTCTGACAGAAGGAGTGAATCGTGAATATTGAAGCGTTATCAACATCCTGTTTAGGACAGGCTTTTCTGATTCTTTCGCGCAGTTCTCCTGCTGCTTTTTCTGTATAAGTTACGACAAGGATTTTTTCGAGGTCAATTTTTTCTTCAATGAGCTTCTGAATGATTCCGGTTATTGTGTAAGTTTTTCCGGTTCCGGCAGAGGCTTCAATGAACATTGATTTTTTCAGTTCTACTGGGTTTGTTATTTTCTGATATTCTTTCAGATTGAATTCTTTACGCTCCATAATTTACTCTCCCGCCTCATCAACATTTTTTGCGTGCTGCTTAATATAAAGAATTAAATCTGCCTGATGTATTTTTGCGGCTTTCCATTCTTCTTCAAAATTATCATCGTCATAGCCAAGATCAATATCCGGATCAAATAATTTCCGCTTTGAAAAATACTGCCATGCTCCGTTTCCATAATCATCTGAAAGGTTGTGCTTAAAGGTCTGGAAGGTTAATGGCTTATCTGCTTTTGGTTTTACAATATCATCATGTACAATTGCTTCTGGGGCGCATTGCTTAAAGTGAGAGATAAACATTGAATTGTAAATCTTATTCAGAATTGTTCGGGCGAGTTCCGGGTTTGCTGTAAAATCATGAATAAGAGCTGCTGTGGCTTTACCGTCTTTTAGAACTCCGGCAAATAAAGCCACGTTGTATATGTCCTTATCTTCTTCTGGCAGTGAAGCGAGAAGAAGAAGCGAGGTAAGATAGCCTGTAAGAACATTCTTTGTATTCGACAGCTCCAGTGTAGTTATTGTTTTTAATTCCTTAAAATTTCTGTTGTACCATGCAAGTTCACCAGTTGCAAACCAGTCTTTTGGAGTTATTCCCGGCAACTGTTTTATAAGCTCCATTGCATTTTCATTGAAAACAAAATCGTAAGCAGTTGGACAATTTTTATTGATTTCTTCTAAGAGGTCATTCCCATTTTCAAATATCGTTTTAACTGCCATATCGCCAAAATAACTGTCCGGGAGAATGTTGTTAATTTGTAAATTAAAAGAAAGAAATTCTTCGGTAATGTTTGTTTTGCATTGGAGTTTGTTTTGTACATACTCTTTTCTAAGGTCTGAACTTATTTTTGCACCAAGAAACAGCGGTTCAAATTCCAGCTGTTCCTTTTCTTCATCATCGTAATTGTTGGTAAGCTTCTGATTGACCATATAAACAAACGGATCTTCCAGATATTTTTTCATCTGGCTGATGGAAATGCGATCGGGGAGTGCAGTGATTTCCTGTGATGCAGGGCCTTGAGGCCTCTGGTCCGAGTTCTGTTCCCCGCCGCTTGTCTGCAGCGCAATAAAGTTTTTCTTATTGCGGAACTCTCTTGGGGTGAAAAGCTCCTGCCAGGGGCGGTCTTCGTCTATTTTTATGTGCTTTTCGTATTCGGTGTTTTCAAGTTTTTCTTTACCGTCTTTATCCTTACCCGGGGTGTAAACGGTCTGGAAAAGGTCGCCGAGGACTGAGGATTTGAAAAAGTCTTCATCCTTCTGCAGGTTTTTGTTTACGTAACTGAAGAAGAGGCCCTCTCGTGCAGCCATGAACTGACACAAAAAGGCATTTTTGTTTCTTTCTGGTATAGATTCGTCACCATCCATACGGTCTCGTTTTCTACGGAGGTCGAGCTCATTTTCGCTGTCTACTCCTGGGAAGCTTTTTGAATCCAGGCCGATAAAGAAAATATACTTTGCTGAGAGAATACGGTTTGATTCAAAGTTTGCAAAGGTGATTCCTTTTGTCAGGATGTTTGCGCTATGAAGTGTTACGGCAGCAGAGCGGTCAAAGAGAGCGTTTGCAAAACAGTCTGCAAAAACATCTGGAGCGGCTGTGAGACTCTGGCGCTCAATTTCTTCTACGACATTCTGAAAAACAAGACTTTCGTTATAAAGGTCTTCTGGAATATTGCCGCTAAGTAGCAGCCAGTTTTTGAGAAGAGCTTCAAGCTCAGAGATGTCGTTGATGTTGAACTTTTCCTGGTCTGAATAAGATGCCCACTTTTTAAGCTCATCTACTACCTGAATAAACTTGTAAAGGGAGTCACTGTCTGCGGTTGTCATCGATTCAAATGGCAGAAACTGACAGTCGTTAGTTTCTACAAGGTCTGTTGTGAGACGTGAAAGTAAAAGCCTGTTTTTTGCCTTCTGCCATTCTTCATGGTTTTCACGGTCGCGGTAAATGTTCAGCTTAGATGCCCAGTCGGCCCAATTGGAAACTTCTTCATCTGAAATACAGCGGACAGTCTGAACAAGATAATTATGTAATAAGGCAAAAACATCAGAGCGACTCAGGTAACCTTTTTTCAAAATTCCAAAAAGAACTGTAAGAGCTTCAGCGGTAAGAGAACGTTCTCCAGAATAATCAGCTATTGTATAAGGAATGTATGGAAAAACTGAATCAGCCGCAAACTGATCGTTCTGATCAAATACCTGTTCGATCGCTGTTTTATAATCCTGAATCTTTGGCGCAACAACTAGAATATCACCAAGCTGAGTATTGTCATTCTGAGAAAGCAGCTGACAGATTTTCGTATGCAGTGCTTCGACTTCGCGGAGACGGGTAGGGGCACCGGTCAAGGTAAGAGAGGAATCAGCTGAATTATATTCTTCCTGCAAAAAGCATGTATCCTCTGTAATTGATTTTTGAGTACGGTGAAGGAGAGAATCAGTTTGACAAAAACTTTGCTCTGAATTAAGGGCTTGTACAGTACACTCTTTAGTCCAAAGACCAAACTGTTCCTTACCAAATTTACTCCATTTTAGTAACAGCTGATTTTCCGGCTCCTTCTTAATATCAGCCAGCTGAAGAAAAACCTCCAGCTGAAAATCCTTTGAAAAGTTTTCGAGAATATTGCGGTAAATCTGACCAATTCCCGAAAAGCCAAAAATAAAAACAGGACGGTCCTTTTGCCAGTTGAAAGCAAGTTCTCCACTGTTAGCTTTTTTATTCTGCTTTACAAGCTGGAACAGCGTCAGATACTTTGTGTCTTCAATTTCAACACCCTGTTCGCCAATAATATCGATGTAAAGCTTTTGCTGCCAGGCTTCAAGAGAAAGCACGTCATTGAGGTTATCGGGCCGGGTATCTTCGTAATCAAGAAAAAGACTTGCTATTGTCTGGGCAAAATCATAAAGATGATTAGCATTGATTTTTGACTCAGAAGCTTCTCTTGTAAGATAAGTTATGACTTCAGATGAACCAAGCGTTTCGAAATAGTATTTTCCAGAATTTTTTGATGTCAGCTTTGTAATGATGATGTCCCTTAATAACTCAACCGAGAGCTTATCAATCTGCTGTTTTGGAGCAGAAGACTTTGGACTTACTAAATCAAAAAGAAACTGCTGGATGCGGAGAGTTTTGAGATTCATCAGAATGGAATTGCCGGCACCCTTGCTTTTGAGCCAGTGAAGCTTAAACCACTGTTCGGTTTTCGGGTCGGTAAATACAACTGCCGGTGAACAGAAAGGTGTTTTCCAGTTCTCAATGATTTTTTCAATCATTTTGTCAGCAAGAAGATCAAGATTCCAGGATGTATAAACGTTTTTCATCAAAAGTCTCCCGCTATAGTATAGCATGTTTTATGTCTTTCCGTAGTAAATTACTTTATTTTTTTGTGCCAAATTTATATATTTTTAGTATGAGAAAAAATAACAGAAGATTTTTTGTAATTTTAATTGCGGCAGTTTTGTGTTGTGCCGGTTATTTTGCCTGGGATTATTTTGGAAACAAGGAAGAAAAGGTTTCGTATGTTGATTTCTGGCAGTGTGTTGAAGCTGGAGATGTTTCTTCCGTAAAGTTTGAGGGGGAAGTAATTCATTTTTCAGTAAAAGCCAGTCCTGTAAAGTTTAAGACGCAGAATCCTAATTCGCCTGTTTTACAGGAAGAGCTGATGAAGCGTGCAATTGAGGTGACTGTTGCAAAAGATGGTACAGAAATTCTTTCTTTGATTTTTGATTTGATTTTCTACCTGTTTTTCTTTGGTGTGATTTTTATTGCTTTCAGAAAATTTATCAGCCCGAATACCTTTAAGGTTGTTCATAAAACCGGAGTTAAGTTTGATGACGTTGTGGGCATGGATAAACTTAAGCGCGATATGGTGCAGGTAATGGAGATTATGAAAAAGCCTGCTGAGTATGCAAAAAAGGGAATCCGTATGCCAAAGGGAATTCTTCTTGAAGGCGATCCTGGAAACGGAAAAACTCTTTTTGCAAAGGCACTTGCCGGTGAAGCGCGCATTAATTTTATTCCAGCCAAGGCAACTGATTTTGAAAGTATGTTCATGGCGAGTGGACCGCTTAAG
>JAEEGK010028139.1_pt1 | contig 11302 bp, 11 predicted proteins | sample 8958771 | NCBI WGS metagenome assembly JAEEGK01 (sample SAMN16246547, study PRJNA631951) | gut metagenome | biome: gut microbiome; feature: rumen; material: SC-attached | host: Bos | place: Iran: Karaj | collected 2018-10 | reverse complement strand
ATATTTAAACGACCATTAAGCTGTGTATAGCTAAAACAATATAATTGATAAGTATTAGTTGTGTTAGTTGCAGCATCATATGCTGTATATGGGCCTTCTATCCATGCTTTATCAGGATTTCCAAGTCCAGCTAAAACTGAGTTGTCAGTGTTTAAATTTATATAACAACCATTAAATGAAATCTCACCTTCAGCTCCTGTTGGGATACGATAGGCAGGCTTCCTTGGTGGTCTATATCCTTTACCTTTCTTATTAGATGATTTTGCCATTGCCTTATTTTCAACAACAGTAGTCTTTTTAACAACCTTATCCTGGGCAAAATTCGGTGCTATGCTTATGCTACCTGATAAAAGAAGAGTAGCTGCAACAGCAAATGATAAAATTTTCTTTTTCATAAAAACAATCTCCTTTCAAACAGGTTTAATTATCCTCGCATATTTAGCATATGTCAATAACATTATAAATATATTTATGTTTCTTTATTGGATAATTTTAGATAGTCTTAACACATATTTATACCGCTTCTCGATATTAAGTTGAATGGTAATGAAAGTATTAAAAAAGGAGACTAACCATATTGGAAAGTCTCCTTGATCTTAGTCTGGACAAAACTTATCTACAATAGCATTGTTGCTAACCATCACCTTAAACAATCTGTTTTTATGGAAAATAAAGTGCATGTCTACTGGATTAGTTTCATAATTATAAAGAATAGCAGAGCGAGAATCATCCATGCTTGTAGGCTCGCCCATTACAGCAACAACCTCGTCTATTGTGCTTCCGATAGAAATACCATTTGTGAATTCAACATTTTTGGTACCTATGATGTAGTCGTATACTTGAGTAACACCATTTTCCTCGCATAGTGTTATGTAAATATCATAGTTGTCATCTTCATTTCCTGTTTGATTAAATGAATAATAGTAGAAAGTGGAATCCTTATTAGTACGAGGATTATCCGGGTCGTTTTTCATAACATCTCTCAAATAAAAAGTTGGTTCGCCAAATTCTTTGATAACCGAAAGCCCCGAATGAATATTGAAATGAACATCCTTATAAATCACTTCTCCAACTTCGCTGGCAGATATAGCATCCTTGGAAGTATAAATGGTTTGCTGAGAGGATATGGACTTATCACCCATAAAAATATATATAACAACAGCAGCTATAACTAGAAGTGCAGTGATTATAATCATTAAAAGGTTTTGTTTTTTCATATATCATTATTCCTCCGTTGTTCTATTATATCAGATTATGCTATATATTAAACAAAAAATATGTATATAAAATTTTTATTCTTTACACATTTTTATTTATAGAGTAGACTTTTAGTTATCAAACAATTTGTATCTTAGGAGGAGTTATGGAACAAAAAAAGTTTACCTGGATTACTGCTTTAATAATTGGCATTTGCATTGTTCTTGGCTTTGGAGCCCTTGCCTTTGGTCTTTATCATTTTAGGTCAGATAGCTCACAGGCTATTACAGCAACAGGAAGTGCCAGCGTTGATTTTGAAGCAGATACAATTATATGGAGAGGAGAGTTCTCCGCTACTGCATATACCTCAAAAGAGGCTTACGATTCCTTGAAGGAAGACTCATCTTTTGTAAAGCAGTATCTTCTCGACAATGGTATTACCGAAGAGGAGATGGTCTTCAATCCAGTTGGCATTGGCCGTACTTACTCAGATAATTATGATGCTAATGGCAATTATACCGGCTCCACAGCAGATGGCTACAATTTGACACAGAGCTTTGAGGTCACATCAACAGACATAGATAAGGTAGAAAAGATTTCCAGACAAATCTCAACTCTTTTAGATCAGGGAGTTGAACTCGAGTCTTATTTACCTGAATATTATTATTCAAAGCTTGATGAATTGAAGCTTGATTTAATTGATAAAGCTTCTAAAAATGCCAAAGAGCGTATCGATATAATTGCTAAAAACACCAACACTAAGCTTGGCAAGCTTAAGAGTTCATCACTTGGTGTGTTCCAAATAACAGCGCAAAATACCGGCACAAGCAGTTATTCTTATGATGGAGCATTTGATTCCAGCTCAAGAAACAAGACTGCAACCATCACAGTGCATCTTGAATATGGAATTAAATAATTCCTCCTTGTGTGTTTAAATTTAATATTTATATAGGGATGGCCCTCAGGAATATTACCTGGGGGCCATGTTTATGTGAGTTATACTTTTAGGGGGGCTTATTTAAAAATATGTAATAGTAAAAACTATAATCTTTAAATACGTCGATTTATTAATACTCCTCAGATGGACAATATCTCTGACCAAGCTTATTATTTGAAATAATAATAGAATATAACTTGTCATTTTTGAATGAGAAGTAGTAGGTAACTGCGTCTGTCTTATATCTCAAGTCTAAATATCCTTCTGAGTTACCTACAAAAGAAGGGTTACCCATTTTGTCCTTTACAGAGCTAACGTCATCACCAACTTTGATTCCATTACCTAAAACAATTTTGTCGCTATAGATGATTGTGTCATAAATGTCACTTTCACCTTTGTCCTTACAATAGGTAAGGTACATTTCTGTATCTTGCATGCTATATTGATCAGGACCAAAGTTGTAATAGTAGAAATCTGCAGTATGTGCTGTGAGTCTACCAGTAGTATTAACTGCAAGGTCTTCTATAATGTAGTAATTGTTTAATCTCTTGATGTCTTCTTCCTTGCTGTTAATATTAATATGTGTTCCGTTATAAATAAATTCTCCGTATTTAACAGAATCCTCAACATTGTTTGAATTTTCTATATTTAAATTAACATTATTCTCTGCACCAGAGTTCCCATTGTTAGAATCATCATTCTGGTGCGGATGATGACCCTGTTGTTCGTTAGAAGTACTATTGTTTTCATCTACTATAGTAGTATTTGTCTCGTCATTGTTGTCAGTAGTAGACTCCTCAGGCTTTGTAGTATCTGTTGTCACTTTATCTTCAGTCATATCTGTACTAACATCACCTTCAGTAATAGTAGTTTCATTTTCGGCTAATGCATTAGTTTCAATTACATTAGTCTGTTCTTTGCCTGCTTCCTTTGCAAACACACCAATTCCTGTACAAAAAAGTACTGCCGATGCTATAACAATAGAAGCAATTTTTCTCTTCATTTGTGCCTCCTTTCTGGTTGTGTATTACCTGTTATAGTACAGTTGTAACACAACCTTTTTTATTTTTCAAGGGATAATTTTAAATTTTATAATTATTTAATAATATAATTACCGGTTAAGTCTTTTAAAATAAGGGAAAATATGACTATAATAAAATGTATTCGATTCCTGTTAACATAAAAGTTTAACCGGAGTAGAAGAGTAATAGGAGGAAACTGAAATGAATATTTTATTTGGATTATTATTTGGAGCCCTAGCCGGTTTTCTAGCAACAACATTTATGAACGAAAGATCAGGTTTGATTAAAAATATTATTCTTGGTGTACTTGGTGGATCGGTAGGTAGCTTTGTTTTTAGTCTGCTTGGTATTTCTACAAATGGAAGAATCGGAAGTCTTGTTACAGCTGTAGTTGGTGCTTGCATCTGTATTTGGATTGGAAAGAAGTTATTTTAATTATGAAAATACTTATTTTTTGCTGCAAGGGATTTGAAATGATGGAGTTTGCTCCATTTTATGATGTGGCTGGTTGGGCCAAAAGTGAATTTGGCTATGACATAGAGCTTGATACCTGCGGGTTTACCAAATCTGTTGCCAGTGCTTTTTGGGGTACAGAGATAAAGGTTGATAAGCTGATTTCAGAAATAAAAGTGGATGATTATGAAGTACTTGCCATACCTGGTGGTGACCATCTATATGGTTATTTTGAAGAGGCCTACGATGAAAAGTTCCTAGAGATTATTCGAGCATTTAATAATAAAGGAAAAATTATTGCAAGCATTTGTGTGGCTGCTCTCCCTATAGGAAAGAGCGGTGTGTTAAAGGGCAGAAATGCGACTACCTATCATTTATGCGATGCCTACAGACAAAAGGAGTTGGCTGAATTTGGTGTTAATGTCATCAATGAACCTATAGTAATTGATGATAATATTATCACTTCTTATTGTCCTGAGACTGCGGCTAATGTTTCATTTGAAATGATGAAAAAGCTCATGGGCCGAGATAAGACTTGTGTCATAAAGCATGGCATGGGATTTGATGTGTAGTATTAATAATTATTTATTTTAATATGTTTTAGTAGCGGCGATAAACTCGTCGCTATTTTTTTATCATTTTTGGAAAAAAAAATATTTTTTTTTTGAATATATAAATGAACAAAGAAAATTTTTAGGAGGTATATAAATATGGCACAATTACCTAATAAGAACTGTATTTTAACGGATTATTTAAATAGAAAAGAAACGATTAATAAATATGGAAAAGAACGAAGCATACATAATATGTATGTTCTTCGAAATAGAATTTATGATTATTTTCTCACAAATTATCAAACTGTATTTTCGATAAATTATCTTAAAAGTATGAATGAAATACATTATGAATTAATGTGCAATTTCTTTCTAAATAACAATGTTGATAAAAATCAAACAATAAAAATTTTAAATAATTTTTACAAAGAGACCATAGCAAATAATTCTAATAATGGATTGATTAATCCTTTTAAAGCTTATAACTGGTCCGATATATGGCAAACAATTGACAATAAGAAGACACAATATATCCGTGATTGTTATAATGCAGGTAAAAAATTCTCATCAGAAGATTGCCATAATAAAATAATGAATGAGATGCTAAATAAAAAAGACTCATTTACTATCGATAAAAACATTAGTCAAAACAGAAATGCATTCCAAATTGTACCTTTAAAAAAACAAAGCATTAAAAAGAAGAAAAAGGATTACACCACCCCTGAAAAAACACTTATCAATATATATTTAGAAACATTTAATTTGAATTTACATAATGATAAAAATACCATCCAAAATAAACTGAAAGAGATTTCAAATATTGAAGCAATATGCAACTTTTTACTAAATAATATAGAAAAAAATCCACTAACCGTATATAGATATACAACTGCTGTTAAAAAATACTATAACGAGGAAAAGATAGCTTCTGAAGGAGATATTCCTTTTGGTTGTTATCCACTTAGAAAAATTTATCGTTTAATAGAAAAATTAAAAAATGACAACCACAATCTCTCCAACGAACAAATAATTTTAGGAATGACAAATAAATTTGGTAAAGCTGCTATAGAAAGATATATAAAAAGACCAACTTTTATAGATTCAGATGAAAATATATCGCAAGAAGAAAAGGAAATAATAGTTAAAATAATTAATAATTTACAGAAAGAATTTAGAACACAAGCATCAACTGAAGAAGTCTCAACTAGTAGAAAGCATTCCATTGATTTTGCAACAGAATCACAACCTCAAAAAAGATTGAATATAGAAGAAGACACATCGTCAAATAGCCATATAAACGAACTTGAAACAGTGCCACAGGCTTCAAAAAATTCGAACAAAGGAAAAAAACCAGCTGAAGATGATTATACAAATAATCAAGCTACAGATGTATCAGAACAAATTAATCCGGAAAAAACTAATAAAGTTAAAGGTCATCCTTTACCAGAGAATCATCCTATTACAAAACTTGGCATTCGCGGGTTTACGCCATCAGAATTATCAGATTCAAATAAGTTGCCTTTATATGCCGACGAAGATTGTATAAATTTTATGACATGTAATATAAATGATGGACAAGAAATTTATTTATGGGTAGATAAAAATAATATTTACGATACATTTGAGTCTAAAGTTACAATTAATTATTCAAAACAAACTGGAACGTATGAAGCTGTATATGACAAGATTATAAGACATCCTTTACCAAAGGAGCATCCTATTACCAAGCTTGGCGTTCGTGGTTTTACACAATTTCCAATATCAGATTCATATATGTTGCCTTTATTTACAGACGAAGATTGTAAAAATTTTATGACTTGCTATACAAATGATGGACAAGAAATTTGGCTAAAGGTAGATGCTAAACATATTTACGATACAAATGATAAACAAGTTACAATAATGCCCAAGAATGGCGGTTATGTAGCTTTATATGTTGTACCTCCTCGTAGCGATATACAAGTTGGTAATAATATAAATACATCCTATCAAGCTAATTTTGGAAATACAAATGAAATGCCTCAAAACATGCCAAATATGCCTAATGTTCAAAAAACATTGCAAATCAAAACGCATCCATAGGGGGGTAGTTCAAGAGAGAAGAATGACGCTATATTTAATGTCACGCGACATATATGATAGGTTTCAATAATTAATAATTTAAATGGATTTTAATAGCGACGATAAATTCGTCGCTATTTTTTTATCATTTTTGGGAAAAAAAAGAAAAATTTTTTTGAATATATAATATGCAAAGAAATACGCCACTGAAAGGAGAGTTGAATATGGCAAATGTAGAAATAAAAATTGAACGATGGGAACAAGTATTAACATTAAACACATTTTTCAATATAAATAAAAAAAAAGGTGACAAGATTTCTGCTGATGAATTAAATTATGATAATTTTGATATATACAATTTTATTGAATTTTTAAAATCGGATAGATGGACAGAAAAAACAAAAATAGCTGTAATAAGTAGAGCAAACGCACTTTGGTATCAAATTTATCCTAACAATGTAATGTTTCCGTTTGAAGATGTAAGGAAAAAATATTTTGACAACATAAAAAATTATGAGAGTTTAATTTTGGTATTAAAAGATTTATCTGAAAATGATTTAAATAGACTCCCTAACTACGTAGAGAAAAAACAAATTGCGTTAAAAAATTTTCAACAATCACGTTTTTGTGTTTCTAATCAATTTGAATCCCTAGTACTAAAAAATTTTTACAATATAGATAAAAAGCAAGGTGCGAATGTAACGGCAGATGAATTAAACAATTTTGATATAAATTATTTTTTAAATTTTTTAGCATCAGATTCAAAAAAGAAAACTTTTTATCTTAGTATAGCAAGAAAAATATTTCATACTTTTTATAAATATAAACTTTTTCCAATCGATGTTATAAAACAAGAATACAATTGTAAATCAGATCTAGAATTTTTAAATCGCTTGAGTAATGAAAGATTGAATAATAATTTAAATAATGATGAGCTTAAACGAAAAAACGATAATATTTCTTTAGGAAATAATAATCCTAAAAGGATTAGAATAGATAATAATTTTGGTAATAATGAAAATCCTTATATAAAATCGTATATCAATGATTTATATAGTCAAAATGAAATAAAAAGAATGCTTAATATTGATGCATTGGATTTAGCGCTTCCAAATATAAATAGGGGGGACAAATGTGCATTACAAACAAAAGATAAGATTTTTTTAGATAACGATAAAAGATGTGTTTATGATAAAAGACTAGCTGAAGCGTTCGAAAAAAATAATTTATATAACAAAGCTAAAAATGATGTTGTTGCTTCAACAAGTAAAAGCAAGGAGAGCAAAACTATTCAAAACCCTGTAAAAAATTTCAACTCAGGTCCTTACGTAGCTTCATCAAGCAACAACCCACTTAAAATAAATATGCGTGAAACAGATAAACGAATGGAAATAGAAAAAAATCGTATGTCTATTCATTATTTACTTAATTGATGATATATATGATCCTAGGGGACGGGGTTAGCGGTTCATTTTATATATATTCATACATTTAATTGACGCCTTCATATTACATGAAGGCGTCAAATTTATAACTATATTATATTAAGTTTTAATTAATCATCTACTGTTTTAGCAAGAATAGCACCAGTATCTTTATCAATAGAATATGCAAATTCAGAAGTAGCGAGAGAGCAAATAGATACAACCATAAGTAATGTTAATACTGTAGCGAATATTTTTCTCATCATATAACACCACCAAAAGCATTTGCTTTTTTCTAATACTTGAAATGGATTCTAACAACGATTTGTGTCTTGAATGTGTTTTCTGGCTCAAAAAATAACCAATATGAAATTGTAAATTTCATATTGGTTCCTTTATCGATTTCAACTTAATAAAATAGATGGATGTCATTTTAGACTGAAAAATCTTTCAAAAAATTTTTGTTTTTTATAAATAAGATGTAATATATGTACCCTTAAAATCAGAAAATGCTTGCTAAATCAAGTAAAAGAGAGTATTATAATGATATAATTATCTATCGGTTAAATATCTGTTTTTCCGATAGAGAGTATTTAAAAAGCCTATATTTACAGGGTTTATCAATTTCTACTCTTTTTCGATAGATTTTCAAATGGAGGTTTTTATGGGTAAAGATTCAGAGTTTTACAAATCAAAAGCTAAACAACAAAAAATAAAATTACGTGAGCTTATATCGCAGCTTCCAAAGCCAGCTGTAGATTTTATTTATTCTAAAGAACAAACCACTCAAACCAGCACTTTAATTTCATACAGCTATGACCTGTTAACTTTCTTTCGATTTTTAATAGCTTCTAACCCTACAATTGCAGGTATGGAGGTCAAAAAAATTGATTACAGCCTCTTAGATAAAATTACTGCAGATGACATTGAGGAATATCAACGCTACCTTGAATTAAATGTTGTTGGTGAGCAACACGAAAACGGCAAAAAAGCAATTGCACGTAAAATGTCGCCTTTACGTAGTATGTACAAATATCTATTAGTTCGTGAATATGTTAAAAAGGATCCAACTCAATTAGTTGCTTTACCAAAGCTTAAAAAAGATAAAAATATAGTTCGTATGAACAATTACGAGGTTCAGGCAATTCTTGAAGCCATAGACAATGGAAACGCCTATACCAGCGAACGTCAACGCAAATATAATCAAAAAACACGTGGCCGAGACCTGGCAATCCTTACTCTTATGCTAAATACTGGAATTCGTGTAAGTGAATGCAATGGCCTGGATTTAAATGATGTAGATTTTAATGTTAATTCTTTAACAATCGTTCGTAAAGGTGGCGGCCAGGATATAATCTACTTCAACGACGATGTTGCTGCTACTCTCAAGGAATATATTAACGGAGAAAGAGAATATATTAATGCTGTTGAAGGCCATGAAAACGCCCTCTTCTACTCTCTTCAGGGCAAAAGAATTAGCGTTGATGCAATTGAGAATTTGGTCAAGAAATACGCTAAAATCGTTGTTCCAAACAAGAAAATTACGCCTCATAAACTCAGAAGCACCTATGGTACTGCCCTCTACAGAGAAACTGGCGATATTAGGCTTGTAGCAGACGTATTAGGGCACGAAAACATCAATACAACTATCGACTACTACGCTGCAATTGAAGATGAGCACAAGAGAATTGCGAGAAACGCAGTAGATTTCAGTAAGAAAGACAAATAAGTTTTTCTGTAAACTACGCATGTTACACTCTCAAGCCTAAGATATTTCCTTCGTCGACTAACACGTCTCCTTCGGAAACACTTAGAGCTTGATAGCTACATGCTTACCTTTATATAAAATAGTAATTAAGTCATTTTACGATATTTCTCCAGCAATTCTTCGAAATAATCTGGTAAAGGCGCATTTACCTCTACATATTCGCCTGTTGAAGGCTGTTTGAAGCCAAGGGTTTGTGCGTGTAAGGTTTGGCCTTGCAAATTCTTGACAGGCTTTCCATAGACATCGTCGCCTACAAGTGGATGGCCAATTGATGCCATATGAACGCGGATTTGATGTGTACGCCCTGTTTCAAGCTTAAACTCCACGTAGGAATAGCCTTTAAACTGTTCTAAAACCTTATAATGAGTGATGGCTTCTCTTCCATTTGCTACTACTGCCATTTTCTTGCGATCCTTGGGATTGCGACCAATAGGGGCATCAACAGTGCCTTCCTCATCCTTGAAGTTGCCAACAACGATTCCTTTATAGATACGATTAACAGAATGTATCTTGATTTGAGCCGCAATATCATTGTGAGCCTTGTCATTTTTGCAAACTAAAAGAGAACCTGTTGTATTCATATCTATTCGATGGACGATGCCCGGTCGAACCTCACCATTGATTCCAGAAAGGGAATCCTTGCAGTGATACATTAAGGCATTTACCAATGTACCTGTGTAGTGACCAGGAGCTGGATGAACTACCATGCCCTTTGGCTTATTTACTACAATGACATCATCGTCCTCATAAAGTATATCTATAGAAATATCCTCTGGCAAAATATCAATTTCTTTAACCGGCTCAATGGTAATTAAAATTTCGTCTCCAAGCTTTGTCTGATATTTGCTTTTGACAACTTTTCCGTTAACTAAAACAAGGCCATTATCAATTGCTTTCTGATAATGGCTTCGTGACTTTTCTGGCAATGCAGATGCTAAATATTTATCAATTCTAATTCCTTCCTCGGAAGGTTCTTCAATCACGATTGAATATTCATCCATTTTGCTTTACCTTCAGGTTGTTTTTGATTTCTTCTAAATCCTCATCCTTATAATAAAATAAAATTAGAACCAAAAGAACAATTATTGCAACGGTAACATAAATATCTGCAACATTGAATACAGGAAAATCAATAAGCGAAAAATAAATAAAATCAACTACATAGTTATTAGCAAAACGGTCAATGTAGTTACCTATTGCTCCTGCAGCTAAAAAGATAATAATATAATCTAGATATAAGAATTTCTTTTGAGCTGGCATCTTGAATAATATTATTAAAAGTAGAATTAACAATACGGGTGTAAGCACTAAAAACAAGACTTGCTGACCCTCTAATAGTGAAAACGCAGCTCCAGTGTTCTCCAGGTAATGAAGCTGTAATACACCAGGTATAAGCTTTATATCTGCCTTGCCCATCAAATGATTAATTGCAAATTGCTTGGTAACCTGATCTAAAAATACAAGAATAGTGATAAATGCAATTGCGTATATCATTGAAATTGAACGTTTAACTTTGTAAAACATTAATCCAGCACCTTTTCTATAGCTTCTAATAAGTCGTTATCAGTAAAATCCAAATAAGAGTCTGCCTCACCAATGGCCTTTAAAACAGTGAATTTAACCTTGGCTCCCTGCATTTTTTTGTCTGATTTAGAGGCTTCTAAAACCTGCTCCTTGGTCATACCAGAAATCTTGGTAGGCAAGCCATATAATACGCATGTATCTGTAATATCAGCAGCCTCGGCCTCTGTAATATATCCAAGCTTAGTTGATAGAAAGCTTGCACAAATCATTCCAAGACCAACACACTGGCCGTGACCTGTTGTAAAGTTGCAAAGCTTTTCAATAGCATGGCCAAGAGTATGTCCAAAATTAAGATAAGCTCG
>JAEEGK010028137.1_pt1 | contig 11302 bp, 8 predicted proteins | sample 8958771 | NCBI WGS metagenome assembly JAEEGK01 (sample SAMN16246547, study PRJNA631951) | gut metagenome | biome: gut microbiome; feature: rumen; material: SC-attached | host: Bos | place: Iran: Karaj | collected 2018-10 | reverse complement strand
TAGAGATTTCTAGGGCAAAGATAATGTGTTTTTCTGATAGTAGAAGCATAAAAAATGGACTGTTTTCAGGCAGTCCAGTATTAATCCAGTGAAAATCCAGTTTCAATCCATTACGGCTTACTTAGTTGTGCGTGCCAGTTAGAATATTTTGATTTGTATCGCCCCGCATTGTACAGCACACGCCACAGACCTTTCGGCGCTTCTTTGCAAAAACCGTCGTGCAGGTAGTTCTTCAAGATGGCAATAACCTCTACGTCGCTCATGTTATGGATAGCAGCCAGAAACCGGCGTGCCATGATTTCGTTTTTGAAATACACGCAAAGCTTCGACACGAGCACTTCGTCTTCGTCTGATATAACGATCGAGGGCAGCGAAGTATCCTCACCCGGCCTGAGGTTATCCAACCGCTCAAGTCTCTCCTCAAATTCGTCACTGAGTTTGATATTCATTTCATTTTTCAAGGCAACAATATCGTCTTTCGTATATTTGCGCTCCCAATAAGTTTTGTTTTCTACCAATTCTATTCGTTTCACGGAGGCACCTGACACTCTAAACTTTGATATTGTTTCCCCCTCGTCATCATTTGACTCAACACTCTCACCAGCCGGTGTAAATTTAGGCCTATCCCACAAGTTACGCAACTTGCTGATAATGTCGTTCAGACTTTTATTTGTTTTACTAAAATTCATCGTCAGTCTTATTATGTTCTTTTCACTTGGCTGCAAAGATACGAATAATGAAGCAAAAAACCAAAAGATCTTAAGTGTTTTCGAGTGACAACTGCACACATAATGAATCGAATTAGAACAAGAACAGAATTTTCTCTTAACTGAAAAAAATAAAAGATCTTAACACCCAAAACGGATAACCTTAACACCGAAGAAAAAAACAGTTAACTGAAAAATTAAATTCTCTTAACTAAAAAAACAAAAACACTTAACTGAAAAATTTTTTTTACTTAACTGAAAAATATTTTATGGCAAAGATTTATTTTAAAATTTGTTAAGAGCAAAAATATAACCTGTTAAGGCTTCTTTTCTTGCATGTTAAGGAAAAAATCTGAACTGCTACTGATAATAATAAAAAACAGTGCCCTCCTGAAAAACAGTCAGAAGCTCGAGAACGGTTTCGTCTCTTATGAGAATCCTTGGAAGTAATTCCAACATAAACGTCACACCGTGCCAGGTTCTTTGTGATGGTAGATATTAAAAAGAGGATGTGCCAATGTGACACAACCTCTTTATTATTTTATGTATTTCCCGATGGCAGCCATGATCTGCTGATAGGTCGCCTTCGGACAATATTGCTCATTGTCGATGAAGTCGTTATGCCCACCCTTCGGCACGATGATCTTCTGAACATTGGGGTTCGTCGGGTCGGGAATGGCGCATCCGGTCCAGGGGTCGTTCTCGCCATAGACGAAAATCATCTTCTTGGTGGTGTTCGGCAGGAAGTTGGTGATGAAGTCCTTGGTCATTGCGTCGCTGTAGCGTGCTGCATAGGTGGGATAGTCCTTATAGAGCATGCCTTCGTCATTGTTAAGGATATAGTCCATCGTCGTCAGTCCCAAATAGGGCTGCAGATCGTCGAAATACATCCGGTAATGACCCAGTTCCAACATGGCCTGAATATAGTAAGCCCAACCCAGATCTTCTTTTCTGAGTTTCAGCATCTCAGCCTCTGTTTTCGCACGGGTAGTCGCCTTCGGATGCTCCTGTATATATTTTACCAGTTCCGTCCAATTCTTCTCAATGAAGAATTTCGTGAACTCGAGCGTGGATTTATCTGTTGGATCTGGGATATAGTCCTTCCACATGTCGATTGGGATGTTTGCCAACTTATCGAAGAGATTTGCGCGGCTGAAATTAATAAAGTATGCAATAATCGTAGCGACAATCTGGTCTTCGGTGTACTCCGCATCCTCCATCTCTTTGATAGTGCCTTTATATTCCTCCTTATACTTGGCCACGAGATAGTCGCTCAGATCCGACTTGCTGACGATGTATCTGTCGATGGCCAACAGTTTCTCTCTTATCGATGGCAAAGTAGTCAGGGTTTTCTCGATCATAAATTGGCCAATTCTGGGATCGGCGACGCCCTCACAGAAGGGCGCGCAGAAGGGCACGTAGAGATCCATGTCGTTATAGCCTTTCTTCTCGTTGTAGTAGGCATAGAGTGCAGCAGAGCGATACCGCTCTTGCTGGTTCCTGTGGCGAGCCACTGGCCGTTTAAATATCCGCTGCCCTTGAGGGCCGTCACGATGGCGTGGTAGTCTTCAGAAGCTTGCATGGAGCTGAGGTAGTTGAACTCCAGGTTTTCGAAGGGCTCAGGGAGCGATGAATCGAAGTAGCGATACTCCATCTCAATATGGTTGCCGTTGAGGACAGAGGCGAGTGTCGCCGGTATTAAATCATCGGCCTTGGCTGCCGTATTATAGCCCTGCGTGTGCAACACGTTGACTGCGTCCTTGCCTTCATATCTGAGCACCACGCGCTGTTTGAACGTACCCTTGGTGGCATCAGTGTGGTCTACCTGCTGCTCGAAATAGAAGTAGTAGTAGGTCTTCTGGGTAGGATTCGCTTCCGTTGCAGTGGTCTTCTGTACGGTGACGTCGCTCACGCCGGGAATCTTCGCCAGCCACTGTTCTACCGTCAGTTCACTACTTTCCTGTGGCACTTCAGGGTTCACAGGGTTATCATCGTCGTAGAAACACGATGTCAATACAAGACCGCTTGAAAGGATGGCGATCCACATCCATAGTCTCATAGTTTTCATTTCTATACTAATTCTATTTTCTAACTCTCTTCTGTCCGTTCTCAATCACAATGCCCTTAGAGGTATTGTCGGCAGGGGTTCCGTCGATATGGTAAATGCGTGCAGTACCCTCGGGCTGCATGGATCTGGTGGTGCTGGAAACACTTGTAGAGCCACCTGTCTTCTCCTTGAACTCGGCTCGGGCCTTGGCCAACTGGTCGATGAAGCGCTCGTGACTGCGAATCAGCTGATAGAGTACGGAGCCGGCCATGCGGCCTGCATCCACATCGCTCTGCCAATGATAGCCTGCAATGACACGGCTCTGGCCGAACTCATAGCCACGGGCGAGCAGCTTCTCCATCGCCTCGTTAGACTGGCTGATATCGGAAAGCAGCAGCGCCGAAGTCCAGAAGAACACGGTATGTCCTGAGGGATATGACCCTTCATTACGATGTTTCTCCTCCTTCTCAGGAATAAGCGTCCCCTCGTCGTAATAGGCATAGGGTCGCTGGCGGTTGAACTTGGCCTTTGCTCCGGAATAGATGCTATCGCACGAGGCGAGCACATCCTGGAGGACGGCGTAAATGGCAGGAGTATCGTCCTTCGAAATCTCCAAGCCAAAGAGAGGGCTGTAGGCATCGATGGCGGTCTGCATGCTATAGACGGCATCGTTCTGAGCCTGAGCAGCACGGGCCTCATCCTGGCGCATCAGCTTGCCCCAGAGGTGCTGCGACTGGTCGGCCACAAAACGGGCTGACTCAAATGCGGGGAAAGGTGGCAGGATCTTGGTCATGTCGGGCAGTTCTGCCTTAGTGAAATACGCGTGTCCGTTCTTTTCGTCGCCTGCTGCGAAAACATGGGTGACACAGCTGAACGCCAATGCAACTGTCAATATCATTACCTTTTTCATATCATTCCATTTTAAACTTGACCCACTTATTCATCCGTATCCTGACGCATGCCTTTGGTGAAGTCAAAGTCGTCGGCATCCTCGTTGACAGCATTCTGCTCTTCGAGATAATTGGCATAAGCTTCCTCAATCTCGTTCTGCTTTTTATCCAGCAGGTCCTCAATGTTGTCGAGGTACTCATTGCGCAGATCCTTGACGGCATCCGAGGCTTCATTGAGCCTGTCGGGATCAGAGGCGAAGAGCTCTCCAAAATCCGTAATCTGACTGGCACAGAGCGTTTCCATACGTGCCTTGCATTCGTCGTGGAGGCCCTTAGTGGCTTCCATCAAGAAATCACGACGATCCTTATCGACCTTAGGCATCTCGTAGACGAGATACTGGGTATCGGGATTCTCGGAATCCATCTGCTCGATGGAAGGCTTGAACTCCGGATGGGCGGAGAGAACACCATCATTGATTTCATCCAGGCTGTTAGTCATCTTTGGCAGGATCTGGAAATGGAAGTCATCGGGGGTCGCCACGTCGGCCACCTGCTCGATATCCTGGTCCTCGCCGTTGATCTTGATCGTAACAGGAAGCAAAGCCGTCGGATCAGCCTTGACACACAGGTTATGATAGCGATAGTTCAGCAGATACTGGTAACCTGCCAATTGCTTCTCCAAATTTTCTAATACGGTTGATACTAAAGTATTCATATTGTTACTGCTTGTTTTCTAATCGTTACACTTTATGAATTAAACGCCCATACCGTCGCTGATGTTCGGTGAATTGAACGACGACTTGGCTTTGAGGTTATCAAACTCTCCCTTCGGAGCCTTGACAGTACCTTTGACATCGGCATCGGCACCAATCGTTGTCTCGCAGGTGATCTCAGCCTTGTCTGCGCTGACAGTTGCCTTGCCGTCGGTAAGTTTCACCTCAGCCTTAGCCTCACCTTGCTGGGCATCGAGGAGCTTGTCGGCCTGAAGCTTGATCTCCTCGCTCAGAGCTTCGATGGACTTGCTCTTGATCTCCTTCGACTTGGCTCCGATGTTCATCTTCTCTGCTACGAGCAGCATCGTACCGCCCTCAGCGAGCTTGTCGTCGCTGCGTTTCTCCTTCTCGACATCCATCGACTTGACAGCGATGTCCTTGGCGTTGACAGCGATGCTGCCAGTTGCCTTGCCTTCAGTATCGGTAGCCGAGAGGTCTATCTTCTCCGTGCGTACTGCGAAGCTGCTACCTGCCGCGAGGGCCGTCTCCTTGTTCTCGCTTCCGTTGAGCTCGCTCTCCGTAGCCTGAAGGGCAAAAGTCTTCGAGTTGATGATGACATCGCCCTCGGCCTTGTACTTGGCCTTAGTCAGCTTACCCTGCTCATCGACTTCAACATCGGAAGAGTTGACGGTAGACACCTCTATCTTCTTAGAACGGAGCTTGATGTTACTGTCGTCAGTAAGGCCCTTCTCCTTATACTTCTTATCGGCTACCTCATAATCTACGGACTCGAGGGTGATATTCTTCGACTTGACAACAAAGTCGCCCTCAGCCTTGTACTCGGCCTTGGTCAGCTGGTCGTTTTCATCGCGCTCCACGCCAGCTGTACTTGTGGTTTCGACGGTGACAGTACGCATATTGATGTCGAGACGGTTGTCCTTCAGCAGTGAGCCTTTCTCGTCTAACGGGCCTGCCACCTTCACAGTCTGGGCCTCGATGCTGATACCTGCCGCAGGATTGGTGCGGATATGGCCATCATCATCGACAGAGCACATGTTGATCTTCTCACTGGAGATATTAACAGAGGTGTTGGTGGAGTCCTTGGCAAACTGTTCTTTGCCGATCTTAGCCACCTCGTCTTTCTTGCGTTTGAAGTAAGTGGTGAGACGGGCGTTCTCAGCCTGCATAGACAGGGCGTTGGAATAGCTGTAAAGAGCCAGTGTAAGGTCGGTAGAGAGCAACTCGATCTCGTCGTTCAGCTCGTCAAGGTCGGCATAGGTGGTACGGATGTCGCGCTCGCCCTTGGCAATCTTCTCTTTCTCTGCCAGCAGCTTGTCGAGGTTCTCGCGTATCGACTTGAACGACTTGCCGAGCTGTTTTACCTCATTGTCAATATACGCCTTGCCGGACTCGAGCTTCATGAGCTCATTGTCGTATACCTGGGTGCGGTTTTCCTTAGAGGTAACGGCACTGATATCGACGGCATGGTCGGACTTGATGCGGATGCCGCCACCACCGACAAGGCTTGGGGCTGGGAAAGCTCCGTTCTTTTCGGCCATATCGCTCTGGATGGTGATGTTGCCGGCCTGGCTCACAATCTGGGACAGGCTGCTGACAACATGCTCATTACCATCCACACCGGGATTCTCACCAGTCTGTCGGATGATAGGCGCCCGCATGTTCAGCTGACCAGCATCACCCGCTCCTTCGAGGTTGACATTATTACTGCGGATGATGACCTTAGAACCGCCTTTCGAGTTGAGCACTCCACCCAGGTTCACATCGCCGATGATAATCTCCGGGGCTGACAGCACGATGCGATTGTCATCGTGGATGATATGTCCCTGCTTCTGATTATATCTGTCGACCTTCAGGTCGTAAATCTCTTCCTTGAGCTTATGAATGGCTTCGAGGACACCTTTCTTGAAGTCGTCGTTTGCCAGACTATCCAGCTTATCCTCCCATCTCTTGAATACTGAATCTGCCATAAATACTATAAACTATAAACCCTAAACTATAAACTCTAAACTTTAAACTCTAAATCACACACCTTTGATTGTACCCCTGAGTGAATCCTCGTTGGAGAGGGCCGCATGCGACCACTTCTGTATCTTCTCACCTTCGAGGCAGTAGGTGGCACTACCGCTGTCGGAGAAGATGATCTTTCCGCTCTGATCATTCCACACCTGACGATCCCAGCCGAAGTAAGGCGCACTGTTATTGTATATTGCTTTATGAGCCTTCTTGAAACCGATAATCTTCTCAGTCCACTTAAGGATGCTCTTCCAGCGCTTCTTTGCCCTGGTCATACCTGGACCGAGAGAAGCTATGTTGCTCCACTCTTCCATGACGAATTCGTCAGTGATATCCTCACTCTTATCGAAGCACAGCTCGAAGAACTTACCATATACAGGAGGGGCTCCAGCGGGGGCACCTTCTACCTCTATCTTGTTGTGATCGTTTTTCAACATCTCAATAAGGAAGAAAGCTACCATCGTGCGCTTGATGAGCAGAGAGTTGGTAAAGACATCGTACTTATCGTATTCTGCCTTTTTACCTAAGAAATGTTCTGTCGGAGCGCCAGTGTTACTTGCGAAACGCGCCTTCCAGCGATTGAGGAAGACGGTCAGCTGGGCAGTATTATCGCCATAGATCACTTTCTTGAAAGCATTATCAATCCATGTCGTATTTTCACCCTCTTCCCTATTCTTGTCCTTGTCCTCACTCAGTACAGCCTTGTTGACAGCCTTGATGGTATCAGCATCCATGATATTGAGGAACTCACGCGTCTTCTTCTGGAGATTCCATACAGCCTCAGCATAGGCATCGGCAGCGGGAACCAAATACTGAAACACCTCGAGTTTAGTGGTGAGGGTTTTCTCTTTGGTTTCAATCCTATAGCCCTCGCCCTTCAGATTTTCCTTCTTGATAAAGCTGTTGTAGTCAATGCTGCCTTTCTTCTTGTTCTCCAAGTCGGCAAACTTAAACTCGTTGTCACCCAGTTTGAAAGCCTCTTCCATGACTTTCGGCTGATCTTGAGAATCCCATATCATCTTCAGCTTACTTTCGTATTCAGCCTGCTTCTTGATGGCATCGCGCTTCAGCTCTACATATTCATCGCAGAACTGGCCCACCTTCTTCTGAATCTGCTTGATAAAGGCTGATGTCTTAGCGTAGAACAGCTGCTTATCGGCATCACCTTCAAACTTCTTGAACTTCTGCCAGTTCTCGCTATAACGCTCCATGCTGACCTGAGCCTTACCCTTGCCGGCCTCGAGCATCAGGTAGTTCTTCGACTTGATGCAGAGCGTGCCTTCGATCGGACGGAGGAATACATCTGCCAGACTGCGGAGGAGCTTCACATCGATCATCGCGATGCCCTTTGTCAACTTATCATTAACAGCATCGATAGCACCGTCTCTAAAGCCCTTGGCAAATTCTAAACCGATATCGGCAGCACCACTACCAAACTTACCCCAGAAGCCTGGCTCGTGAACCTTTTTGCCTCCTGGCGTAGGACTGCCTGCACGCTGGACATTCGTTCCAGAGGTCAGCTTCAGGTTGTTGCCCGCCGAGATAGTCACGTTCTTGCCGACAATGTTGATGTCGCCATTAGGTGATATGATGTTGATACCCGTGAAGGCATTGACAGACACATTGCCGAAGGGCGAACTGATGCTGACACTACGTTTTGTAGATGACATGGTGACATCGAACATGCCAAACTCATCGGAGAACGAAATGCCACCGCAGAGCTTTCGTGCATCGCCCTCCATCACGAAGTTGGGAACCAGTTTAGGAGCGTATGACTGCAGATTCACAAAGAACGGGAAGAGCTGCTTTGCCAAACCCTTGTCGTCGTAGGCGACATCGAATGACATCTTCTGTCCGCTTGGCGACTTGATGGTCATGACGCCTCCCGGATCTATGTTCTCCTTAGAATAGAGACTGCCCGACACAAAGGGGCGCTCCACATTCTCACCGTCGAAATTGACAAGCACCTCATCGCCCACCTGCGGACGGAAATAGACTCCACCCTCAAAGGTTGCCATAGGCGCAGCTACACGAACCCAAGGGGAAGCGACTGCTGCCAGCTTTTCCTTCCATTTGATTTTGAAAGCATCAACCTCTTTCTCGGCGCTCTTCACTTCTTTCTGGGCTTTCTCGGACTTCTCTTTTGCCTCACTCAGATTCTTCTCTGTGGCGGGAATCTCTTTGTTATTCTTGTCATCGATGGCTGCCTTCATTATGTCGCTTGGCGTTCCTGCATTCTTATCGCCGCACTTGGTACGGATATCCTTGAGGGCCAGATTCAGCGACTTATCCTCGTCTGTGGCCTTATTTTCTTTTTCCAGGGCATCGAGTTTATCGATCTTCTTGTCAATCAGCTTCTTCTGGCTTTCGGCATCGGAAACCGTCTTCAACTCATCCAGCAGATGCTGCATACTCCTGGTGTTCTGCTTCAACGTGCTGAGCAGCTTGGCAAAGGAATCTCTATTGTTATCAGCCGTCTTTGCCTCTTCCTTCTTCTTCTCCTTATTAGCCTTGGCTTCGGCGAACTGTTTCTTGGTGAGAGGATCGTCGAGGGCCTGCCAGGGGAAAGCAATACGCACACGTCCCTGACACTTCGGGTCGCCATTGTCGACGATGAAGGCAGTCTGAGGGCCAGACCTCCTGACAACGGGCATATTGATAACCGGTGGCACAACCTCATCATTGTCCATCAAGGGGATGGCGAAGATCTGCTGTAACTGATGGCCCTCGATGGGCTTGCCGGAATTCTCGTCCTCATATTTATGATAGGTGAGGCTCTTCTCCTTGCCGTTGGCAAACTGGGATATCTGGATAACGACGTACTTGCCGGTCAGCTTTTCGATGGTGACGACGTCGCCCAACGAGACGGGAATAACATTGGTACCCATATTCACGCAGACAATCTTCTTCTGCTGTTCTTCCTGAAGATTCCTGATCTTCGAATAGTAAGCGAGCTCTACCCAGCCATCCTTGTTAACAGGTGCAAACTGGATATATCGCGTGCCGTCGCAATGCTGCTTATCAGCAGCGTGCTTGGTGATCCATTTCTCGTTACCTTTACTATTACCCGAGAGATTAGCTGGGATAGCTTCCAGATTACGTTTGATGTAGGTCGTGATAAGATCTTTGGCAATAGCCTTGGGGGCTTCATCATAGTGCTCCGTGTTGCTAACGACTGCTGAGAATACGTCAAGCACCGCTGTGGTAAGACCTGTCTTCAAATTTCCCGCACCTATAATACGGGTGTGGCTGGTGAACTTGTCCTTCACCATTGGGAAGATATAGTCGTCGTGGGACAGGGCAGAATCATAAGTATAGTCTGTTCCAAGGATATCTTTAGGAAAGCCGTTTTCATCCTTATCTATTGCTTCGTCATTGAACTCAGGCTCCTCGCTACCTTTAACGCTGTCGCGATGGAAGGCCTTGATGGTCAGTGGTGCCTGAGAAATGTTCTGATAGGTAATCGAAGCATAGTTCTTGATAGTAACGGAATCCTTCTTTTCCGGCATACCCAGCACAAGCTTACCATGCTCGAAGAACAAGAATTCTCCACAACGATTGGCAGTACGAGCCATGAAGTCGTAGAACGACTCGTTGTACTGCACCAGATAGGGCTGGATAAACTCAGAATAGCTCGTCATACCTGACTGCGTATATTTCAGGTGCTGCAGATTTTCTGTATAAACAGGTACAAGGGCATTCTTAAAGCCGAAAATCTTGTTTTCCGTCGACAGGATATCTGCACCCAACTTCTTGACTACATAGGCCTTGCTGTACTTATTAAGCGTCATCAGCTTGTCTGCGCTGTAGATCTTGAGTTTGACGAACAACTGTGTCGTAGCCAGGTCTCTGACCACCTGCGGGCAGATCTCGTGAACATAGTAGTTCTGGGCGATGACGATGTCCTCAGATTTTTCATTAGGACATTCGCTCAAGGTTACGAACCGCTGCAAGAGAATACTCTTCAGTTCGTTCTGTGTGAGAATCGTACTGTTCTCCGCTGTTGAGTTTTGCAGCATGAAATGTAGTTCAGCATTAATCTCATTGGGCTGATAGATCTTACGATCAAACTGCACCCCGTTGAGCGTGATACTGTACTTAGCATTCTGATGCTCAAAAACCGTGTCACCCAGCTGAGTAACCTTCAGTTCTGGAAGATCCTTGGCAGGGTCTTCAATGTTGTTCAAAAAGGTCAGCTTATAAATAAGCCCCTTTACCGTTAATGCATCTACATTATCCATAACTATATTTATTATACTTATTTTCTACTCATTTTGCGCTGCAAAGGTACGGCAAAATCAACAGCGCCACAAGAAAACCTGAAAGAATTCGCCCGCCTTATTGCGACATGCTCCTATACCTGCGACAAATACCGCATACCCGGTATTATTTCTGTCGCGGACAGGACTTCATTCCTTTCTCATCTCTATTATCTTTGATTTGTTCTATCGGGTGCAAAGATACGAAAAAAAAAAATAAAGTAGTAAACAAATAAACCTAAAATAACACAAAAAATCGGCACTGCGCGAGGCAATACCGATTTCCTATGTAGAACGAGATATAACTATACCTTGATTTCAACCTCAACACCGCTGGGGAGCTCGAGCTTCATCAGAGCGTCAACGGTCTTAGCTGTAGAGCTATAGATTTGCGTATTCTTTCACCGTATCGAAGGCCTAATCAATCTCTTCATCGGACTCGTAACCGCCCATCTCACGGATAGCGTTTTTGAGCATGGTGTATTGCTGATAGAGGTTATTGACAGCCTCCTCGCCCTGAGTGTAATCGTGCATAGGCGATTTGAGGAAGAACGAGAGGAAGCGCTGGATGCCGAAACGGCCTGCACGGGCAGCAAGATCACTGAGCAGGCAGAGGTCGAGACACAATGGTGCGGCAAGAATACTGTCGCGA
>JAEEGK010028134.1_pt1 | contig 11303 bp, 7 predicted proteins | sample 8958771 | NCBI WGS metagenome assembly JAEEGK01 (sample SAMN16246547, study PRJNA631951) | gut metagenome | biome: gut microbiome; feature: rumen; material: SC-attached | host: Bos | place: Iran: Karaj | collected 2018-10 | reverse complement strand
GTCTTATTTTTTGTAAATATTTTTCATTATCATTTTCTAAATCAATCATTTTATTTTTTAAAATATTTTTATTCTCTTTTATTTCTGAATATTCATTATGTAATTTATCCATTTCTTTATTTAATAATTCTATATCATTCATTTTATCTTTATTTTTTAATTTTACTTTATTTAATTCTTCTGTTAAATCTTTGTTATTTTCTTTTAATATTTTATTTTCTTTATTTATATTATAATTTTGTAATTTTAAAGTTTCTAAAGATTCAGTTAAAACTTGAATTGTTGATTCATATTCTTTACATATATCATCACTTTCTATTTTATATTCATTATAATCATTTAATAATTTTTTATATGCTTCTTTTAATTCATCTATATTATTAGAATTAAAATCCATTTTTTAAATAAAATGCCTCATTAAAAAAATTATATGTATAGAAACGTATAATTATTCTTTAATTAAAAAATAATAAAAATAGAATGTATATATAACATTATATAATATAAAAATATATTTTAAAAATAAAATGAAGATATAATATGGTTTAATTTAGTTTTATCATATTTTTATATTATTTAAATAAATATATACAGTGTTTTAATTCAATTGTATTTAAACAAAGACATTTAAATTCCAATTTACTGAAGAAGAATAATTCTTAATAATATAATTAATTTTTGATTTGAAAAATAAAATAAAATAAAAAAAAAAATCAATATTATGTAATTGAAAATTAAACATAATGACAGAGTTAAAAAAAATAAAGAATTTAAAAGTATTAAGAATATTAACAGAATTTGTATTATCAAAATATAGAGAAATAAATGAAAAGCAATTAGAAAACGAGATATTTCAAATGGAAAAAAACGAGGAAGAACTATTAATAGAAGAAATATCAAAAAAAATATTAATTCATAATCCACATGAGAAAAATAAAGAAGGTAAAATATTAGAAAAAAGAAGATCAATATTATTTGATTCAAAAGATATAAAATTAAAGAAGAAGAGAAATATAGAATTAATATATTTAACATTATTAAAATTTAAAGGATTAAAAAGATATATGGCTTATCAAGGTTTATGTGCAAAAGACATAAGAAATACTTCTTGTTATATAAAACATAAATTTTATAAAAAAGGAAGTTATATTGTTAGACAATTTGAAAAAAGTAATGCTTTATATGGTATTATTAATGGAAGTGTTGAAATTAGAGAAATTAAATTCATTGAAAAAACAAAGAAAATTTTTTTAAGTATTGAAAATGATGAAGATGATGAAAAAATGGAAAAAATATTTAAAAAAATTCCTTTAGATTATTTTATGTCTGATATTGAAAGTGATGATGATAATATTGAAATAAAAGAAAGAAGGAAATATAAGAAATCAAAAACAAAGATAAATAAAAGTTCATTGAAAGATATAATTAAAGAGAATTCAAAATTGAAAAATTTTTTTAATTTAAAAAAAGAATATAAGATAAAAAAGAATGAAGAAAATAATGAAGAATTAATAGGAACAACATTAGAGAATTTTAAATTAGATTTTGAAGAAAAGAGAATAAGTTTAAAAAAAGGAATGTGCTTTGGTGAATGGGGAATAGTATATAATATACCAAGAACAGCATCAATTTATTGTCCTGAAGATACTCATATATTTTATTTAGAAAAAAAATATTTTAATAAAATATTACTTGCTAAATTTTTAGAAGGAGATATGAAGAAAGTTCATTTTATTTTAGATAGAATTCCAATATTAAAACAAGATTTAAAAATAAAAAATATTCTTACTAAAATTCCTCCTGAATTTTATGAAAAAAATCATATTGTTTATACTCCTTTTGATGATGCTAATACTATTTATTTAGTTTATAAAGGTTCATGTATTATTGGAGAATTACCTTTTAATGTTAAAAGTAAAAAAGATTATTTAAATAAATTTAATCAAATTAAAACTCTTTCTTTTTTAGATGAAGGTGGAATTGCTGGTTTAGAGTCTTCACAAGGATTTGAAAAATATAAATATTGCTTAGTTATTAAAAGAGAATTTACTATTTTATTAAAATTAAATGTTGATTATTTAAAAAAAATTTATACTGATTTTACTGAAAAAATTCAACCTTTATATTTAAAGCAAAATTCCAGAATTGAAGAATTTAAATCTGAATCTATTTATAATAAAAAAAGAATAGAAATTAAATCACAAATTATAAAAGATAAAATCAGAGAATTTAAGAATGAAATGAATAAACCTTGTAAAATAATAAAAGAAAATTTATTAAGACAAAAAAAAAGTTTATTTAATTGTGAAAAATTAAGTACTTTAACTAAAAGAAATAAAGTAAATAATCAATCTTTTCCATTTATAAATAAAACAGATAATTTTACTATATCACATAGAGATTCTTCAAAATTAAAATTATATTTAAATAAAGTTAAAACTCCTAAATTAAATAAAAGACTTTCTAAAAAATTAGAAACAATTAATACTAATTTATATGATATGAAAAGAAAAAATAATACCTTATTATTTATTAATCCAAGATCTTTTTCAAATGAAACTAATTTTGAAAAATTTAGAAGAGGAAATAGACATTATGATTTTTATTCTATTACTTCTTATTCTAAACATGAAAAAAAAAAAAAAAAAATCACTCAAAAAGATATTATTTCTGAATTAAAATTACCTAAAAAATTAAAATTTAAAAATTTTTTTGGAAGAAATAAAAGTAATTCAGGTCATTATAATATTACTTTTATTAGTAATCAAATGTGACAAATTTTTATTTTTATTCTAAATTTTAAAATTAATACTTTAATTATAAATAAAAAATAATATATATAATGATTTAAAATTAATTATTTCAAAAAAATTGTAATTTCTTTAAGAATTAAATAAAGAATAAGAAGATGAATTAATAAGAAAGAATTATAATATAATTAATAATTAGAAGAAAGATAATTGTTATTAAAGTCAAAAAAAGATTTTTTTATATTTTATCATGGGTTAATTTATATATATTATTTTAAAGTAAATATATTTAATATTTCAAATAAAATAAATCATTTATATTTATTAATATCTAGTTAAAATACTACAATAACACTAATTTTCATATCATTAAAAATAGTAAATAATATTTAAAATAATTTATAAATTTTTTTTTAAAATTTCATTATTTATTTAATATATGTAAAATAAATAAAAAAAATTAATATGTATCTCATAATAATTATAACATTGGTTATATTTTTATATTTTCTAAAAAAATATATAAATGGAGGAGTAAATAAACTAAAAGAAGATTTATCAAATAAAATAATAATAGTAACAGGAAGTTCTTCAGGAATAGGGAAAGAAACAGCATTAAATTTAATAAAATCAAATGGAAAAGTAATTTATGGATGTAGAAATGAAGAAAAAGTAAAAAAAGCAATGGAAGAAATACCAATAAATTTAAAGAAAAATGCAGAATTTATAAAATTAGATTTATGTAGTTTAAAAAGTATAATAAATTTTTCAAATATAATAAAAAATAAATATCCTAAAATAGATATTTTAATAAATAATGCAGGAGCTCAACCAAGAAATTTTATAATAACAGAAGATAATTTAGAAAGTAGTATTCAAGGAAATTTCATTGGTCCTTTTTTATTAAGTTTATTATTATTAAATCATTTTAACGATAAAGGAAAAATTATTAATGTTTCAAGTGTTGCTCATAAATTTTATTCTTTTGATAAAAATATTCTTTTAACTTTAGATAATTTTAAAGAAATTGAAAAAAAATATTTTGATGGTAATTATATACATTCTTTAAATTTATATTCTCTTGAAAAATTATTTATTTTATATGGAACTTTCTATATTAAAGATATTATTGAAAAAAAGAATTTAAATTGTAAAATTTGTGCTTTACATCCTGGAGTTGTTAATTCTAATTTTATGATTTTTTTAAATGATTATCCAATATTTCATTTTTTTTTTAAATTATTTTATTATTTCTTTGTTTTTTTTACTAAAAATTCTTTTCAAGGAGCACAGACTCAATTATATTTATCTTATTTAGATTATAATCAATTTATTAATGGAGGTTATTATTCTGATTGTAAATTAAGTAATGTTGGTAAAAATGCAAAAAATGAAGAATTAAAAAAAATTGTTATTAATTGGGTTATTCAAATATTAAAAAATAGACTTCCTAATCAAGATTTAATTCAAAATTTATCTTTAATTTAATTGCTTTTATTTTTTGAAAAAATTAATTATTTAAAAATTGAATTTATAAAATAATAATATTTTAATAATAATTTATTAATGTTTAAAATAATATTGTAGAGTTAAATATAATAAATAAGATTTATATTAATTTTTCTTCTTTCATTTTTATTATTCTATTTTCTAATTTTTTAATATCACGATAAACTAATTTTCTTTTTTGGAAAATTGAAATTTGTAATTTAATAAAATGATGAATTCTTTTTTCAACATTAATAAATTCATCACTAAAATTATAAATTCTTTTATTTTCAAGAGTATTTAAAACTCTTATATCATTTTTTAAGCTTTCTACAATATTAAAATCATTCATAATTTTATTATAATTATTTCCTTTACAATATTTTTTAATAATTTCAATATATCTAATAATAATTCGTTGACTTAATTTTTTTCTTTCTTCCAAATTATGACTTTTATCTAAAAGATTTAAAATTTTAACTTCGTAAGTTTCAAGTTCTAAAAAATTACTAATAGTGACAATAATCATTCCAGTTAAGAAAGATCCACCTAAACAGCTTAAAATACTAAAAATTCTTCCTCCAACAGTTTTCGCAGTAATATCACCATAACCAACAGTAGTCATTGTAATTATTATATACCAAAGACAATCAACATAATTATCTAAAATATTATTGGCTGGTCTTTCAAATATTCTTATTGAATAACCCATAAACAATAATATTAATAAAAAAGCGAACATATATAATTTGATTGGAGAATATTGAGCTAAGCATTTTATACCAAATAATTTTGATATTTGGAAATTATATTTTCTACATGAAAATTGTGTTTCTAAATCCATGAAATCATTTATTAATAAAAGTGGAGTAAATATAAAATATAATCTTAAAAAGAGAAATATTAATAATATTGAATTTATAGAATATTTTGTATTATAACTGCTTTCTGTTATTGTTTTTCCTATAAATATTGGAGAAGGTTGAAGTAAAAAAATAATAAAATAAAATATTAGTTTTATATATATTTTACTTGAAATTAAAGTTTCTCCTTCATTTTCTTTTTTTAATTCTATATTCTTTTTTAGATTTATTTTTTCTTTAAACAATAATCCAATAAAAAATATTATTGATTGAAAATGTAAATAATATAACATTATTTTATCATAAACTTTTACTTCTTCTTTTTCATTTTTATATGTTTTTTCATAATAAATTATTCCTGTTATAATACTTAAAGAACTTATTAAACAAATTAAAATTTGAATATTCATTTCAATTCTATAATATTCTTTTAATGTATTTAATTGATAATCTGTTTCTACAATAAAATTTTTTCCTGAAAGTTGATTATATATTTGATGAAATTTTCTTATAATATTTAAATGCTTTGAAATGTTTTTTATTTTTTTTATTGTTTCTTCATTAATCCTTTCCTTCATTGTTTCTAATAATGATTTTTTTTTCTCAAAGTTTTTTCTTTTTGATATTTTTATTGATTCTTTATCTGATTCATTATCTGAATTTTCACTTTCATTTTTTTCATTCTTTTCTTTTATTGAATTATTATCTTCTATACTTAAAATTTCAAAACTTTTATTTTCTGATTTTTCTGATTTTGAATCTTCTTTTATCTTTTTTTTTTTTAGATTTTTAATTGTGATTAAATTATCTTTTGTATCTTCATTTAATTGTTCAGAATTTTTTATATTTTTAAGTTCTATGGTATCTTCATTTTCATTTTTTATATTTTTCTTTTGAATTTCTTCTTCTGTTTTTTTTTTTGAATATTCAGTTAAATTTTCCTTTAAAAATAATGATTGAATATGATTTTCTAAATCATTTAATTCATTCTTATTTATCATTTTTAAATTACATTTTTATATTTATCAAACTACTTTATACGTATTATAAAATTTAAATTAAATATTTTTATAAAAAAATTATGTAAATTAAATCTTTTTTAATCAAAAGGAGTAGGAATATTATTTATATCTTTATTATCATAATTATTATTATTTAAATTATTATTTAAAATATTTTTTGGGTTTTCATCATTAAAATAATTATTTTCTAAATTTGGTAATTGAATAATATTATTATTATTTTGAAAATTTTGATTATTTAAATTAGAATTATTTTGATAAAATTGATTTATGTTATTATTAAAATTAATATTTGAATTATTTATCATTATATTTTGATTTGTATTATTTTGATTAAAATATTGATTATTACAATTCATTTGTAAATTATTATTGTTTTCATTAAAATTAAATTCTTCAAAATCATTATCAATTCCTTCTAAAAAATCAATGTTATTATTTAAAATTTGTTTATTTGTATTAAATACATTTAAATTACTTTGTTTTTCTTTTGCATCATTTAAATTCTTTATAATTTCATTTATATCAGATTTATCAATAATTTTATCCGCAATTACTTTTTTATCTTTAAAATAATTCACAGTACCATTTAAGTTATCATTATTATAATTTTTTTTATTATTATTCTTTTCTTTCTTTTCTTTTTTTTCTTTTTCTTCTTTTTGTTCTTTTAATTTTTTAACTTTTAAATGTTGTTCTTTTAATTTTTGTAATTTTCCTATATTTTGATCAGATAATAAACTCATAAAATGTCTATTATTAATTTTCAAATTATAAATTTCTTTTTCAACTTGAATCATTTCTAAATCAATATCATCAATTTTAAAAGAGTAATGAAATAAATTCTTTTGTTTTTTATCATAAAAAACTAATTGTTGTGAATCTAATAATAATTTTTTTTTTCCACTTATTTTTGAATCAAAAAGTTCTATTCTATGATAATTAGAATTTAATTTAAAAGACCAAATATATAAAATTTTAGTACTATGTTTGTTATAAATTTTTTATTTTACGAACTAAAAGTTTTTCCAACTTTTTTTTCAAGATAATGTAAATTTTCAATATCTAAAAATTCATTTTCTTTATTATTTAATGACATATTATAATATAATACATAATTTTTTTAAATTAAATTTAATGAACATATATCAATGAATTATATTAATTAAATTATTAAAAATATAGAAATGATTTTTAAATATATGTTTTTTATATAATCACTTTAATAATTTTCCTTTAAATTTTTAATTGTAAAATGGAAGAAAAAAAAATAGAAAAAGATAAAAGAATAGAAATGATAAATGAAGATAAATTTGAAATAGAAAATATTAATAATTCAGAAACATCAACATTATCAAATTCAATGACGATAATATTAATAGAAAAGTTTAAAAAATTTCTTAATAAAAACATTCCACTTTTGACAGAAAAATTTTATCTATATTGTCCCGCTATAAAAAAAAATATATTTTACTCAATTTCACTTATTCCATTAGGAAATTTTATTTCTATAAAAATAGAATTTTATTTAGATAAAAAGGAAAAAATAGATTTATTACATTTTAATCGTAATGAAATAATAATAAACTTTTCAATTTATTCTCAATTAAGAAAAACATATATAAAGAATTATACAGAAAAATTTAATGTTTATAATGAAAAAAGAGAAGATTATCTTTTAGAAAATTATGTTAAATACAATGAAGAGTTATTAAAACAAAAAGCAATTTTTCCTTTTATTTTAAAAGTTCAAATTTATCAAAAAAAAAATTATAAAATTTCAAATGAATTTATTGGAATTAAAAATGAAGGAAATACTTGTTATTTTAATTCTATTATTCAAACAATTTTTAATATTCCAATTATTAAAAATTATATTTTTAATATGAAATTAGAAAAAGATAATAAATATTTATTTTATTTTCAAAAAATTTTATATAAATTACAAAGATCAAAAGAAGCTATTTTAATTTATAAAGAAATTAAAAATACTAATTTCTATCAATCAAATGAAAATATTTTAAGTTTTATTGAAAAAAATTTTCAATTTCAATTTCAACAAGATGCTCATGAAATATTTAATTTTATTTTAGATTATTTAAATAATTTAAATAATATAAATTCAAAAATAAAATTATTTGATTTTTTCCAAGGAAAAATTTCAAATGTTATTTTATGTGATAAAATTAATTATAAATCAATAAAAGAAGAAAATTTTATTTTTTTATCTATTGAATGTAATGAAGATTCAAATAATCTTGTAAATTGTATTGATAATTTTTTAAAGGAAGAACAATTAACAGGAGAAAATTCTTTTTTAAATGAGAAAGACAATAAAAAATACGATGCAATAAGAAAAACTTCTTTGAAAGAATTACCTTCTATTTTATTTTTACATTTAAAAAGATTTACAAACAATCAAGAGAAAATATTTAATAAAATAGAATATCCAGATCAATTAGATATGTCAGAATTTATAGAAAAAAAAAATAATAAAAAAGAAAAAGTTTATTCTCTTTGTTCTGTTATTGTTCATGAAGGTTATTTTAATACAGGACATTATTATGTTTATTGTAAAAATTTTAATGTCGATTTATGGTTTAAATTTAATGATGATAAAGTTTATGAAATTAATTCTTTACAAGAAGTATTTGATGATAATTATGGAGGAGTTTATGAAACTTTTCAAATTCAAGAAAATGAATCAAAGAACTATAATATTATTAAATGTACTGAAAATAAATTAAAAACTGCTTATTTATTATGTTATGTTTCTAATGATAAAATTGAAGAATATTTTAAAAATGTTAATATTAATATTCCTAAAGAATTAGAAAATCAATTTTTGAAAATTCCAAATCAAACTTCTATTACTGACTATTTACAAAATGGAAAAAATTCAAAAAAAAATAATGAGAATCAAAACAATATAAATAAAAAAAGTAATATTAATTATGAAGAATATGCAGGTAATGCAGAAGAAGAAGAAAAAATGTTAAAAGAAGCAATTAATCTTTCTTTAAGTTTAAATAATAATAATAATAAGAGTAAAAGAATATCTTTAAATGAAAATGAAAAAACATTAATTTTAAGAAATCGTTCTTTTGAATTATATGGAAAACTTAGTGTAGACTTTTTTAAACCTTTTGAAATTTATTTTATTCAAAATAATAGAATTATTGAAAAATATCTTGTTAAAATTTCTTTAAGAGAAATAAATTCTCCTAATAAAATTTTAAAAAAATTACGTGAAAATAAAAACTTTCAAAATGAATTTCAAGAAAAAATAGAAAAATTAAGAATAATTCATTTAAATTCTTATGGAGTTTTAGCTGATATTTATAATATTTTTGATGAAAAAACAAATTTAACTGAATTTATTATGAATTGTAAATATAATAAAATTTTATATTTATATTTATTTGAAAATGAATTATATTATTCTATTCAAGAATATAAAACTCAAATTAAAACTTTTACAAAACCTAATTTTATTTTTTCAAAAGAACAATTTAATGAAATTAAAGAAAAATATAGATCAAATAATTTTTTTGAGATTTTATCAAATCCAAAAGAAATTTTAGAAAGTAAAGATTTTAGTTCAATTAGAATGAAACCATTAAAAGAAAATTATATGAATTTAGAAATAAAAAAAATAATAATTAAAACATTATATTAAAAATATTTCTTTATAATATATAATTAATATTCATTTAATATATAAGAAGAAAAAAATTTTATAAAATAAATAAAAAAAAATTATTGTTCATATATTTACATAATTTTATTATATTATTTATTTAAATTTTTTTTAATTTCTTTATTATGAAATTTAGAATTTTTTAATATTTGATTATAATTTTTAATATTTGAAACTAAGTTTTCATATTCAATATTTTGTTGAACAATTTTTTGTGAAATATTATGAATTGAATCTTGAATATTATTTAATTTAATATTAAGAATTAAATGACTATTTTTATAATCTTTAAGTTGAGATTTTAAATAATTTATATTATTATCTTTATAATTAGTTTCTTCATTTAAATTTTTTATTTTTAATTTTTTACTTTCAAAATCTTCTTTTTGTTCTTTTACCTTTTTTATTAATAAATTATCATGATTAAATTTATATTTTTCTATATTCGAAATTTTTTTTAAAAAATCTTCTATTTTTTCTTTATTATTATTAAATGCTTTTTCAATAATTTCTATTTCTTCTTTATTTAAATATGATATTTCTTTTTTTAACTTTTGAATATTTAAATTTTGAGTATTAATAAGTAAAAATTTTTTTTTTATATTTATTATTTTTTTCTTTTTTTCTTCACTCTTTTTTTTTTTTACATTTTCTCTAAAAGTATTAAAAGCTTTTTCACTATTAATATTTAAATTTTCCATTTTTTGAAAATCTAATTTTATTCTTTTATGTTTTTCTTCATTTCTATTTATTTCTGTATTTAAATTTATTATTTTTTTTTGTAAATCGTGTTTTTCATTTCTACTATTATAACTTTTATTTAAACTTTTTAATTTAAATATTTCAATTTTTAATTTTTCATTTTCATTATCTTTTTCTTTTATTTTATTTAATAAATCATTAGATGATTTTTTATTTTGAACTTCTAATAAATTTTTTATTCTTTGATTATCTTTTTCAAATATTTTGAGTAATTTTTGTGAATTTTTTAATTCATTTTCTTTTATTTTTAACATAATTTCAGAAGATATTTTTAAATTATTTGTTTTCATAACTTTAAATTGTTTTTCTGAATAATTTTTTATTTTTTTATCTATTTGAATATTTAAGTCTTTTAATGAATTTTTTAACCATGAATTTTTTAATGATATTTTTTTTAATTCTTCAGATTTATTAAATAAATTCTTTTGTAAACTTTTTATATTTTCTAAATAATTTTTCTGTTCATTTTCTATTTCTTCATTTAAAATATTTATTTGTTCAATATATATATCATAAATTTTTTCTTCTTTTTTTTCTTCTTCTTTTTTTTCTTCTTTTTTTTCAACATTTTCTTCATTTTCTTCTTTTTTTTCTTTTTTTTCTTTTTTATCTTTTCTTTCTTCATTTTCTTTATTTTTATTATTTTTATTTTTTTTACTATAATCTTTTTTTTGAATTTTTTTTTTATTTTTTTCTTTATTATTTTTTTTTATTTATT
>JAEEGK010028133.1_pt1 | contig 11303 bp, 14 predicted proteins | sample 8958771 | NCBI WGS metagenome assembly JAEEGK01 (sample SAMN16246547, study PRJNA631951) | gut metagenome | biome: gut microbiome; feature: rumen; material: SC-attached | host: Bos | place: Iran: Karaj | collected 2018-10 | reverse complement strand
TGTTAATCTGGTCGCTATCCTTTCGGATTTCTTTCAGCAGTTGTGCTTTGCGGTCACCGATAGAGCGAAGCGTAGTGTATGAAGGGCCGTTTGTCAGATTGTTGTCGGTCATAGCAATGATATCATTTCTCCATCAGCAGACTGGCCAGGAATCTCACCAGCGGCTTCTCTACCCACGACTTCCTGAAAGCCATGAAGAGCAGGAACACCACGATATAGAATCCCGCCACGATGCAGAAAGCCGCAGGATGACCCAGAGAGGGAGCCATGGCATAGGCTGCTGCAAACGATAGATATATAAATATAATAAGGATGATGAGGAATACCACGGCCGCCATGATCAGCGCCGTGATAAGCCTCACCACCTTCTCGATGACATCGAGTCGCAGATATTCGTTCTGCAACCCGATGTAATGACGAATCAGCTCAACAAGCTGACCGATGGTCTCTATGTTCTGATCGTTCGAAAACATCATTCAGCGATATCAGCTGCTGCTTCCTTGATATCATCGGCCAGGTCGCCGATTTCCTTCTTGGAGAGGTTGATGTTATGCTTCTTGCAGAAGTCGTCGATAGCATCGGTAATTTTCTCACGAGTGTCCTGTCCTTTCTCTGGAGCCATAAGTATGCCCAAAGCAGCGCCGGCGATTGCACCGCCGAGGAATGCGCCAATGTAACCTAATGTTTTCATAATTAATACTATTTATAGTTAGTTGATTTTCGTTTAGCAAAGATAGAAATTTTTCTTGAAACTTCAAACAATTATTTTGTTAAAAACTATGTATTTGCGACATTTAACAAACTTTATGCACCTTTTTGACGTTTCTTTCCATGATTTTGTGTAATTTCGCACAAAAATTTAGAAAACATTAATCAGTAACATCGAATAATATGAAGAAGTACATGGTTTTATGCGCAGGTTTGGCTGTTGCATTTGCGTTCACAAGTTGTAAATCATCAGAGAGTGCTTATCGTAAGGCTTACGAGAAAGCTAAGGCTCAGGAAACCAACACCACAGTGGTGACTCCCGGTACCGAGACTACCGTTGTGGCTCCTGTCGTTACACGTCCCTCTACCGAGACGGTTGTTGTCGACAATGTTGACAATGCTGTTGTACGTCCCGAGAACGTGCAGCTCATCAATGGTTCCGGCCTCCGCAATTTCAGCGTGGTCGTTGGTTCTTTCGGCGTAAGGGCTAATGCAGAAGGTCTTCAGCAGACACTGAAGAATCAGGGCTATGACGCACAGATTGTCTACAACAGTGCCCGCAACATGTATCGCGTGGTAGCTTCCACCTTCGACGACAAGGCAAGTGCCGTACGTAGCCGCAACGACTTCAAGGCTGGTAGTTATCCCGATGCCTGGCTGCTCTATAACCAGCAGTAAGCCGTAGTGCCGCGGATACTTTCTATAGACTACGGTAAGCGTCGTACAGGATTAGCAGTCACCGATCCTCTGCAGATTATAGCCGGAGGATTGGCGACTGTTTCTACATCAGAGCTGTACGACTATCTTGTGGCCTATGTTTCTCGGGAACCCGTCGAGCGCATCGTTATCGGGAAACCCATCCAGCCCAATGGGCAGCCCAGCGAGAACCTGGCCAGGGTGGAGCAGTTCGTCAATCGATGGCGCAAGGCTCAGCCTCAGTTGCCCATCGAGTATGTCGACGAACGGTTCACTTCGGTGCTGGCCCATCGTGCCATGATAGACGGAGGCCTGAAGAAGAAGTCGCGGCAGAACAAGGCACTTGTCGACGAGATTTCTGCCACCATCATCCTTCAGAGCTATCTGGAAAGCCGCAGGCGATAGAAAGTCGTCAGGTGTTCTGCGGTCGCTCCGTAGAAATACTCATCGCTCATCACTTCTCATTTATCATTCATCACTTCTCATTTCAAATGATATTACCTATTTATATATATGGCCAGCCATGTTTGCGCAAGGAAAGTGTCGACATCACGCTCGACTATCCTCAGCTGACCCAGCTGATAGAGAACATGTGGGAGACGCTGGCCAATAGTGAGGGTATCGGACTGGCTGCCCCCCAGATTGGTCTGAACATCCGTCTGGTGGTCATCGATCTCGACCCGCTCGCCGAAGACCTTCCCGAGTATAAAGATTTCAAGAAAGTTTTCATCAATCCGCATATCGTAGAATACGACGAGGAATCCCCGGTGGACTCTTCCGAGGAGGGGTGCCTTTCGCTTCCCGGCATTCACGAGAAAGTGCAGCGCCCCACGCGTATTCATGTCACTTGGATGGAACCCGACGGAACCCAGCACGACGAATGGGTAGAGGGCTATCTGGCTCGTGTGATGCAACATGAGTTCGACCACCTCGATGCCAAAATGTTCATCGACCGCATCAGCCCATTGCGCCGCCAGCTGATTAAGTCGAAACTGAAGTCGCTTACCCTTGGCAGGTATAGTTGCAGTTACCGTACGAAACCCGTCCGAAGATAAGGCCCCGTTCCCGTCCCCGACCTATCCCTATAGGCCGGGGCGTGGTTATATGATAAATATCGATTCGTATTGAGGACATGAGGCTCAGGAATTTGAAGATAAGACTAATCACTCCCCTCCATATAGGGAGGGGCTGGGGGGTGGGTCTTCTTTTTCTCTTCTGCCCTCTCTTCTCATTTGCCCAATACAACATCGACCGCGTTTTGACGGCCGGAAGAGCAGCTCTCTACTATGAGGACTACGTGCTCTCCATTCAGTATTTCAACCAGGCCATCACCGCCAAGCCCTTTCTCTACGAGCCCTGGTTCTTCCGTGGCGTTGCCAAGTTCTACCTGGATGACTATATGGGAGCCGAGTCCGACTGCTCTGAAGCCATCCGGCTGAATCCCTACATTTCCGGACAATATGAGTTGCGCGGTCTTTGCCGCATCCGCCAGAAGAACTACAAGGGCGCCATCGACGACTACGACCATTCCATCCAATACGACCCTACCAGTCAGGGGCTTTGGTACAATCGTGTGCTTTGCCGCATTGAGGACAAAGACTACGAGCAGGCCAATGCCGACCTCGACTCGATGACCAACCGATGGAAAAACTATGCCAAGGCGTGGCAGCTGAAGGCAGAGGTGGCATTGCGCCAGAAAGATACGCTTCGGGCCGCCGACATGCTCGACAAGGCTCTTGAGCTCGACGAGTACGATGGCGAGGCCTGGATGGTGCGGGCCATGATTTCCATGAGCCGTAAAAAGTGGAAGGATGCCGACAAGCAACTTTCCAAGGCCATCCACCTGAAACCATCCGTGGCCGGCTATTACATCAATCGTGCTCTTTCGCGTTATAATATCAACAACCTCCGTGGTGCGATGGCCGACTATGACAAAGCCCTCGAGCTGGAGCCCAACAATTTTCTCGCCCATTACAACCGTGGACAGCTCCGCATTCAGGTGGGCGACGACAACCGGGCCATCGATGACTTCAACTTCATCATCAAGAACGAGCCCACGAACATCATGGCCATCTTCAATCGTGCCCTCTTGCTCGACCGAACGGGCGACCTCCGTGGTGCTATCCGCGACTATTCCGCGGTTATCGATCGGTTCCCCAATTTCTGGACGGGTCTCAGCTATCGCGCTTCATGCTATCGCCGGCTGGGCATGACGGCCAAGGCCGAGATGGACGAGTTCCGCATCTTCAAGGCCCAGCAGGACAAGCACTTGGGCTACCAGCCCCGTTGGAGCAAGCAGCATCGGAAGGATGTGCGCAAGCTTTCCGACATTGATATGAACAAGTATAACCAGCTGGTTGAGGAAGACGAGCAGAAGGTGGAGCACGAGTATGCTTCGACCTATCGTGGAAAGGTCCAGAACCGTCAGGTCGACGATGAGTTCCTGCCGCTTTTCACGCTCTCTTATCAGCCTCACGCCAACGGGATGAAGCAAGTCATGACGTTCGATCAGGACGTGGAGCGTTTCAACCAGAAGTCGCATCCCCGTCATCGTGTCTATGTGAGCGGTCCCTCAAAGACGCTCGACGAGATTGCCTCGAAGGCCTATTTCCTCCTGCTCGACACGCTGACCTCGCGCCTTCAGGAATCCCACGACCTCCGCAACGACAAGGGATTGCTCGTGGAGCGGGCCATTGCCTATGCGGCCACCCAAAACCAGGAGGCAGCCATCAACGACCTTACCGCCTACATCCAGTTGGATAGCGTTTCATCGTTGGGCTATTGGCAACGTGCCGTCTGTCAGGTGATGATCAACGAGTTCTCTGCTTCACAAGGTGTTGATATCCAGCTGAAGAACGCCCGTGCCTTAGACGATTTCAACGAAGCCTTGAAGCGGAGTCCCCACAACGCCTACCTGCTTTACAACCGTGCCACTTTCTATGCTCTCCGCAAAGACTACGGCCGTGCTATCGACGATTTCACCCAAGCCATCAGTCAGGATGCCAGTTTTGCCGAAGCCTACTATAACCGGGGCCTTTGTCGCCTATATTCCGGCAATACCGCCGAAGCCACACACGACCTCAGCAAAGCCGGCGAGCTGGGCCTCTACAAAGCCTATAGCATCCTGAAGCGCCATCAAGGCTCCAAGAAATAGCCGTTGTCTTAATTCCCGCCTTCGTTTCTTCGGCCATTGTCGTCAGGTGTCCGGTGGTCCCACCGCCGGAATATATTATCGACAAAACAAATTAAAACAAGTTTTATTTGCTTTTGTTCTCACTTATTCGTACCTTTGCATCCGATTATAAAAATAACATATATTGTAGATATGATTAAAATCACTTTTCCTGACGGCTCTGTACGCGAATATGAGCAGGGCGTCACTGGTTTACAGATTGCCGAGAGCATCTCGCCGGCTCTGGCACGCAACGTTGTGAGTTGCGGCGTGAATGGCGAGACCACAGAGTTGAACCGACCCATCAACAACGATGCCACCATCGCCCTCTACAAGTTCGAGGACGAAGAGGGTAAGCACACCTTCTGGCACACCTCAGCCCACCTTTTGGCCGAGGCTCTTCAGGAGCTCTATCCTGGCATCCAGTTCGGTTTCGGACCTGCCGTCGAGAACGGTTTCTTCTACGATGTGATGCCGCCCGAAGGCACCGCCATCTCTGAGAACGACTTCCCGAAGATTGAGGCCAAGATGAAGGAACTGGCCAAGAAGAACGAGGCCGTTGTGCGCCGCGATGTCTCAAAGGCCGATGCCCTGAAGGAATTCAAGGCCGACGGTCAGGACTACAAGTGCGAGCACATCGAGCAGGACCTGGAGGACGGTACGATTTCCACCTATACCCAGGGTGCCTTTACCGACCTTTGCCGCGGTCCTCACCTGATGTCGACAGGCATCATCAAGGCCATCAAGATAACAAGCGTTGCCGGTGCTTTCTGGCGCGGCGATGCCAAGCGCGAGCAGATGACGCGTATCTATGGTATCACCTTCCCCAAGCAGAAGATGCTCGACGAGTATCTCGTGATGCTCGAAGAGGCCAAGAAGCGCGACCACCGCAAAATCGGTAAGGAGATGGAGCTCTTCATGTTCTCCGACCGCGTGGGTAAGGGCCTGCCCATCTGGCTTCCCAAGGGAACCGACCTCCGTCTGCGTCTGCAGGATATGTTGCGCAAAATCCAGAAAAACTATGGCTACCAGGAGGTTATCACCCCGCATATCGGTTCGAAGAACCTCTACGTTACCTCTGGCCACTATGCCCACTATGGCAAGGATTCGTTCCAGCCCATCCACACTCCCGAGGAGGATGAGGAGTACATGCTGAAGCCGATGAACTGCCCTCACCATTGCGAGATTTTTGCCAACCGTCCGCGTTCCTACAAGGACCTGCCTTTGCGCATTGCCGAGTTTGGCACGGTATATCGCTACGAGAAGAGCGGCGAGCTCCACGGACTCACCCGAGTGCGTTCGTTCACGCAGGACGATGCCCACATCTTCTGCCGTCCCGACCAGATTAAGACCGAGTTCATGCGTGTGATGGACATCATCAAGTCGGTGTTCTCCACCTTCAACTTCGACAACTTCGAGGCCCAGATTTCGCTCCGCGACCCCGACGACCACGAGAAGTACATCGGTTCCGACGAGGTATGGGCTGAGGCCGAGCAGGCCATCATCGATGCCTGTAAGGAAAAAGGCCTGGATGCCAAGATTGAATACGGCGAGGCTGCTTTCTACGGACCCAAGCTCGACTTCATGGTGAAGGATGCCATCGGCCGCCGCTGGCAGCTGGGCACCATTCAGGTGGACTACAACCTCCCCGTGCGCTTCAAGCTGGAGTACACCGCCGAGGACAACACCAAGAAGACGCCTGTCATGATTCACCGTGCGCCCTTCGGTTCCATGGAGCGTTTCACCGCCGTGCTCATCGAGCACACCGCCGGGCACTTCCCCTTGTGGCTCACACCCGAGCAGGTGGTTATCCTGCCTATCTCCGAGAAGTTCAACGACTATGCCGCCCAGGTGCAGTCATATCTCGAGCAGCAGGGCATCCGTACCAGCATCGACAGCCGCAACGAGAAGATTGGCCGCAAGATTCGCGACAACGAGCTGAAGCGCATCCCCTACATGCTGGTAGTGGGCGAGAAGGAGCAGGCCGAAGGCTTGGTCAGCGTGCGCAAGCAGGGTGGTGGCGACCAGGGTCAGATGAAGAAGGAAGACTTCGCCGCCAAGCTGAATGCCGAGGTAGCCGAAATGCTGAAGGCCACCGACGTGCGTCCCACCGATTAAATAAGTGAAGAGTTAAGAGTGAAGAGTGAAGAATGGAGAGTGAAGAATGATGAGTGAAGAATGAACGAAGAAAAGTTCATAATGTAAGATTTCAACGTTTTTGTATCCCTTTCAACCACCTCTGTTTGTTAAAAATATGTAAATTATGGTAGGGGACAAAGAAATTCTTCACTCTTCACTCTTCACTCTTCACTTAAAATTACTACCTTTGCAGCCGATTTCGAAATTTTCACTCGAGTAAGAACTTTTAAAACAGTTAATGAAGCAAGACAAAAAAGGTAATCAGTACCGTGTAAACGAACAGATTCGTGTTCGTGACGTAAGAATCGTGGGCGACAACGGATCCACCGTGATGCCTACACGCCAGGCCTTGGAAATGGCCAGGGAACAGGGGGTTGACCTCGTGGAAATCTCTCCCAACGCGAACCCGCCCGTCTGCCGCATCATTGACTACTCGAAGTTCCTATACCAGCAGAAGAAGCGTGCCAAGGAGATGAAGCAAAAGCAGGTGAAGCAGGAAGTCAAGGAAATCCGCTTCGGGCCTCAAACCGATGAGCACGACTACAACTTCAAGCTGAAGCACGCCATGGAGTTCCTCCAGGAAGGCAACAAAGTGCGTGCATACGTGTTCTTCCGTGGCCGTAGCATCCTTTTCAAGGAACAGGGCGAAGTGTTGCTCCTGCGTTTTGCCAACGACCTCGAAGAATATGGTAAGGTCGACCAGATGCCGTCGTTAGAGGGCAAGAAAATGTTCCTCTATATGAGCCCCAAGAAGGCCGGCGTGGCCAAGAAGAGCCAGCAGAAGCGCGACCGCGAGCAGGCCGAAGCCGATGCCAAGGAGGCCGCCCGCCAGCAGAAGGAAATCGACGCCGAGGCACCTGCCAACGGAGGCATGTTCGCCAACATGAAGAACGGCGAAGACATCCTGGCCAAGCTCAAGTCAGAAAGTGAAGAGTGAAAAGTGAAGAGTGAAGAGTGAAGAATTGACGTTATCCCGTTAAATCGTAATAACGTTATCACGAAAACACTTGAAACTTGAATCTTGAAACTTGAATCTTGAAACTTGAATCGTGCCGCAGGCACCAAAAAGAAAACCCCGAGTGCGCGTAACGTCTTTGGTAATACGTTGCCGCCTCATATTAATAAAATAACAATTTAAAAGTAAAGAAAAATGCCAAAAGTAAAGACCAACTCCGGAGCCAAGAAGCGCTTCAGCTTCACCGGAACAGGCAAGATCAAGCGTCATCACGCTTATCACAGCCACATCTTGACAAAAAAGACCAAGAAGCAGAAGAGAAATCTGGTTCATCAGGCCATCGTAGACAACAGCAACTTGAAGCAGGTGCGTGATCTGCTCAATCTTCGTTAACTTAACAAATAAGAAAGGAAAAGAATTATGCCAAGATCAGTAAATCATGTTGCTTCAAGAGCAAAGAGAAAGAGAATCCTGAAACTTACACGCGGCTACTTTGGCGCACGTAAGAACGTTTGGACCGTTGCGAAGAACACCTACGAGAAAGGTCTCACCTATGCATACCGTGACCGCAAGAACAAGAAGCGCACATTCCGTGCTCTCTGGATTCAGCGTATCAATGCTGCTGCCCGCATCGAGGGTCTCAGCTACTCACAGCTGATGGGTGCTCTCCACAAGGCTGGTATCGAGATCAACCGCAAGGTGCTCGCCGACCTCGCCATGAACAACCCCCAGGCTTTCAAGGCCATCGTGGAGAAGGTAAAGTAAAGAAATTTCAAAGTATTTATAAAGTTCCGTTCTGCCATAGAGTAGGGCGGAATTTTTTATGAGATGCGGACAGACGAACAGTTGGACAGTTTCTGTTTTTAGTTCCGCTTTAATCTGCATAGAGTAGATTAGTATTATATATATTATAATATATATAATACTAATAATACTATAACCGATTTCTCGTTTTGCAAAAATAAAACTGTTCAACTGTTCGTCCGTCCGCTCTCGCATCTTTTCCGTAAGATTCCCTGTCGCGCTTCCACCCATCAGAAAGCCTTCTTCCACCCATCTGAAGCATCGTTTCCAAAGTCTGGAAGCAACCCTTCCACCCATCGGAAGCAAAGCCTCCAAAGGAAAGGACAGAAAAAGGGGAGACCCACCCCCAGCCCTCCCTCTAGGGAGGGAGCGATTACTTCTTAAACGGCAATGGTTATTACTCCCCGCCCTTTAGGGAGGGGTAGGGGGAGGGTCTCTTCTTTCCATGACAATTCAGCCTGCGCCGCTGACAATTAGTGAATTACGGCAATTACTACACGGTATTATTCGTAGAAAAACGGTGTATGACTTGATGAAAATCAATAATTTGGCGATGTGAGGCAATTTTTTTAACTGATTTTTATGGCTCTATGCGAAAAAATGAATAAATTTGCACGCGAATAGTAGCATGTATTGTGCCCTGGGGTGAAGCTCCGCTGAGTGATGCCCCCTATTCAGAGAGAAAAAACTATTAAATAAAACATTAATAAATTAAAAACTCCTCAAGTTATGAAGAAAAAATTATTTACGCTTTTATTGTGCGCGTTTGCCGCGATTAGCGCAAATGCGTGGACGGTTTCGTTCAGCACTGACGAAAATGGAACCGTTGCAACTATTACTAGTGAGAACCCCAATTCCGACAACTGGAGCGACATTAAGTATCCTGAAGGTGTTACTAATGGTGCCGAGCAATTATTAGCGGCAAAAACCCTGAAATTTATTGCTACAGCTGCAAATAAAATTACCTCTTTGCAAGCTTTTCAGAGTGGTGGTTTTGCTGCAACTACTGTAGACTTTAGTGATGCTATATTCGAGGAAACCGATGGTGATGTAATTAATTATACTGCCTGGAATCCAACCGATGGGTATCATTCAGCTTCAGTTACACCAACATCAAATGCTATGACATTCTCGTATTTTCCACAGGTAGAGAAAGCCATTCTTGCTAATGTAAAGTCAATTTGTCCAGGTTGTTTTAAAAGTTCAAATACAAAAATGACTGGAACATTTACAATTCCATCGACTGTAAAATATATTGCAACATTAGCTATAGATGACATCCCATTAAGTAAAATCACAATACCTGATAATGTTGAATATATAGCAAATAAAGCGTTTCAGAATGGCGATATCAAAGCACTTATTGATGTAACAGTTGAAGGATACACGTATGCCGCAAATGAGGCTTTTGACAAACAAACTACGGTTGGTCAGACAGATGCGGGATATGGTAATTATGCTACTTTGCATTTTAACCCCGGAGCAGAAGAATTCTTTCAGAGTAATAAGGATCCCTTAACTCAAGTTATTTCCTTGGATCGAGGAAAGTTCCAAAGTTGGTTACAGGGTCATTTTGATAATGCCGCCACAGGTGATCATCCTAATGGTTGGAGAGAATTTGTAAACGCATCATCAACCCCCCCACACCTGTACCAGTTGGAAAGAAAGTTGTTTTGAGAACTTTCAGTGATAATGTCGCTCGTATAGTTCCACTAGATTTTCGTGCTTATCTTGTTAGCGGCGTAACGAAGCTAAATGATGATAATTATAAGGTCGACTTGGTTCAGATTTTTGCTATTCCTGCGTATACAGGTGTTATTCTATATGGAGAAATAGACGAAAGGTCAACAAGTTTCAGTATGGCAACAATTCCTTCATGGGATGATCCAAACAGTGAAGATTATGTTGCTCCTTATACGAGAACTTCACCTGACGTAGGAATTCCAGACGCTGATAGAATTAATTATGTATCCACAAGAAACTATATGGTTCCTATTCTTGAGGATACAAAACTTTATCCATATTATAAGGATATGACAGCTGATGATTGGAAATCACAGTGGCCACTTCCTGCAGGTGATGGTCTTAAGAACAAATATTCGAGTGGAACAACAGTGACTGACCGCAATTTTATTTTGACGAATCTGAAAGGTACAACATTGAGTGGGAAGCAGACAGATGATTATGTAGGTTTCTTCCGTGTTAAACCAAATGTTGTTTGTGGCGCGAACAAAGCATATCTGAGTTTACCTAGTACGGGTGATAAGGGTTATAAAAATCCTGCAGGAGCAGAAGCACTTGTAATAAAACCTACTAGTCCAGATTCATACATCTTCCGTTCTGATAAATGGAATGATAGTTTTACTAATACAGGTAACTGGGGCCAGCGTGATAATAGTATCGGTGTGCTAAGCGCTATATTTGCTGGTGAAATCTTCGAAGAGGAGACTGGTATCCAGAACGTAGCTACTGAGAGCGTTGATGGTGGTTACTATACACTTCAGGGTGTTAAGGTAGCCCAGCCTCAGAAGGGCGTTTATGTGAAGAATGGTAAGAAGGTTATTATAAAATAAAAGAGAAATATTGTAGTTATGAAAAAAGAATATATTAAGCCCTCTGCTTATGTTTTAACATTTGCATCGGATTTTATGGAAGGGGAGATTCAAGATAATAGTGGAGTAGGTTATAACCCTTTTGCCAAGGAAACTAGCTTCGAAGAAGAGGAAACAGGCATTCCTACTAAGTTCTCCAACATCTGGGGAGACGAAGAAGACGAAGATTAAAAAAGAATTGAAATAACAATTGAGGAGAGGAGCCGGAGCGAGCCCA
>JAEEGK010028132.1_pt1 | contig 11303 bp, 9 predicted proteins | sample 8958771 | NCBI WGS metagenome assembly JAEEGK01 (sample SAMN16246547, study PRJNA631951) | gut metagenome | biome: gut microbiome; feature: rumen; material: SC-attached | host: Bos | place: Iran: Karaj | collected 2018-10 | reverse complement strand
GCATATAATATATTTTATCCTATAAATGGAAAAATTCAATTAATATATAGGAATAAAGATTTAACACCTTTTGAACAAATTCCTATAATTCAATATTTTAAAAACTTAAACAAAGCTACAATAATAATAAAACCTTTAAATGAAATATATTTAGAATCAAAAATAACAGATTTAGATAAATCAAATTCAAAAGTAAATGAAACTGAAATAATAGATATAGAAAAAACAGATAAAAATAGAATGATGTGTGTAGATTGTAAAAATACATTTATATATTATTATTGTAGAAATTGTAATTGTTTCTTATGTAGAAATTGTAAAGAAAGATATGATTCATTCCATTTTAATCATAAATCATGTATAATTAATCCAGAAAATTTAACAGAATGCATGAGATTATATATAAAAAATTTACACGAAGAAATGGCAGTTTTAAAAAGAGATTTCGATAGATTTGAAAAAGAAAATAAAAATATAGTTTTAAGAGATACTGAAGAATGGAAAGAAGAAACTTTATCTAAATTAAATTCATTAACTGAATTTACTCAAAAAATTGAAGAAGAAACTAGAAAAGGAGGAGAAGCTGTTAAAGAAAATTTTGATGCTAAAGAAGTTGTTGATAATATGTATAATCAATTATTAAACACCAATCCTGAAAAATCAAAAAATATTGAAAAGTCATTTAATTCTTTAAAAAAAATTGATGATGAAATTAAAAATATAAGTAAAAAAATTGAAGAATGTATTAATTTAGAATCTCAAAAAACAAAAGTAGACAAAATTTTTATTCCTTTAAATTCAAAATTAGATGAAATCATAAAAAAACTTCTTCCAGAAAAAAAGACAGAATAAAAAAAATAAAATAAACACGTAAATAAAAATTTATATATTAAATTCCTTTATCATAAATAATAGAAAATCCTTTATCTAAAAAATCTTCTTTTAAAATCCACATATTATTAAAAGAACTCATTTTTGAAATAATATTTCCTCCAATAACACAAGAATTAATCCTTTTAGGAGAAGATAATATTTTTATTTTAGTATGTTTAGGAGCTAATTTTTTTATTTCTTTATTTAATCTTTCTTGAATTCCTTTAAACAAAGTATTTCCACCAAATATAATAATATTTTCATACATATTTCTTCTTAATTGAATATCAAAATTATTTACTGATTTAATTATCATTTCTTGGAAACTTAAATATTTTAAATTATTTAATGAAGGGTTAAATAATAATTCACTTGATAATATTTTTTCTTCTGCAATTTTAATATTACTTCCATCAGGTAATTTAAATTCACTCTCGTTTGGAAATTTATTATCAACATTAATATAGCAAATTTGTTCTTTAATATTTTTTATCATTAAAATATCTGAAAAAGTTAAAAAAGAATAACCTGAATTTTTAAATATATCTTTTAAATAATATGTTACTTCTCTTCCTCCATAATCACATCTAACAAAAGTATTTTTAATTGGAATTCCATTTTGAATAATACAACTTTGAGTTATTCCTTCTCCACTTTCTAATATAATTCCACTTGTTAAACTTGTACTAAAAATTGATAATATTGGTTGAGAACAAAATGATAATGCAGGTATATTTAAATTATCAAATAATATTGAAGATATTTTTTCTCTGTTTTTTTTTATATTTAAAATTGGTTCACTTATTAATATTGGATGTTCACGTATTTCATTTTCAGGAATTGATAATTTTTTATATATGAAATTAAAAAGTGGTATTATGTCATTTATATTTAAAAATATTCCATTTTCTACTATATTTCTTATTTTTAATATATTAATATTATTACATTCTTCTCCTATAAATTTCCTATCTTCATTTTTAAATTTGTTTACTCCTATTATGTTTTTAAAAATTAATTTTGGCTCTGTTTCACCTGAAATTCCTACTTTAATATTGTCACTTCCTAAATCTATGATTAATGGAAATTTAAAATCTGAAATAGAACTCATTTAAAATAAAAATCAAATTATTTTTTTTTAAAGTGTTTTTTTTTAAAATATTTATTTTTTTAAATTTTAAAAAAATGTACTTTTGTTTTTTATTAAATTTAACTTCTTTCAATATCGAAATCATTATCTAAATCATATTCTACATCAGGAGGAACTTCTTGTTTAGGATGTTCATCATCGAATTTTTTTAATTCTTCTTCGAAATTAATTCCTTCTTCTTCTTCTTCTTTTTTTTCTTCTTCTTTAACCTCATCTTTTTTTTCTTCATCTTTAACTTCATCTTTTTTTTCTTCATCTTTAACTTCATCTTTTTTCTCTTCATCTTTAACTTCATCTTTCTTTTCTTCATCTTTAACTTCATCTTTTTTTTCTTCATCTTTAACTTCATCTTTTTTCTCTTCATCTTCTTTTTTTTCAATTTGTCCAGAAGGAACAAAATTAGGATTAAGTTGTCTAAATTCTTCAATTAATTTATTTCTTTCTTCATCAATTTCTTCATTTGCTTTTATAATTTCATCTCTTTCTTGTTTTAATTGTTTAATAGTGTTATATCTTTGTTCAATATCATCAAATCTAATTTTAATAACTAATAAAATATAATCAACTAATTGTAAAAGAGCAAAAGAGTATTTTTGAACTTCATCTCTTTTTTCAATAGCACTTTTTAAATTATCTTGAATTTTATTTAATTTATATATTCCTTTCACTTCTTCAGGTTTAGGACCAATAGGATTATAAGATAAAATATAAGGGAAAATATTTCTCCATTCTTTTCTTGCTTTTTTCCATTCTAATTTATTAGTTTCTTTTTCATTTATTATTAAAGGATCAATATGTGCAAAATATAATAAACTTTGAAATATTTGAGTGTATTCTACAAATTCAAATTCTTCAAATTTACATAATAAATTTTTCATTTCACCTTTTAATATTATTTCACTTAAATAACGACTTCTTTGCATTTCACCTTCATGTTCTTTTATTTCTTCATCTTGAATATTTTTACTTTTATATTCTTCACTTGCATAATATTCATTTATTGATTTTTGAATTAAAACTTCGAAATTTTCTTCGTTAAATTTCTCACTTTCTTTTATTTTATTTTCATCGTCAATAAATTTAATTCTTATATCTCTATCTTTTTCAAGTAATTTTTTCTCTAATTTTTCCATTGATGCTCTTATTGTTTTTCCAACAATTTTAACAAAATCAATTTCTTCATCTTTAAAAATTCTATCTTGACCTAATGTATCTAAACATAATAAAACTTTTTTTTCTTCTTTTTCATATTCATCTAATTTAACTGGCTCTTCAGTCCATTCACTTAATTTTTTTTCTAATTCTTCTAAATTAGCTTCATCATCAATATTATCATTACCATCTTTTCCTTTATTTTTATCATTTTTTTTTTTATCATCTTTCTTCTTTTCTTCTTTTTTTTCTTCTTTCTTTTCTTCTCCTTCAATTCCTTCTTCACCTTCTTTTTTTTCTTCTCCTTCTTCTCCTTCACCTTCTAATGCTTTTCTTTCTGCCTCTTCTTGCGCTTTAATTTCTTTAATTTCTGCAATTTGTTTTTTTATTTCTTCTTGTTCATCATTCCACTCTTTATATCTTTCTTCTTGTTTTGATTTTGCTTCTTCATATTTTTTTGTACAATCAATAGCACTTACTAAAGAATTATAAGACATTGAAGTTTCATAAGTTAAATCTAAGGCTAAATAACAACCTAAACGGGGTTCTCTAAAGAATTTCATTCTTGGTTCAGTGACAACATCATTAATTAATAAAGAATTAATAACTCTTTCTTCATTAATATCATCATTTTTTTTTTCATTAACAACTCCTTTATTATCATTATTAGGATTATTATCATTATTAGGATTATTATCATTATTTGGGTTATTATCATTATTACCTCCTTCTCCTGCTTCACCCCCTTCTCCAGGAGGAGGGACAGTCTTTGCAGCAGCAGAAGGATCAATTAAATCATAAGTGACTCCTTTATTAGGTTCAATAAATTTTCCATGAAGAAAATCATGATCATTACTCCAAGCAATATATCTTATTACTTTAGTATTTGATGGATCAATATGACCGTTCTCATCATCTTCTTCTGATACTTCCTTCCTCTTTAAATCATATAATGCTATGTATACTCCTGTTGCATTCACTAATACTTTTAAATCCTCACATATTTTATTAAATCCTAGATAGAAATCTTCACATGATTCTATTTGCTTTAAAAGATCGTTTTGCTTTCCTTCGTATTTTTTCTTTGTTTCTTCTCTTTTTTTATTTTCTTCCTCTTTTTTCTTCTCTTTTTCTATAAAAATCTTCTCTAATTTTTCTCTGTAAAGGTCTTCTTGTTTTAATTTTTTTTTTAATTCTTTTGCTTTTGATTCTTTTTGAAGAAATTTTGATAAAAATAATATTGGATTTTTTGGTTGAGTATGATATAATTCTATAAATCCTCTGTTAAGTGCACTACATAAATCTGATTTTTCTAAAAATTGAATCTCAGGAATTGTTGATGTTGAAGAAACATTCAATTTTTCTTTTAATCTTCCTATTATATCTGCCATTTTTTTAATTAATAAGTTATATGTTAAATTTATTAAATTATTTTTATTAATTTTTATATTTGTTTTTTTTCTCATACTAAAGATTAAACTTTTTCATAATTTTTATTCCTTTAATAAAAAATTCACTAATAAAAAAACTTAAAAAGTATATAAAAACAAAGAAAATAATTTTAAAACAAATTGAAGATGAAAACTATTTTATTAAATACTTATATATTTATTTAATAAAAAGAAAGAAGTCCCTTAGAATGTAAAAATTTATTTAAAGCAGCATCAGAATTACCTTTAGTTCTAACAAATCCAGAAACAATCATGGTTAATTGATCTCCTCCTTTTTTATTTTCATATTCTGAAATTCCTGCGGTTGAAAGAGTAATTTGAACTGAAGCATAATCTTTTGCATCTAAAATTCTATTTGTTGCAAAACATCTTCTTGGTATATATAAATCTACATAATCTCCATTTGCGTTCTGCATTGAATCTTAATAAATAATAATTTTATTAATTAAAAAATATATTAAAATAAATATTTATTTATTTTTTTTCTTAATTTAAACCAATTTTTTTTCTTAAAGCTAGCCAATATTCATCTGAATTTGGATCTAATTTTGAAACGTCTATTTCTTCATTTTCTTTATTATTATCATTCATATTATTATTAGTATTATTATTATCATTCATATTATTATTATTATTATTTGAAGAAATATTATTATTATCTTCTGTTTTTTGCTTTTTTTCTGGTTTTTTTTCATTTATATTATTTTCACTTCTTTGTCTCTTTTTTTCTTTAAAAAAATCATTAGGTAATTTAATATCTTTAAATATATCAAAATCTTCTTCTTCTTCTTTTTCATCAATATCAACTTTTAAATCATCATCCAATAAACTTTTTCTGGGAGGTAATTTCCCAGTCTCTTCTAAAATATATCTTTTAGTTAATTGAGGCATAGCAATATTGAAAATATTTTCTTTGGTTAATAAATTATCAATATATTCATCCATATGAATAATTTCAAATTTCCCTTTATTATTAATTATTCTTAATTTAGAATAATCACTATATAAATTTTCTAAAAGACTATAAACTTTAATTGGAGGAAAAGTTAATCTAATATATAAAACAGTTAAAGCTCTTAAATATTTATTAGAAATATCATCTAAATAAAGATATATAATTTCTTCTTTGGGATTTAATTGAAGAAGCTTAACTAATAAACATAAAAAATCAGTTGGTTGATTTGTTGTTGGTATTATTCCTCCTATATACTGAATTTCAAATACTCTATCTAATAATGAATCACTTGTTAAAGAAAAACATTTTTCTTTCCAATAATTACAATTATATACTTTAGTTCTTGTTATTTGTTCTAATAAATTTAAATTATATATTGAACTATGTCTTTCAAAAGACATTTGAATAATAATAATTAGAAATTTTTATATTTTATTATAATAATAATATCACATATAAAATAAAAAACACTCATAAAAAATAAATAAAAATATTATTATTACTTTAAATTTTTAAATAAAAAAAAATAAAAAAACAATAAATAAATTAAACCTAAATTAAATTATACATATCTTTGATGTCATTATTATCATCATCATTATTAGAAATAAATTTCTTATAACAAAAATATGCAAAATAGCAAAGAATAAAAATAATTAAAATAACAAGAATAAAAAAAATAAAAGGATGTTTGACTCTAAAAGTGAATCTGGAACTAACATTTAAAATTCCATTATTTTCCTCAGAATAAAATTGTAAAAAACCATTTTCTTTATCAAACAAAGTATGATATTGTTCAAAGAAAGGCATTCCTAAAATAATTTCTTCTTGATTATCAGTGAAATGGAAATTAAAAACATAAAAAATTTCTCCTAAAGAACTATTTTGAGGGGTAAAAATTCTTTCTTTAGGTAAATGAAGAGAAAAATCATCAACAATTAAAGAAATTTCAGGTAAAATTTTAATATCTAAACAAATAATTAAAGAAGTAATATCTAACTCAAAATAATCACAAATATTATCTGGAAAATTATTAAGAAAAATTTTCATTAATTTCTTAGGAGCAACAATAAAATTAGTTCCAGTATCAAAAATAGCATCTAAATTAACTTTATAAGAATTATAAGGAAAATTATTAAAATTTAATTTCCCAATTGAAATATATTTTAAATTACAAAACCAAAGAACTTTCTGATAATTACTTCCACTTAATAAACGACATTTTCCAACATGATCTTTAATGAAAAAATCTTCATGAATTCCTCCAATATATAATTTAGATTTTTTATCTTTAACCAAGCTTCTTTTAACAGAGAAAGAAGTAGAATTAATTATACCACTTTTAAACATTCTATAACTGAAAATAAGATCATTTTTTCTATAATAATCTTTAGGAGATCCTAAAATACCATCAGTTCCAGTAACATTGAAAAAAGTTTGTTCAGCAACACCAAAAATTTGTTCAAAAGTTTTTTCAAATAAATTTATAGTATCAATAGCATAAGAACCTAAACAAGCACCAGTACCATAAGTCCAATTAAATTTAGAATCTAATTGTTTGAAAGATGATGAATCAGAAGGATTAAAATGATGAATTAATGGAGATGCATCTAAACTATATATTTTTGGAATCCATAATGCTACTGAACCTGTGTCAAATATTACATTAAATATTTGAGGTGGTGTTCCTATTCCTAATTTTATTGAAAATAAATTCTGCTTTACTATATTTAATTCACCACTTATTCCATTCGATAATTTACGAAAATTTATGTTCTTTTCAAATAATAATACAGGAAATTTTATCTCACTTCCTTTGTATGGAGATGTCGCATTTGTTATTATCAAAGGAAATTCGATTAAAGATAATGATTTCGGAATTTTTAATATTTCTATTAATATTATTAATCTAATTGTTAATATTAACTTTTCTTTTTTAAATACCATTTTTTTAAATGAAATCAATTATTATAATTTTTAAAAAAAAGACTTTTTTTGAATTTTATTTTTATGTCATTTTTTATTTTGGTTTATTAGAAGTTTTTTTCCTTTATGATTAATTTTTTTAAATATTTATATTGTTTATATTGACCATTTATAGAAAAAATGGAAAAAATCATAAACTTTTTATATTATATTTTAAAAATTCATAATTCCATATTTTCAAAAAGAGAAATAAAAATAAAATATTATAATCAATAAATAAAAAAATTAAAAAATTCATAAAAAATAAATGATAGATAAAAATCATAATAAATAAAGATGATAGATTTAAATGAGAAAAGATTAAAAATTAAATTTAGAATTTGATATAATTCTTTGTTAAATCAATATCAATAAAAAAATTTATTCAATGATAGGAGAATGATATAAAATATTAAAATATAATAAAAATTTGATTGTAGTATATTCTTGAAAAAGAGGAAAACTTCATTATTTATATTAGAAATTATAAGTTTTTTCTAAAAGGAATTATCTTAAAGATACTTTTATTAAAAAAGATTAAAAACAAATAAAAAAATTAATAAATAAAATAAAAATAAATAAAAAAAACATTCTTTTTCAAAAAAATTAACTATTTCAAAAAAATACAAATAAAAAAAATTATATTTAAAAAAAATGCAAGCAAAGCGTTTAAACCGTTTAAACAAAGAATTAGAAGATTTAAAAACATTTAAAGAAACATTTTCTGTAGCAGTGGATCCCAATAACAATAGAATATGGAAAATATCATTTAAAGGAGCAGAAAAGACTTTATATGAGGGTGAATATTTTACTCTTCAATTTAAATTTCCAGATGAATATGTAAAAAAAATATATAATAATTATTAGCCAATAGAAAGTCCAGAAGTAATATTTATAGGACATATTCCAACACATGAACATATATATTCAAATGGATTTATTTGTTTATCTATTTTATATAATGAATGGTCTCCTGCTTTAAGAGTTAGTTCTGTTTGCTTAAGTATTCTTTCTATGTTAAGCTCTGCTACTCATAAAAAAAAACCTGCTGGTGATGCTGAGTTTTCAGCTAAGAAATTTACCAGTCCTAAACAAATTAGATGGTTTTTTGATGATGATACTGTTTAAGTAATATAAAACAAAAATTTTTTTACTCTTTTTTTATTGTAAGTTTTTTTTGTTTTTAATTTTTTGATATTTTATATTTTTTTTTGTTTTTTTTGATTTTTGCGTTTTTTTTGTTTATAAATTTCTTTTATTTTTTTTATCTATATTTTTTTATTTAATTCCTATTATTTCTAATGTTATATTTATTTCGATTTTACATTTTATTTTAATTTAAATTATTTATTTTTTAAATAAAATAAAAATGAAATAAGAAGACTTACTTCCCTCAAATTATACTCAAGTTGGAATAATATATAATTTTAAAATTAATCAAATTAAGATAATTTCAATGATTCTTTTATGAAAGAACATTTGAAGATAATTTGAATGATATATAATTTATATAAAATGAAAACTTTAATTTTCTTAAAGAATAAATAACATAAAATATGAGAAAAAATGAAAATTAAAATTTTATGTTGAGTTTATTTCTAATTTGAATTGAAGGTGTGATATTTAAACTTTATTTATATATAAATAATTAATTATTAAAGAATATTTTTAATATTTAGGAAAATTGAATTTGTTTGAAATTTATTATATTAAGTAAAATGTTAATTTAGGATTTTGTGATTAATATCCAATTATATAATATGCACATTTAAATAAAATGACTAAAAGAAATTTAAAGAAAAAATTAGAATGTCAAAGAAAAGAAGAAAAAAATATGAAAAATAATAAAATTCCTCTCCATTCTCAATCTAAAAGAAATCAAAATAGGAAAAAACTTCATTTGATAAATTATAATATAAAAGAAAAATGGTCGAAATTAAATATGAGAAAAAAAGTAAATATTTCAAAAAATAAAATTGAGAAAAAAAAGATAGAAAAAGAAACAAATAAAAAAAAAGCAAATATGAATAAATTAATATCGTAAGTTTATAGTATATTAATTTAAGATAGAAACGAAGAAAAAAAAAAAACAATAAAAAATAGAAATTCTTTATATGATATAAACAATTTTTATTCATGTAATTTAAATAAAATTGAAGAAAGAAGAGATTACTCAATTATTAGAATTGATACTCCAAAATTTAGAGAATTATCAAATAAAGAATTATTTACTAAAGAAAAAGGAAATAAAAGGGAAAATATTTCTAATTTAAGATACGAAAAATATCATTCTATTAAAGAAAAAGAAGAAAAAGATTTCCAATTTAAATTAACTCATAATATTAAAATTAATAAAAAAAAGAAAAAAGATACTTATTCTATTTCTTTATGTGAATCTTTAGAAACAGGACTCAATGTAAATTAAATTTTTAATAATTAAATAGGATTAATATAAATATAACAAAATTGAATAAAGTATTTGATTAATGAATTAGGTTTAAATAATAATTATTTTAATAAAAATTTTAAGTAATTAATTATTAAGATTGATAATTTTTAACAAATATAATTAAAAAAAAATAAAAAACTAAAAAAAATAAATAAACTAAAAAATAATAAAAAAAAAATTAAAAAAATAATAGCAATTAAATTTATAAAAATATTTAAATATTCGTTAGTATCTAAAAAAAATTAATTTTTAAAAACTAATAATATTAAAAATGACAGAGAAAAAAGAAGAAATAGAAATTCAAAAAGAATCAAAAATAGAAAATATAGAAAATAAAAATAATTCAAATGAATCAGAAGAAAAGAGAAAACGAAGGACAAAAAATGATAATATAGGAAGAACATTTATATGTAAATCATGTGGAAAAAGTTATTTATCATATCCAGCATTGTATACTCATTGTAAACAAAAACATAATACTTGTAATACAAGTGGAAGAGGAAGAGGAAGACCAAAAAAAGAAAATGGAGAATCTTTTGCAGAAAGATTAAAATATAATCCTTTAGATGCTTCTTATTTTCTTAAAGATAATAGAAGAGGAACTACTAATTTTGAAGACTTTGAAAAAAGTATTGTTGATGCTTTTCATATTTTATATTCTAGAAATAATTTTGATAGAAATTTAAATAAAGATATGAAAAATTATAATAATATCCAAGAACATCCTTTTTTAGGAAAATTTCTTTTAGATAAACATGATGTTAATATTAAAATTGATGATGAAAAAGAAATTAGTGATAAAGTTTTTATGGATTATTTAAATAAAATGTCCTTACATGTTAATCCTAATTATTTTACTACATTAATTATTTTTGTTACTTTATTTAGAGAATTTGTTAATATCACTGAATTAAAAAAAAAAAATATTAAAGAAAATAATTTTAATAATGATGTTGAATATACTAGTGTTAATAGTGCTGAAGATGTTCCTGATTTAAGTAATGAATTTATTAATGATTTTTTGGAAACTGATAAAAAATTATTTGATTTTAATAAAGAAGATTCTATTGATTTAACACAAAATTTCTGTCATTGGATGTATGAAAATAATTTTACTTCTTCAAAATTAACTTTAATTTCTAATGATAATAAATAATATATTTTAAAAAAATATTTATACAAATATTTAAAAATATCAAAATTATTATATTTGCTTTTTATTATTATTGTTTGTGTAAATAAATTATATTGTATTTTTAAATTGGGGATTGGGGATTGGGGATTGGGGATTGGGCCCAATCCCCAATC
>JAEEGK010028130.1_pt1 | contig 11304 bp, 1 predicted proteins | sample 8958771 | NCBI WGS metagenome assembly JAEEGK01 (sample SAMN16246547, study PRJNA631951) | gut metagenome | biome: gut microbiome; feature: rumen; material: SC-attached | host: Bos | place: Iran: Karaj | collected 2018-10 | reverse complement strand
ATAATTAATTTAATGAAAAATATTTAAATTAAAAATTTAAAAATTAAAATAATAAAAATAATTAAATATAATTCATATATAAAAATCAAATCGTAAATCATTAAAAATAATATATCTAAAAATATTTAAATACTCAAAAAAAATAATTCAATTATAAGAATTAAATGTCATCGGATGAATTCCAGATTTTAAAAATAAGTCAAAGAACCAGACAGATAAACCCAAAACAAAACACCTCCAAAATAATTCAAAGCAAAACCAGTTATCAAAAAGTTGTAACTGGCGGACAAACTGGAACTAGATATCACCGCACCATCAAACCCGAAACCACGATTGCTTCGAGAAGGGAGTTGAATCAATCTTCCCTTGCTTATGAAGGGGGTAAGATTCAATTACCCGTTCGAACAACCGTGACTAACCAAGGAAGATCCCAACGTACGCAAGAAACCAAAGCTTATAAATATGAAAATAATGCAAATAATAATGGAATTAATAGATATTCTAGAAACCAAGATAAACAAGTATCATCTGTCGGAAAAGCCCAAGTTCAAAGATATAATTCCGCTGAACAACAAAAAAATTTCTATAAAAGATATGAAACATCTGGAAGTCCTGTTAACAGAAGAACTGGTCCTATGACATTAGGTAATAAGAATGCTAATTTTAATCTTAAAAAGTGGGCTTATGTCTCAAATAAAGATATGAATAAAATAATTATTTTGCAAAGATGGTGGAGGTATTTATTAAAACGTATTATATCAAAACATGGCAGACATAGAAGAACCTATGCTAATCAAAAAGCAATGTTAAGATCAAAATCAACCAAAAATCCTACTAGTGAATTCCTTAAAGATTTTATCAAACAAGGAGAAAACATTACAGAAAAAGTATATCCTGGCAAAAATAATAAATTAATAGTAGAAACACGAAAGGTCGAAGTTTTTAAAAACACAAAACCGAAATCAAAAAGTAAATTAAAGCTCAAAAAAACCGGAGAAAATATAACAGAAAAAATATATAAAGGTAAAAATAATACTTTAATAAACGAAGAAAGAAAAGTAGAAGTTTATAATGTACAAGAGCCTCAAATACCTGCTGATATAAAAATGATAACTACAAAATCAGGAGAATATGCTTTAAGAGTACAACATAGTAGAAAAATTGTGGATCGAGATTCGAAAACTGAAGGAATGTATAATATAAAAAGTACTCCAGATGAAAAAGATACTTTGGTCAGTGAAAGAAGGAAAGTTGAAGCTATTAAAATAAAAGAAAAAAGAAAAAAAGATGATATTAAAAAAAGTGAAACTGAAATTATTAAAGATAGAAAAAGATTATTTGGAGAAAAAGATTTTGTCCAAGAAAAAAATGTTAATTTATATACAGGAAGAAGAATTCCTCAACTTCAAATTCCTTCTGGACAAGATGAATTAACTTCTAAAGCTCAATATCAAATTCAAGGGCAAGGTCAAAGAACAATAGGAAGTACTGCTCAAGGTAAATTTGATTCAAAAACTCAATATCAAATTCAAGGCCAAGGACAAAGAACAATAGGAAGTATTCCTCAAACTAAATTTGATTCTAAAACACAATATCAAATTCAGGGACAAGGCCAGAGAACAATAGGAAGTATTCCTCAGACTAAATTTGATTCTAAAACTCAATATCAAATTCAAGGTCAAAATCAAAGAATTGTAGGACAAGCTCCTCAAACTAAATTTGATTCTAAAGTTCAATATCAAATTCAAGGTCAAGGTCAAAAAATAGAAGGACAAGTCCCTTCTAAAGTTCAATATCAAATTCAAGGTCAAGGCCAGAGAACAATAGCTCAAAAAAAAAGATTCAAAGAAGAAAATGGAATAGATAAATATTATATAAAAAATAAAATGATTGAAATATGGTTAGATGAAACTTCAAAAAAAAAAGAAAGCAGTTTTTCATTATTAAGTGAAGAAGAGCCTTATAAATTGACCACTTTTGGAACTAAAAATACACTTTCAACTTCGAGAAGAATGGTGTCAGAATCTCAAGAGAAAATTAATAAACAAGAAAACGTCAATAATTTATTAAAGGTTATAAAAGATAAAAATAATGAATTAAATATTATAGTAAATGAACTAAAATCAGAACTAAAAAAAACTAAAAATATAACTCCATTAAATGCACAAAAAATTCAATCTAGTACTTATAAGTCAACTACTGCAACTACTTCTACTTCTAATATTGATTCAAAAATCCAACAATTATTAAATATCATCAAAGAAAAAGACGAAAAATTAAATATGTTATCTAAAAAAATAAAAAATCAAATAACTCAAAATAATATATATGAATTAAAAACTAAAATATATGATGAATCTGGACAAAAATCTGGAAGATTAACTAGCAGAGGAAGAGACAAAAGTTATGAAAGCTATACTAATAGAACTAAAACTTATAATAAAAATGTGAATGAAACTATTCATAGAACTATTGAGGAAAATGAAACTTTAAATACCCAAAATACTTTAAATAACGATAATAACGAAACTAAAGTCATCCAATTAGAAACTATCATTAAAGAAAAAGAAACTGAAGTCGAAAAACTTCTTTCTGAAATAAATACTTTAAAAGAAAATCAAAAAGAGCCTAAATTTAGCGATTTATGTTTAGAACAATGTTACGGCTTAGGTGTTTATTCAGATAAAAAGCCTTGGATTCAAACAGTGAAGCAATGTCCAATAAATACTTTATATATCTGTGATAAACATGATTGGAACGAATTCAATGAAATATCCCAACTCGATTTATCTATATTAAATATGAGTAAAAATTGGGACGATGAAGTAGTTGAAGAAGGTAACAATGCTTTGACTGTTCTCGGCTTCGAAAAAGAGCCTTTAGCAGAACAAAAAATAAATTTATTGCAAATAAATGGAACATCAATTTTAGATAAATGGTTAGATCAAATTGAACCAGTTAATCCTGACGATAAATTATTCATCAAAAAAGAGCCTAAACCTCAAAATATATTAGAGCAAAATAATGGTTTAATAATCGAAGCTTTAGAAAAAGATACTAACGCTATTCAAAAAATAAATTGTATCTTCGTAAAAGGACAAAAAATGCCTTGGGAAAATCTCGAGCAAGTCAAAGAAGAAATTTTCATAACCAGAAAAGAAAAATCAGAAAATCAAATCGAATCAAGAGATAGTATCGAAGTAATTTCTTACGAAAAAGAACCTTTATTAATTCAACCCAGAGATGCTTTAACCATATATGGATTTGAAAAAACTGAAAATGAATATCAACGCACTCAAGAGATGACCATATTAAAAAAAGAAAAAGTTGAAAATGTGATAGCTCAAAGAGATAGCATTGCTATTATTGGATATGATAGAGATGAACTCGTAAAGCAAAATATTAATCAACTTAATATCGAAGGTATTCAAAGGGATGAAAATATTGTCCAAAAAATACAAGAATTAGAAATAGCTAAAACCCCCCTCCCAGAAAATGAAATTATCGCTAGGGATAGTATTGCTATTATCGGATTAGAAAACGAAGAATTAACTGTACAAAGTATTAACCAATTATTAATAGAACAACTTACTCGAGAAAAGAATGAAATTCAGAAAAATGAAGAAGTCACCTTATATGCCATTAAAAAACCTGAAAATACAATGGAACAAAGAGACAGCTTGAATTTACTCGGTTTAGAAAAAGATGAATTAACTGTTCAACCTATTAATATGTTATTCATTGCTAGAACTGAAAAACCTGAAAATATATGGCAACATAGTGGTGAAGTAGTAATAGAAGCAAAAACAAGACCTGAAAATGTTTTAGTGGAAAATGATAGTATATTAATTATCGCATTGGAAAAAGATTCTCTTTCTGTTCAAAGCATTAATTCATTATTTATTGCAGCAGTTGAAAAACCTGAAAATATTATTCAAAAAGAAGGAGAATTACAAATAGATGAAAAACTCAGACCTGAAAATAGTTTAGAGCAAAGAGATAGTGTTCAAATATTAGGTCTTGAGAAAGATGCTCTTACTATTCAAAATATTAATAGATTATTTATTTCATCAGTTAAAAAACCTGAAAATGTAATTCAATTGACTGCTGAATTACAAATAGAAGAAAAACAAAGACCTGAAAATATTTTAGAAACAAGAGACGGTATAGAAATTCTTGGATATGAAAAAGAACCTCTTATAAAACAATTAATAGATATGTTAACTATATCATCTGTTATAAGACCTGAAAACGTTTTGGAGCAAAGAGACAGTATTGAAATAATAGCTTTAGAAAAAGAGCCTTTGCAATATCAATCAATAAATAAATTAATAATATATGCAGTACCAAGACCTGAAAATGAAATAAAAAAAATTGATGAAATTAAATTAACTGAAAAACAAAGACCTGAAAATAATTTAGAGCAAACATTTAGTATACAATTAGCTGGTATGGAAAAAGATCCTCTTAAAGTTCAGTCAATTAATAAATTAATAATATATGCTGTACCTAGACCTGAAAATGAAGTAATGAAAATAGATGAAATTAAATTAACTGAAAAACAAAGACCTGAAAATATTTTAGCTCAAGTAGATAGTATTGAAATTATTGCTTTAGAAAAAGAAGATTTAAAATTCCAATTAATAAATGAATTAATTATTGAAGCCGTTGAAAGACCTGAAAACATAAAGCAATTAACAAATGAAATTTCCATAGAGAAAATATCAAGACCTGAAAATATAAAACAATTAGTAAATGAGTTCTCCATAGCTAAAACACCTAGACCTGAAAACGTAATAGAAGAAGTTTATAGTATTAGAGTATTAGGCTATGATCCAGCGCCTTTAACTTTGCAATTAATAGAATCATTGTTCATAGAAGAAGTAAAACGTCCAGAAAACAAAGAGCAACGTATTGATGATTTAATATTTGAGCCTCTTGATAAAATATTATTGTTTGATCAAATTAATAGTATAGAAATAATCCCATGTGCTAAAGAGCCTTTCAAATTACAAAAAATTGATGATATTATTATACATAGTGTACAAAAGCCTTTGAATGTAGTTGAACAAATTAATAGTATAGAAATATTCCCTGTTGAAAAAAAACCTTTATTATATCAGATGATAAATGAAATGTATATTGGCCCTATTGAAAGAGAAGAAAATGTTGAAGTTAAATTAGATCAATTTACTATTGTAGAAATATCAAGACCAGAAAATGTTGTTGAACCTGTATATGGCATAAAAGTAATAGGATATGAACCTGCACCTTTAATTAAACAATTAATAGATTCATTATATATAGAACAAACTATTAGACCTGAAAATGAAAAAATGTTTATAAATGAATTTACAATAGAAAAGCAACCTAAGGCAGAAAATGCCTTCGAGCAAGTAAATGCAATTCAAATTTTAGGATATGATAGAGAACCTCTTCAATTACAATTAATAGATATGCTACGTATTGAATCAATTCCAAGACCAGAAAATCAATATCAATTAACCAATGAAATAATCCTTGAATCTAAACAAAGACCAGAAAATCAATATCAATTAACCAATGAAATAATCCTTGAATCTAAACAAAGACCAGCGAATTACGTGGCCCCAGTTGATAGTATTGAAATAATAGCAATGGAAAAAGAGCCTCTTCAATTACAATTAATCAATGAATTACTCATTGAAGCAGTTCAAAGACCAGAAAATAAGCCTCAAATGGTTACTGAATTACTTATAGAAGCTCTCAAAAGGCCAGAAAATCAGCGTCAATTAGCTGAAGAATTAATTATAGCTGCTAAAGAAAGACCTGAAAATGAAGTTCAACTTGCTGAAGAATTAATTATCGAAGCCAAAGAAAGACCAGAAAATCTTTTTGCTCAAGTTGATAGCATTGAAATCATTGCTATGGAGAAAGAGCCTCTTAAATCACAATTTATCAATGAATTAATCATTGAAGCTGTTGAAAGACCTGAAAATAAACCTCAACTTGTTGATGAATTATTCTTGGAACAAATTTCAAGACCTGAAAATGAATATCAATTAGTTAATGAATTACTTATTGATGCTAAAGATAGACCTGAAAATCTTTTTGAGCAAGTTGATAGTATTGAAATCATTGCTATGGAAAAAGAACCTCTTAAATTACAATTTATAAATGAATTGATCATTGAAGCTGTTCAAAGGCCTGAAAATGCTTTTGAATCTATTGATAGAATAGCTTTAATGGCTAAAGAAAGACCTGAAAATCTCAAAGAAAATATAGATGAAATTGAATTAATGGCTAAAGATAGACCTGAAAATGTAAATGAATTAATTGATGAAATTGAATTATTAGCAAAAGAAAGACCTGAAAATATAAATGAATTTATAGATGAAATAGAATTATTAGCAAAAGATAGACCAGAAAATATAAATGAATTAATTGATGAAATAGAATTATCGGCAAAAGATAGACCTGAAAATATAAATGAATTAATTGATGAAATAGAATTATTAGCAAAAGATAGACCTGAAAATATTAATGAATTTATAGATGAGATAGAATTATTAGCTAAAGATAGACCTGAAAATATTAATGAATTAATTGATGAAATAGAATTATTAGCCAAAGATAGACCTGAAAATGTAAATGAATTTATAGATGAAATAGAATTATTAGCAAAAGATAGACCTGAAAATGTAAATGAATTAATAGATGAAATTGAATTATTGGCAAAAGAAAGACCAGAAAATATAAATGAATTAATCGATGAAATTGAAATATTAGCAAAAGAAAGACCAGAAAATATTAATGAATTTATTGATGAAATTGAATTATTAGCAAAAGAAAGACCTGAAAATATAAATGAATTCATTGATGAAATTGAATTATTAGCTAAAGACAGACCAGAAAATGTAAATGAATTTATAGATGAAATAGAATTATTAGCTAAAGATAGACCTGAAAATGTAAATGAATTAATTGATGAAATAGAATTATTAGCTAAAGAAAGACCTGAAAATGTAAATGAATTAATTGATGAAATTGAATTATTAGCTAAAGAAAGACCTGAAAATATTAATGAATTAATTGATGAAATAGAAATAGTTGCCAAAGAAAGACCTGAAAATATTGAAGAATCAATAGATGAAATTGAAATTAGTGCTAAAGATAGACCTGAAAATATATTTGAATTAATAGATGAAATTGAAATTCATGCCAAAGAAAGAGCTGAAAATATAGTTGAATCAATTGATGAAATAGAAATTCATGCTAAAGAAAGACCTGAAAATATCAATGAGCAAATCGATGAAATTCAAATAAATGCTAAAGAAAGAACTGAAAATATTGAAGAATCAATAGATGAAATTCAAATTAATGCTAAAGAAAGAGCTGAAAATATCAATGAGCAAATTGATGAAATTGAAATACATGCTAAAGAAAGAGCTGAAAATATTGAAGAATCTATTGATGAAATTCAAATATCTGCAAAAGAAAGAGCCGAAAATATATATGAATCAATAGATGAAATACAAGTTAATGCTAAAGAAAGATCTGAAAATATTGTTGAATCTATTGATGAAATTGAAATTCATGCTAAAGAAAGAGCTGAAAATATATATGAATCTATAGATGAAATTCAAATTAATGCTAAAGAAAGAGCTGAAAATATATATGAATCAATAGATGAAATTCAAATTAATGCTAAAGAAAGAACAGAAAATATAGTTGAATCCATTGATGAAATTGAAATTCATGCTAAAGAAAGAGCCGAAAATATTCAAGAATCAATAGATGAAATACAAATAAGTGCTAAAGAAAGAGCTGAAAATATATTAGAGTCAATAGATGAAATTCAAATTAATGCTAAAGAAAGATCAGAAAATATCAATGAGCAAATTGATGAAATTGAAATACATGCTAAAGAAAGAGCTGAAAATATTCAAGAATCTATTGATGAAATTGAAATACATGCTAAGGAAAGATCAGAAAATATTCAAGAATCGATTGATGAAATACAAATTAATGCTAAAGAAAGAGCTGAAAATATTCAAGAATCCATTGATGAAATTCAAATAAGTGCTAAGGAGAGAAAAGAGAATATTGAAGAATCAATTGATGAAATACAAATTAATGCTAAAGAAAGATCAGAAAATATTCAAGAATCAATTGATGAAATTGAAATTCATGCTAAAGAAAGAGCAGAAAATATATTAGAATCTATTGATGAAATACAAATTAATGCTAAAGAAAGATCAGAAAATATTCAAGAATCCATTGATGAAATACAAATAAGTGCTAAGGAGAGAAAAGAGAATATTGAAGAATCAATTGATGAAATTGAAATTCATGCTAAAGAAAGATCTGAAAATATATTAGAATCAATAGATGAAATTGAAATTCATGCTAAAGAAAGAAAAGAAAATATTGAAGAATCAATAGATGAAATTGAAATCCATGCTAAAGAAAGAAAAGAAAATATTGAAGAGTCAATTGATGAAATTGAAATTCATGCTAAAGAAAGAAAAGAAAATATAGAAGAATCTATTGATGAGATAGAAATACATGCTAAAGAAAGATCAGAAAATGTCGAAGAATCAATTGATGAAATAATTGTCGCTGGTAAAGATAAATCTGAAAATCTCCCTGAAGTTATTGATGAAATTGAAATTTATGCTAAAGAAAGAACAGAATTTGTTGAAGAGTCAATTGATGAAATAATTGTTGCTGGTATGGAAAAATCTGATAATATCCCAGAAGTTATAGAAGAAATTGAAATTTATGCTAAAAAAAGAACCGAAAATGTTGAAGAATCTGTAGATGAAATAGCTATATCATCCAAAGAAAGAGTAGAAAATATACTTGAATCATTAGATGAAATATCAATATCATCCAAAGAAAGACAAGAAACAGCAATAGAATCAATAGATGAAATTATTATTTCAGGCAAAGCTCGTCAAGAAAATGCAATTGAATCCATAGATGAAATAATAGTTTCAGCAAAAGAGCGAAAAATATTATCGGAAGAATCGGTCGATGAAATCATAATCGTAGCAAAATTATATCCAGTTTTAGAACAAGAAGGCGTAGATGAAATATCTATAGATAAAATCGCTAAACCAAATAAAGAAACAGAACAAGTTGATGAGATATCAATTTTCGGTAAAGAAAAGCCAGGATTATCAGAGGAACCAGTTGATGAGATATCAGTTTCTGATGAAAATAAAAAATTGGCTAAATCAACTTGGGATTCATTGGACGTCCAGGGCTCTGGTTTTGAGCTTTTGGGCACTCCAATTGTTTCTAGACTAGAGAACCAAGATGTCTCAATAAGTGAACCTCAAGGAGAAAAAAAGCCAAAAATGAAAAAAGAAAAATACAGCATAAAAGGAGATATTAGTTACAAGAATATTAAAACTAAAGACACTTCGACCAAAGAAGAATACATTCAATCATCCATAACCACAACCGAAAAAACCAAAAAAGATTCAAAAACTCAGACATATAAAGCCATCTCTAGGATTGAAACTGCGAATAAAAACCTTCAAAAAATAGATGACTTTAATGCCTCTAATAAAACTAAAAAACAAAGTACTAAATATCGAATAAGTAACAGAGATTCTAAAAACACCGAAGAAAGTGAAGCAACATCAGAAAGTCAAACTTATCAAAGTCATACTTCGCAAAAAGTCACTAAATATTTAACCACAAAAGAAAAAAAACAAATAAAGCCAAGAACCAGAGAAGAAAGAAAACTTTTATCAAAGACAAAAAGTCCTAAAGAAGAAAGCGATAAAGAATCAAAACAAAGTTCAAGCAACTTTTATAGACATGTTATCAATGAATCCAAATCAGCGAATAAAACTAAAGTAACACAAGATAAAAAACAAGGACAAAGAAGTCAAAGTTATATAAATAAAAATGTTGTAATATCATCTGATAGTGATAATAACAGTGGTGATTCAAGTCGAAATTCAAAAAGAATTATAACTGGCACTAATGTTAAAGATAGTAGTAAAAAATATTTCTCTAAAAAAATAATTATTACACCCACTAAAGAACAACTTCAAAAACAAAGCTATGATTATACTTCTATTGATAATAAAAATAAAAATATTATTAGACACCAAGTTAATGCAGTAACTCAAACCTTTGATAAAGATAAAAATAAATATGTAACTAGTAAATCAAATATAAGTATAAATAAAAATATACCATCAAATGTATCTAATGTAAGAACCTTTGGTCAACAAACTCAGACTCAGACCACTATAAATAAAAATATACCATCAAATGCATATAATTTAAAAGTCTTTGGTCAACAAACTCAAACTCAGACTTATTTACCTTCAAATGTATCTAATGTAAGAACCTTTGGACAACAAACTCAGACTCAGACCACTATAAATAAAAATATACCTTCAAACATGTCTAATGTAAGAACCTTTGGACAACAAACTCAAATTTATATAAATAAAAATGCAGCTTCAAGCATGTCTAATATAAAAACCTTTGGCCAACAAACCCAGACTCAAGCTTCTATAGATAAAAATAGACCATTAAGTGTATCTAATATAAGAACCTTTGGCCAACAAACCCAGACTCAAACTTCTATAAATAAAAATGTACCTTCAAACATGTCTAATATAAGAACCTTTGGTCAACAAACTCAGACACAGACTAATATAAATAAAATGACTGGATCAAATGTATCTAATTTAAGACCTAATGCATATCAAGTTCAGACTCAAACACAGACACAGACTTCTATAGGTAAATATATGCCATCAAACGCCTATGACTCAAGAACAAATATCCATCAAACTCAAACTCAGACTCAAGGACAAATTCAAAAACAAGGTATTGATAATAGACGTGGTATGAGAGGAGCATCAACTGATGATAAAAGAATATCACAAAAAATAGATTTAATAAAAGATGTTCAATATTTCACTAAAAATATAGTTATAGAGCCAGTTCAAAATAATAGATATAATATTAGTAATAAAAACGAAACTAATGCAACAAATTATTATACTAAAAATATTAGAAAACAAAAAGAACTTAGTATGAAAAATGGTGAAGATAGTATGATGGGACATTTATTGAGTAATATGAATATTATAACTGAAGATATGATTAAAAATATTCCTGGAATTGATGAAAATACTAAATTTTATCATAAAGAAATCACTATTACTCCGGTTAGAATGCCTCCACTCGGATACACAATTTCTAAACAATAAATATATTATTTTATCATTTAATTTTAATAAATAAATATTTTAAGTAATTTTATTTAAATTTTTTATTTTATTTTAG
>JAEEGK010028128.1_pt1 | contig 11305 bp, 12 predicted proteins | sample 8958771 | NCBI WGS metagenome assembly JAEEGK01 (sample SAMN16246547, study PRJNA631951) | gut metagenome | biome: gut microbiome; feature: rumen; material: SC-attached | host: Bos | place: Iran: Karaj | collected 2018-10 | reverse complement strand
GCCCTTGGCAGCCGCACATGCCCCTGCTGCAGAACGGTCCTCCGCCTCAAGGACAGCCTTCATAGCCTGGGCATCCTTTCCTTTTTCGTACAGATCGAGCACAGTGCCCACAATGGAGCGCACCATGCGCCTTAAAAAGCCGTCAGCAGATATTTTGAAAACAGTGTAGCCGTTCTTCTGGTAGAACACAGCAGAGTTCACTGTCCGCTCCATAGGGTAGCCCTCCTCCATCACCGAAGCAAAGGAGGCAAAGGAATGGAAGCCCACCAGCGGGGCGGCCAGCTCATTCAGCCGGTCCAGATCCAGCTGCTCCTTCAAAGTAAGGGAGTACCGCTCAAGCCACGGATAGCTTAATGCCCGTGGCAACATGTAGTATTTATATATCCGCTCTGTGGCGTCGTAGCGGGCATGGAAGCTGTCCTCCACAGCCTCGCTCTTTAATATCCTTATATCAGGCGGCAAGAACGAATTCAACGCCTCCTTGAACTTATCGCTCGGCATAGTCATGTCAGTGATAAAGTTGGCGCACTGCCCCCTGGCATGTACCCCAGAGTCGGTCCGGCCTGCCCCGGTTATCTTTACAGGATGGCCGTGCAGCTTCTCAAGCGCCTTCTCCATGCGTCCCTGGATTGTGTCGTCATCATTCTGGATCTGCCAGCCGCAGTAGGCAGTCCCATCATATGCTACAGTAAGCTTGATATTTGCCAAGGCTTACCCCTTTCACTCTGCAGGTTTTTCTGCTGGTGCTGCTGGGGTTGTGGCTGCTGGAGTCACTGTCTCTTTGGCAGCCGGAGCCGGTGTCTCTTTAGCGGCCGGAGCTGATGTCTTAGGCTGGGCATCTGCAGGAGCCGGGGCGGCCGGTGCCTCTTGTGCCGGTGTTATATTCTTTGCAGTAAAAGTAACTTCCACAGTCTCCGGCGAGAATCCTACCATGTTCATCCCCTTAGGTACCGCAGGCTTAAGTGGAAGGATGTAGGTTCCAGGCTCTGTTATATTGTCCAGCTCTGCAACCAGTTTCATAGAAGATGCCGATATGGTGTCTGCCCTCTTGCTGTTCACCTCCAGCTTAATTGAGCCAGCCTGAACATTAGGCACCGCAGTAAGATGGTCAGCACAGCGGGCCAAGAGAACAGTAACATTCTGGACTGTCCGCACAACCATAATCTTGGCTATACTAAGCGAAAGCCTTACATCTGTGTTGAGAATATGGACAAACTTGTTGCTGTTCTCCACACCCACCTGCACAGAGAAGTTGTCAGAATGTCCGTCCAGATCCACAGATGTTGTCTTGAAGGATTTCAAGGAATCAATAATACTCTCTGGCCCCTCTGCTGTCACAAAGTTAGGCGAAAGGAGCGTACCAGAAAGCTCATAGCCCTCGGCTGGTGTGCCCTTGACCATAGGTTCCAATGGAATTTTCTTAATAGTTTTGCGCTCAAACTTAAAGGTGATCTGGCTGGTAGAAGTATGAATTTCCAGAGGCGTGATATACATAGCACTACCACTGCGTTCAATCTTGATAGGCCTTGAATAACTACCGTTATCCGACACATTGGTGAAGTCTGCATAGGCAGTGACGTCGTTGCTCAGGATAGAATAGATGTCATCCTTGTTTCCGCGGAGCGATACCTTGATAGTCCGGGGGATATCCTGAGTAGTCAAGAATTCGGTGTTTGTATAGAGCTTGAAAGGAACGTTTATGGTACGGTTCTCAATCTTGCTCATCCTGTTGAAAAGCACTACCACAACTGCAATAGCAAAACAGAAAAGCTTAGGAGCCCAGTTCCGGGCGATATTTTTGAAAAATCTTCCAGGAGTCATTCTTCATCCTCCCCGCTGTCGCTCTGGGTAAGTCCCAGTACCACCAGGTTGTTAAGGGTGCTCAAAAGCTCATCATGCTTAAGCTCGTAATATAGATTCGAGTTGTAGGCCAGAGAGATAGCTCCGGTCTCTTCTGATACGATAAGGACAACTGCATCGGTGGTCTCTGCAGTTCCTAATGCAGCCCTGTGCCGTGTTCCAAAACTCTTTCTAATTCCCTTCTGCTCGGAGAGAGGGAGAAAACAGCCTGCGGCCACAATCTTCTTTCCTGATATGATGATAGCACCGTCGTGGAGCGCTGTATCTTTTCCGAAAATAGTTACGATAAGGCTTGATGATATATCTGCATTTAATATTGTTCCGGTATCGATGATATTCTTAAGTCCTGTCTGGCGGGAGAATACAACCAGGGCACCCCTCTTCATGGAGGCCAGAATCTCTGCGGCGCTGACTACCGACTCAATCTCGGTTCCGATAGTCCTATGGCGCCTCTGGAGGAACCGGCTCTGTCCTACCCTGATAAAGAAGTTACGGATCTCGGACTGGAAGATTACCACTACTATGATGATGAAAGCACCAGCCAGCCTGTTGAGGATCCAGAGGATAGTATCCAGCTTGAGGATAAAGGCCACTGCATAGAGAGCTGCGGCGACAACCACACCTTTGATTGCAGGGAGAGCATTGTTCTGGAGGAGAATTCTATAGACCTGGTAGATCAGAAAAGCAAGGACAACCACATCCAGGAATGGCCGGATATAGGTTGTGAAGAAAGAGACAAAACTTTCCAATCGTCACCTCCTGACTGAAATTTCTCCAAGGGAGAAGAGCATCTTCACCATATCAGATGTCTCCCGCACATCATGAACCCTGAGCACAGTAGCGCCATGGACTGCTGCATAAGCATTTACTGCCAATGTGCCTGCCAGGCGGCCTTCCACATCCTCACCAGTGACAGCACCGATAAACCGCTTGCGGGAACAGCCAATCAGAAGCGGGTATCCAAGATCCACCAGCTGCTCCATATGGCACATCAAATCAAGATTGTGCTCCGTATCCTTTCCAAAGCCCAGGCCCGGATCCAGCGTGATTTTATCGGCCGGAATCCCAGCTTTTTCAAAAGCTCTAGCGCGGTCCTCAAGGTAAGCTTTGACCTCCTGGACCACATCAGAATAGAGAGCCTTCTCCTGACTGTGCATTAATATAATATCACATTTATAATTTTTTACAATTTCAATTATTGAAAAATCATAGGTTCCGGCAGAAATATCATTGACAATGTCGGCGCCGGCATCCAGAGCAGCTCTGGCCACAGTCCCCTTCCTGGTATCAACAGAGATCGGGAGCTTTGTGTGCTTTCTTACCGCCTCTATAGCCGGAACTATGCGCTTTATCTCTTCCTCGGCGCTCACCGACGAAAAACCGGGGCGGGTACTCTCTGCCCCTATGTCGATTATGTCAGCCCCATCCTGCTCCATGGCAAGGGCTGCCGACCGGGCAGAAGAGGCCGACTCCTTCCTGCTTGCAGCATAGAAGGAGTCTGGTGTCACATTGAGAATCCCCATTACAAGGGGCATCTTCTTTTTTTCGTACAGGGTGGAGATAAGACCCATTGTGTCAGGCGTTGAACTCCTTTCCTACCAGGTCGCTGGTGCTGTACATCTTACGCAGCAGCGGCTTCTCGATCTTGCCGGTCGGGTTCCGCGGAACCTTGGCGAATATAATCTTGCGTGGCCGCTTATATCGAGGCATGCCCTGGGCAAACTCGTTTATCTCATCCTCGGTGCAGGTCATCCCTTCCTTGATCTCGATTATGGCACCTGCAATCTCGCCCAGTCTTGAATCTGGAAAACCGATAACTGCCACATCCTTGATCTTGTCGAACCTGCGCAGGAAGTTCTCGATTTCTACCGGATAAAGGTTCTCGCCTCCGGTGATGATGACGTCTTTCTTCCGGTCCACCAGGTAGATGAAGCCATCCTCATCCTCTTTGGCCATGTCACCGGTAAAGAGCCAGCCGTCCGCGAGCACTTCAGCGGTGGCTTTGGGGTTCTTGTAGTAGCATTCCATGACGCCGGGGCCCTTTACTGCCAGCTCGCCTACCTCGCCAGGCTTGACATCGTTGTGCTTGTCGTCCACAATCCGGGTCTCCCACAGGTAGCCGGCCTTTCCGATGGCACCAACCTTGTTCACATTCTCAACACCAAGATGCACACAGCCTGGGCCGATGGACTCGGAAAGGCCGTAGTTTGTGTCATACTGGTGGTGCGGGAACACCTTGAGCCACCGCTGGATAAGGCTCTGCGGAACTGGCTGGGCTCCGATGTGCATCAGGCGCCATTGGTCCAGCATGTAGTGCTCCAGCTTTATGCGGCCTGAGTCGATTGCGTCCAGTATGTCCTGCGCCCATGGCACGAGGAGCCATACGATGGTGCACTTCTCCTCGGTGACAGTACGAAGTATCCACTCTGGCTTGATGCCGCGCAGAAGCACAGCCCTGCTTCCTGCAAGAAGGCTTCCGAACCAGTGCATCTTGGCACCGGTATGGTACAGCGGAGGAATGCACAGGAATACGTCGTCCCGGGTCTGGCCGTGGTGCTTCTGCTCCACCCGGCATGATGTGATCAGCGAGCGGTGCTTGTGCAGGATAGCCTTAGGGAAGCCAGTTGTTCCCGATGAGAAGTAGATGGCAGCGTAGTCATCCTCAGTAAGTTCAATCGGAGGTACATCTGGAGAGAGGAAGTACATGAGGTGAAAGAAATCTTCGGCGTAGTCAGGACCGTTCTTTCCTGCAAAGAAAAGGTATTTGACCTTAGGAATATCGTTGCGGATAGCATCCATACGCTCGATGAACTCAGGCCCAAAGACAAGAACCTCAACATCGGCCAGATCCAGGCAGTACTTTATCTCCTCGCTTGAATAGCGGAAATTCATCGGTACAACAATGCAGCCGGCCTTAAGGATTCCAAAATATGTAGGCAGGTATTCCAAGCAGTTCATCATAAGGATTCCCACCTTGGTGCCCCGCTTGATCCCACGGCTTAAAAGAAGATTTGCGATACGGTTTGCCCTTTGGTCGAAGGACCTCCACGACATCTCCCTGCGGAAAGGTGCATCGCCTGCATTCTCAATCAAGCTTGCCTCTCTCCATGTCACCGCCTTGTCCCGGCTCTCAGAAGGATTCACCTCAACCAGTGAAATCTCCGAGCCATACAGCCTTGAATTGCGTTCAAGAAGCTCAGTAATAACCATAAAATGCTCCTAAAAATGTAATCCCGGTGTTTATCTCAAGAAAACACAGAGGGCGAGAGTTCCCGCGGTACCACCTCTGTTTGCCCGTCCTTCACAGGAAAGGCCTTGTCAGGTACTAACATACCATAGCGCTGTAACGGGCGTACCCGGCTATCCTACTCCACTTTGGAAGTGTTTCAGTTTGCTGCTCGGAAAGGTAATTCGGAGCACCGGCCTCCGCTGCCTCGCACCACCCGGCAGCTCTCTTGGAAGGTTATCGGCGTCCTACTGGATTTTCGTCACCGCATTTATAAATCTTGTACCACAAACAGGCACTTTAGTCAATCACAGGCCGTTCTTGGTTGCGCCGTAGACAGCCTGCTCGTGGGTAAAGCCGTCGAACTCCAGCTGCTCTATCATCCGCTGGCGGGTAAACTTGGTAAGCTGAAGATAATTGGCAGCTGAGCGGGCGGCCTGCTCATTCCAGTCCACCTTGCACTTATCAGCAGCATAGGAAATCTCCTCGAACACAAAACCTTCATGGACCAGCTGATTTAACAGCCCGGCCCGGGAGATAGCCATAAGCTTAACATAGTCATTGGCAGCCTTCAGAGCCTGCTCTTTCCAGTTGGCCTTGCAGTTGTCTGCCGCATAAGTCGCATCCTTTGTGCTGAACCCCTCAAACTCCAACTGCTTGATCAGACTGGTGTGAGAAAATGGCATTACTTTGAGATAATTCTTTGCCGCATTCAGGGCATCCTGCTCCCCTTTTGTCGCCGCCTGGGCCGACATGCACAGCGCCAGAGCAAAGATAAATGCTATTAATATTTTTCTTTTCATAATGCCACCTCTTTCTAACTATAAAGCAAAAATAAAATTTTTCAAACTTTTTTTCAAAAAATTGAAGCAAATTGATAGATTGACAATTGTGCCAGTATAAATTATATTTTGCATGTATGCAAATTGATATCATTTTGCATACAGAGGAGAAAGTATGCCATTATTACAGGTAAGGGATTTTCCCCAGGAGACATATCAGGTGCTGGTCCAGGTGGCCAAAGAGCAGAACCGCACAGTTCCTCAGCAGGTGATTTTTTTCCTTACTTCCATCCTTAATGAGGAGAAAGACTCTTATAAGGGCAGGAGGCAGAAAGCGCTTGCAGGACTGGAAGCTTTAAATCTTCATTTACCTCCCGATGCTCCTTCACCAGCTGAATTGGTGCGACGGGATAGAGATGGTCTTTCAAAAAGAGGCAGGCTAAGATGATTTATGTTTTAGATACCTGTGCTGCTCTTGAAATAGCGTTTCAAGGCCCTAAATACAGGTTTTTTAAGGATGCACTTGACAATGCGGATAAAATAATTGCCCCTACGCTGTTTGATTCAGAGGTCACTAATGTGCTTTGGCAGTATGTCCGTGTTGGAAAAATTGATGAAGAAAATACAAAAAAAACTTTAGTATTTCTGCTTCAGATGGTTGATGAATATACTGACACCAGTGAGCTGGCAATTGAGGCTCTCCACGAGGGAATACGGCTTAATCATAGCATTTACGATATGTTCTATTTAGTTCTTGCCCGCCACAATGGGGCTACTTTGATGACCACAGATAAAAAATTCAAAGCCCTTGCCGAATCATTGGGCATCCCTGTGCTCAGCTGACAACTAAAAAAAACCGGGGTGGGTGCCCCGGCTTTGTTTACGCGTGTCTTTTATTCATCAAACATATGGAATGATGTTCCTGATGTTCTTCATCCGTTTTGCAAGGAGAACAACAACAAATGGGGTAAGAGCGATAGGAACTACGTCTGCGATTCCAATCCAAACGATACAGAAAATATAATTCTCCATATAGCTCTTCTCACCCATAAGGAAGTAAGCAAGAGAAGCACTGGTTGAAAGAATCATAAGGATACCGAAAAATACGCTGAGGAATAGGCATTTTCGGATGAATTTGCCCTTGTTTTCTTCAATAAGTTCCACCAGGTCAAGCTTTCCATTCTTAAGATGGAAGAATGCAGGAAGTGCTGCAGAAAGACCTACGGTAATACCATCTGCAATCGGGGAATGCAGTGGAATAAACATTCCAGAAAGCAAAGACCAAACAAGCGTTCCAATGTAACCTGCAAAGAAACCTGTTACAGGTCCAAATAGGTAGCCGATCACCGGAATGATGAATGCGAATGTCCTGAAGTGAACTGCTCCAGGAATAAGTGGAATTGGGCACAGGTATGCCCAAAGAACTCCGGTCAATACACCAAACACTACAAAGAAGATGATATTGACAAATGAGAATGATTTTTTAGCCATGTTTCCCTCCGTTTTAATAATTTATATCTGCAATTTCGCTGAATATATTAATAAGCTTCTTGCACGCGTAATCAAAAAGCTTTTTACCCTTTTCCACTGTGGCAAATGTCGGAGCCCCGATGACACCGCTCTTTGTCACATCGTTGGTCTTCCAGCCCGCATTCACCGGTCCGAAGACTGTAACATACTTGCCCTCTCCCTTGAAGCAGTCGGCAGGATCCTCGTCCACAGCCTTGTCCATGTAGACCAGGTCTGGCCGGGCCGCCAGCATCAGGCTGGTCTCCAGTTCGCAGGCATGGAACACACCGTACATACCAGACTCCTTAAGTCCCTTGAGACCGTCAGCCCAGAAGTCGGTGAACCACCAGTCAAACACATACACCTGCAGGCCATAATCGATGCGCAGGTCGCGGCTTATCAGGTTTGCCATATCTGTGTTGCCGCCGTGGCTGTTGAACAGCACCAGCTTCTTGAAGCCGTGGTGTGCGATGCAGCCTGCGATATCGTAGATCATGGAGTAGTATGTCTTGGCTTTGAATGTGAGTGTGCCAGGGAAGCACATGTGCTCGTTGCTCTTGCCGATAAGGAACTGAGGTGCAAAGATAAGGTTGCCCTTCTCGAACTTCTCCCCCTCAATTATCTTGTCAATCAGTGTTGAGAGGATGATGGCATCGGTTCCCACCGGAAGATGCGCGCCATGCTGCTCGGTGGCAGAGAGCGGCAACATCACTATGCTCCTGTCCTTGTCCAGGGTCCCTATTTCATCCCTGGTAAGCTCTTCCCATCGTTTGATCATAAAACCTCCTCCTGCTCAGACCGGTATGTAGAACATGATTCTGAGCACTATAGTTATTGCGATTGCCACAATATTTGCGGCGACAAAGTAAACATCCAGACGGCTTGCCTTTATGGCTTTGTATGCAGTCCGCTTGACCGAGAAATCCAGCTTGTAGTAGTGCATTGCCAGCGATATTGCCTGTCCCTTACCAATAACTCTGAACATTAACGGGAACGAGAATGTGATATAGTTTCTGACCTTTGTTACCCAGTTGCATTTGTCAATCTCCAGCCCCCTAGAACTCTGGGCATCCATGATAGCTTGCAACTCTTTTATAGTTATAGGAATGACCTGGAACACAAGCCCAACTGCGAAAGCCACAGAATAGGGAATGCGCCACTTGCGGAGACCCAGTATCATCTCGCTGAAGTTGGTGGTCAGAAGTACTGTGTAGAACGACGAAATCATAAGGAAGATACGCAATGGATAAATTGCTCCTTTATAGAGATCGTACCAGTCGAAGCAGAACACACGTTCCTGACCTACCCAGCTGAATGTGGTCTTAAAGAAGATAGGACCTCCATCTACCTCTGGAACATGGAACATTCCTAAAATTGTCCACAGCAGGAAGATGAACAGAAGCAGTATTTTGAGTTTGGAAAGAAGCACCAGGATATGAGTTCCGATATGACAGCTCTTCCATATGATTATGAAGAACATCAGGAGGAACGCCAGCGCCACAAAGGACTTGATCACACTGGTGAGGACAGCCATCACCACAAAGAAGGCGAACTTGGTGCGGGGGTCCAGCTTATGGAGGAAGGAGTTTGAATCGACGTACTTTAGGTAATCCATCACTCAACCTCCTTGCTCTTAAAAGTCTTGGCCTCTTCCACAAACTCATCTACGTTGTAGCAAATGCGGTCAAAGCCCAGTGCCTTGGACATAACCACCACAGGTGGCATCGAAATGCGTATAGAGTTGAATATATCGTCCCGCAGAGCCAGCTGCTCCTTGGTTCCCTGGAATATCTTCTTTCCATTGTTCAGGATGATGGCATCATCCACAGTGCGGAACACCATCGGTATCTCGTGGCTAATTATAATTACAGTCTTACCCTGCTCCTTAAGCTGCTTTATCATGGCTTCCAGCTGCTCCATGAGGAAGCCGTCCATGCCAAGTGTGGGCTCATCCAGTATGATTACATCGGCACCGGAGAATAGGACTGAGAGGATGGTGAGGGTATGGTTCTTGCCCATGGAGAGATTGAGTGGGAAGGTCTCCCTATCCTCCAACAGATCGTACTGGGTCAGGACCTCTGTTATTTTCTCCTTGGTGAACGGAATTCCCTGCTGACGTGCACAGAAAGTTAGCTCGTTCTCCACAGTCTCCTCGAACAGCATGTGCTCAGGGTGTTGGAACACCAGTATTATGTTCCTGGAAATCTGGGCCACCGACTTATCCAGCAGGGATTCGCCCTTGTAGCGTACATCGCCGGCAGTAGGCTTATAAAGGCCGTTCAGATGCTTTACAAATGTGGTCTTGCCGCTTCCGTTCTGCCCCAGTATAGCCATGATTTTCCCTTCCGGAATATTGGCATTAACATCCATAAGAGCGTGGAAACTATCACCGAACACCTTCTCCAGATTGTGGACTGATATTATGCTCTCCCCTGTCTCATCGGGTGGTACACTGCCCTTGGCAAAAAGTTTGGTGTCCACCATCTCAGCCAGCTGCTGAAGCCCATCCTCTACAGTATAGAACATCTTAAGATTGGGGAAATATGGCAGAAGGCCGCGGTAGATCTCCACTTCCTCAGGTATGATGACACCCAGCTTATGCTGCAGCTCGAAGTCCTGGAAGAACTCCTCCTTGCTGCCGTCGAACACCACCTTGCCATCCAGCATTCCTATTATGTGGTCCACTATGCCGGCAGACCATACCAGGTTGTTGTCCACCAGAATAACTGTATTGCCATCCAGGCTTATCTGCTTAAGTACCATCTGGACCAGGCTCTTGCCGTTGGGGTCCAGAGAGCTTACAGGCTCGTCCATGATAAGAATATCAGGCTGCATTGCCAGCACCGATGCTATACACACCGCCTGCCGCTGGCCACCGGACAGGTTTGCCACACTGCGGGCCCGCAGATACTGGAGGCTCAACAGGTCCAGGACATAGTCCATCCGCTCTATGATCTCCTGCTGCGGAATGCCCATGTTCTCAAGGCCGAATGCTATGGCATCCTCCACTCCGTAGCCGAAAAGCTGGTTCTCCGGAGTCTGGCTTACTACGCTTATAAGGCTGTCCTCTGGCTTCTGGAAGGAGCCGGTCAGCTCCCCATTGCTTATAAGGGTGGGGATAACCCCGCTCAAGATCTCAAGCAGCGTGGTCTTACCGCAGCCGCTTGGTCCCACTATGGCAGTAACTTTTCCCGGCTCGATGGAAAAGCTTACATTGTCAAGGACAGTACGGCCTTCCTTGCTGTATTTATAACTTATGCCCTCTACCCTGTAGTCCATCTTTGCGCCTATCTGTCTGAAGTAACTGGGAATACTGGAAGTGCCTCGAGATAAATGATATCCTTACGGTCCTTGGCATCGCCCTCGGCCAGTATGCAGGCCTTGCCCACAATATTGCCGCCAGCCTTCTCCACCAGGGTCTCCATAGCCTTGAGGGACTCGCCTGTACTGATCACATCATCCACAATAAGAATCCGCTTGCCCTTGATAAGGTCACTCTCCTCTTTGTCCAGGCAGAGAATCTGCTTTTTCTTGGTGGTTATTGAATAGACTTCGGTGACAAAGGGGTCTGTCATATAAGGCTTTACGCTTTTGCGCGCCACAAAATAGCGCTTCATGCCCCGTATGCGGGCCAGCTCCTGGACCAGCGGAATACCCTTGGCCTCGGCTGTGATAAGATAATCAGCCTCCGGCAGCTTGCCGTCCATAGCCTGGGCAGCCTTTACAACCAGCTCTGCGTCTCCTAAAAGGACAAAGCTTGCGATATCCAGATTGTCTTCTATCCTTACGATGGGAAGCCTGCGGATGCAGCCCACGATGTTCATCTCATAATACTTGCCCATAACCCCTCCCTCTAAGTAAATTCTATATTAACACGTGCAAAAACACAATTGATATTTATTTATTAATTTAAATAATTTAAGAAAAT
>JAEEGK010028125.1_pt1 | contig 11305 bp, 7 predicted proteins | sample 8958771 | NCBI WGS metagenome assembly JAEEGK01 (sample SAMN16246547, study PRJNA631951) | gut metagenome | biome: gut microbiome; feature: rumen; material: SC-attached | host: Bos | place: Iran: Karaj | collected 2018-10 | reverse complement strand
AGTATATCCTTCATTGTTTACTCCTCTGCAGTATTACGGAGAGCCTGGTGCCTTAAATGGAAAATGATCCGATTGTGACTGACCGGATCATTGTTTATCGGTACTCAGCATTGCTGTGAGTTTCGGAAAGCGCGGTTCAAAAGTAAAGAAGCGGTCGAGCAGGCGGCCGAAAAAGGCAATAAGCGGTGCATTGATAAACGTAATGAGAATAGTACCGATGCCGAAGCCGTTGAAGCCTCCCGTCAGCACAAATGCCAGTACGGCAGAGAGAATCAGCATGACGATATCGTTGCAGAGCTTTACACGGTTAATATCAAACCCGAAGCGGTCGGCGATCTCACGGACAAGCAGCTCATAAATGGCAATTGGCAGGGAAGTACGGAATACGAACGCAATAGCCAGAGAAGTGAACACAGCCCCGAATACAAAGGCAGCTATTCTGATCCATAATTGCTCATAGGCACCGTTGCCTCCAAGCAACAGGAACCAGAAGTCAATGCACAGCCCTGAAATGACTGCTGTACCGAAGGAGAGAAGATACTTCCAGCGGAAGCGCCCTGTGGCAGCACACATGACAAGCAGCAGGACGCCCTGCCAGATATACTCAGACGTGCCCTGTGTAAACCATGGAAATCTTCCCCGGAGGGCTACATGAAAAATATAGGGAGGAGCTGCGATCATTGATAATCCGAAATTTGCTTTGGTGCACAGGCAAACGCCCAGTGCGCATCCGATGATCCCGATGATCCACGCAGCTTCATTCATTTTTTTGATTTTTCTCATAGTGTCTAACCTCATTTTCGTTATGATAACAGGTTTCATCCTTATGCGCAATCATCAGTTTTGAAAATCTTTTTCTTTTATTTCAGATAATCGGTTTCATATCTTCTGCGTGTGACAGTATTGTGACAGAACGTGTGATATACTGTGCATGTAAACAGGAGATGAACAATCCGGTTTACGAAATAAATATGAAAAATAATTTTAAAAAGGAGATTAAAACCATGAGCGAAATCATCAATGAGAAAGAACTGAACGAAGTATCCGGCGGCACAGCCGCAGGCCCGTCCTGGACCCAGAACGGCATGACCTTCTACCGCATCGTATTCGGTGATACGCTGTCTGAGATCGCAGCAAGATTCCACACTTCCTGCTACGCCATCCAGGCTCTGAACCCCACCCTGATCAAGGACATCAACGTGATCAAGGCCGGCTGGGAAATCCGCGTACTGTAATTCAAAACCGAACAGAAAAGACAGGCAGGGTACACCACCCTGCCTGTCACTTTTCTTTCCAATTTCAATGATATGACCGATAACAATATTTTCACTTAAATTCTGCTTATCACAGACTTCCCAACACTTCTTCAAACTTTGGTGTCCACCAGTCACGGTAACCTGCACGAGTCGGGTGAACATTGTCTGCCATATAGAGATCTCTCTCTTCTGCTGTGATATTGTTCAGCGCTTCGTCACGATAGAGATCAATTATACCAATGTTCCATTTAGCAACTACCGCATCCATCAGTGCGATTTCCTTTTCATAGGTCTCATTATGGAAATTACTGTTTGTATAAAACAAAATAGGACAGTTCCATTTCTGCTGGGCTTTGCAGACGATATATTCCATCGCACCTGCTGTGGTGGTGACGTCGAATGCGGCAGGATCACGAACATCGTCTGCAGTAACTTCACCAAATTGATCAGCAAACTTCAGATCGTTTGTGGATAGTTGACAAATGAATGCATCAAGCTGTGCAGGGCAGTCAGAACTTGACAGAAACGCATCGAAACGCTTTACGTAGCTCTTGTCGCTGTTATCCAGCAGAGGGGTACCGGAAACAGCTTCTTTTATACAGGTGCAGCCGTTTCTTTTAGCAAGAAAGTCGACCATCGACTGTCCATCTGAATGCTCGCCGCGTGTGACGGATGAGCCAAGAAAGAAATAGGTTTTCCCGGTAAGCAGACTGCTTTCCAGCGCTTCGGTGTTTTCAAGATCGTATTCGGGGCGATTACCAGCCCGGATTATATCCAGATTAAGGACAACAGTCTGCCCTGCGTAACTGAATTTTACTTTATACCCCTTCGCTGTCAGCGGTGTAGTTGCTTCATATTCGTAAGCTACGCCCTGCTCGGTTGTGCCATCAGCAAGGTTCGCATCTATGCGCACGCCCTCCGGATCAAATGTGTCACCTTCATAATAGGTTGTAGTATTGGGTTTGACGCCAATAGCGAGACTTTTGACCGCCTTCGGATCCTCTTTTGGACTGTTGCTGCAGGCGGAGGATAAGACAAGGAGCATCGCAGCAAGCAGCATTGTCAAAATACGTGTCAATACAGGATATTTCATGATATCGTGATTTCCTTTACTATTTTGATATGGCAGGCGACCGCCAGGTTGAGGCGGTCGCCTGCATTGAAATCAATTAAGCGATTGTAAATGTTTTGTTTGCTGAATCAACAGTTACGGTCATCGGAGAAACATCTGCATTCTCCACAAAGTAGAGAGTGTTGAAGTAATAGAAGAACTTGCCGGGGAAAGCCTCTGCGTCAGATGCATCTGCACTGACATCAGTGTATGTCCCGCCGAAACGGGTATATGCATCGGCCATGCCGGCAACCGGCGTAACATTTGCGTCGACCTTGGTTGGAACAGCAAGTGTGACTTTGTTTCCATCGACGGTGAATTTACCATTGAAGGTGAGCTCGAGAATCGGAATATCTGTGCTCATCATGCCTTTGACTGAGTCATTGACATAATCCATGTTGACGGCAATCTTCTTAGTGAACTTGTAGGTGTCGCCGGAAAGAACGAGAGTTGCGGTAAAGTAATCTGCGACAGCTGTACCCTCGGCAACGCGGCTGTCAAGCATGCCGAACAGGCGGCTGAATGGGACCTGCGCATCGCTGCCATCAGGGCGTTTGTCAGTGCTATCCAAGTCATTCTTGACTTCCTGGGCTTCAAAGTATGCTTTTGAATCGAGAGTTGCACTGTAGGTTCCGTCAACCTTGGCGCCTGAGCCACAGGCGGTGAGCAGAGTACACACGGTCAGAACCGCCATCAAAAGAGCAATAAGTTTGTTGATTTTCATGTTTTTACCTCCGTATTTTTTTATTATATTAAAAGGGCTTACGCCGCTTTTTCCTTTTTATGGGCTTTTATGAGAACCCATACAAATGCAGCAGCAGTTAATACTCCGAAGCCGATCTGTAAAGCAATCACAAGTGTCTGCCACCACGGGGTAACCTGCACTATTTTTGTTCCTGCAGATATACCGTTCATTGCGTTGGAATGGACAACAGTGTAAAGAATACGATGCATTGCTTCACGCATTCCCCATGCGACATCAGCGTGGCCACTGCCGGGACGTGATGCATCGAGATCTTCTGCCTTCATCATGCCGTCGACAAGATTACCGCCGGAGGTGAGAAGCTTCGGAAGATTCATGTATGGTGACGCAGTGCCGTACCACATGTCGGTTACAACGATACCGGTCATGCCACATTCGTTACGAAGAAATTCGGTTACCATATCACGCTGCATACCGCTCCAATGTAAGCCCATTCGGTTGAACGCAAGCATTACTCCTGACGCACCCTTAAGAGTAAGTGCTTCACCGTCACGGTCATATGTTTTGCCTGCAATTGTGATCGGCAGTTCAAATGCTCTCATGTAGATTTCACGGATTGCCTGTTCATTTGCCCATGTACAGATACCGCGCCGCAGATCTTCCTGATCATTCAGACCGATGTGCTTGTTGTAGACATACATACCATGGCTTTCTATTGCTGCACACTCATAGGCACAGATCATACCGGACAAATAACCATCCTCGGAATAATACTCGAAGTTTCTGCCTGAATATGGGGTACGCTGAATGTTGGAGCCGGGCCCGTACAGACCGTTATAACCAGCCCAAAGTGCATCCTCACCGATGAGGTCCCCTACATCGTACATAAGATCGGTGTTGAACGATGCTGCTAATATGCCGCCTGCGGGGTAGCACATAGCTTTGGCATTTTTATCGGGGTCACCGGTCTGTGAAGCCAGCCCGCGTGCAGAAGTACTATAGGGCTGTGTCAAGCCGGACGGGCCATTGTGGTCAAGGCATTCCATCTTGTTGATTTTCTCAATACCACCATTACGGCGCATACCGGATGGAATGACTGAGGTGTAATCCTCCCAGGAGAGCTGATCAAGAAGCCGATCCCATTTTGCGTCTTCATAAGGGATCTCGTTTCCGTTTTCGTCTACGCGCAGATCAATGAGGCTCAGGATCTCGCCGTCGACAATCGTATTATACTTCGGATATTCGAGATCAACAGTTTCAAGTTTGGTTTCGCTTTGACGACCGTATTTGTCCTGGTCGGCTGTGATGTACTCATTCCAGTGCAGAACAGTTGTATCTGCCCAGGATTTCGGTGTTGTTCCTTCCCAGTCGGAACGGCTTATGTAAGTGACAGCATCCTCCCCGCGATGCTCGTACTTGTTCCAATCCGCATACTCAAACCGATTTGTGATCGGATAGCCGGTAGCTTCGGAAGTTGAATAGGTGTCCTTATCAAAAGCAAGTGAGATAGCATCGGAAACAAGTTCGGAGCTGCCTGCTGCATCCATACGCCCTTCAGTGTTTTCGGGAGTGAACCCTTTTTTAGCCAGGAAGTTGTTGACAGCATCGTGCGCATTACGGGCAGCAGTCAGATAGTAATCACCATCCACTATGACATAGGTATTCGCTGTGTTTGCGTCATATGCTGCAAATTGGCGCTCAGAAACCGGAATGATAAGGGTTTCACTTTCACCGGGGTTGAGCAGCTTTGTCTTTGAAAAACCTACGAGCTCGCAAGATGAAGCTTCCACACCGTTTGCCTTGTTATATTCGCCATATGGCTTTTGAAGATAGATCTGTACTGTCTCCTTGCCTGCAGCAGCACCGCTGTTGGTAACGGTTACAGAGACTGTGTAGACTGCCCCTTCGCCGGCACCGCTCTTTTCAACTTTATAATCGGAATAGTTGAACGTTGAATAGGACTTACCAAAGCCAAACGGGAATGAAACCGCCTTTGCATACTCAAAAGTACCCACATTCGGGGCCTGCATGACGTAGTCCTCATAACGACTCTCAGTGTATCGATAACCGACGTAGATACCTTCCTGATATACAACATAGTAACGATCCTGTTGTGGTGATCCATCAGCATTAATGATGTTGTCTGCACCTGCATAGGCGGTTACGCCAAAATTGGCAAGTGCCGGATTCTGCTCATGAGAACGCCAGAACGTAGCGGACAGCCGTCCAGACGGGTTCACATTTCCCGCGAGTACATCTGCGACTGCATACATACCGACCTGACCTGGCGTGCCGATCCACAGCGCTGCATCGATACCATAAGCTTCATCATCTATGAAGTCAGCCTCAACCTGGTTTGCGAAGTTTAGCAGTACAACGATTTTTTTGATTGTACCTGCTTCTTTTTCAGCTTTCAGTCCGGCCAGCAGTGCCTGTTCTTTCGGGGAAAGCTTCAGATAGTCACCGTTTACAGTATCGCCCAGGCTGCCATCAATATCGTCAAGCTTGCTGAGTGCCAGCGTGCCTCGCGGCATATCACTGCCTTCACCACCAAGCCGGGAGATGATGACAATTGCTGCATCTCCGAATTTGGAAAAACTTTCACCGTTTGCACTTCTGACAACATCCCATGGGGCTTCACCGATGCTTTTAGCCCCCGTAACGCCCGGCCCGGTCTGGCCAGTCGTACGCTTATATGTTTCCTGTTCAGGAGCAGAGTACCAATTCCAAAGGTCCTCATTGACTGTGAACAGGCCCCCGCGCTCAAATGCTGTTTTCCAAGACGGTGCGCTTGAGGTGTCAACATTGCCACTGCCCGTACCGCCGTAAACCGGATCAATTGCGGATATGCCAAAGAACCCGACTTTCCGTTCGTTCTCCCTAAGCGGAAGTGCGTCATTTTCATTACGCAGGAGTACGATACCCTCTGACATTGCTTCTTCGGCTTTATTGCGACCGGCCGCCATCAGCTCAGAAAGAGATGCGTAATTCGATTTATAATACTGTGTGTCCTCATTTGGATCACCAGTATGGACTTCAACTGAGGTTGGTGTTTTCAGAAAGCCGGAGATTTGCGGGGCATTTTCATTGGCAATTACACCACCGATAAGCAGTACACTCAACAGTGAAGCACATACCGGCAGAGCAATTTTCGGGGCTTTGCCTCTGAATGGGAGAGCCTGCATAGCTGCGACAATGTTAACGATAACGCATGCAAGCATTAACCCGATTACAACAAAGAAACTGGTTTCCCAGGTCGAGTCTATACCGACGAACGCTGCTGAAATATACGGATAAAACGCATAAATCGACAGCACAAAGGCGATCAGACTGCATAGTGCTAAAAGATAGGAACCAATTTGTGCTTTTTTGAGCAATGTCGCTGCAGCTGCAAATGCGCCGGCGCCGAGCAGCAACCAGAATGACAGCCACGACATGCTGTTCATGCTGCCGTTAGGCTTGCCATAAAATACGGCATACAGTACGGCAGCGAGAATTGCCAGCCAGATGCCAACCCATGCAAGCAGAGCTTTTTTCTCTTTCATGATGTTATCCTCCCGATTGATTTTGGAAAAGAATGACTTCCCCCTTTGCGTGCATCATAAGGGACATATCCGTGTTTTACAAACAGTATTGCATAACCTAAAGAACTATTTCCCAAACTAAAGGGTTAGTCAGGGAAGATCTGATTGTACAGATTTTTGTGAAATGATATAATAATAAATAAGAAACCGGAGGGACGTGCGATGTCGGATGGAGTTCTATATCAAATCATTATTAATCTGAATGTTACATGCCAGCTTTTGCTTTCGGCTTTGATTTTCTGCCGGCCGCTACAGCGCAAGCGCCTTTTCCTGCTTTTGGTGCTGCTTTCCGCTATGTGCGGTACAGTATTGCTCCTGTGTGCTGTGCAGCTTCGTATATTGTGGAATGTGCTTCTTACGCGCTTTGCCATGCGGCTCTTACAGTTTTCAATTCCGCTCATATTCGTGCTGCTGTGCTATGAAGGCGGCATTTACATTAAGCTGAAGACATGGTGTGCCAGCGTTGCGACTATGGAGATCAGTGCGGCTTTGTTTTCATTTTTGCTTGCACTTTGTGGTGTGGATGAGCGGCTTACAATTTCATTCCGGAATACCACGAATCTCAGATGGTATGACTGGGCGGTTTATTATGTTCTGCATATTATTATCTATCTTGGAATCTACTTCATGTTCGGACGTAAAAAGCCAGAAGAACTTGACCGCTCAGGCAAAAGCAGTACAATTCTTCTGGCTTTTGGATGCCTGCTGTTTTTGACAATTCCGGACTGTATCTCAAATGAATATCGTTTTGCAAGCTATCCGCTTTTTCTCGTGAACCGTGTTTATCTTCTTGCACTTGCTTCATTCATCCTTTCGATTTGCACCAGCATCGAGTTTCAAAGCCGCTACCGCACGGATATGGAAATCCTCGATCAGGTATTGATCGAGGAACGTAAGCAGTATGGGCAACTAAAGGAGAATATGGATGTTATCAACGTTCGCTGTCACGATCTTAAGCATCAGCTTGAAGATTTTTCCGACAAGCTGACTGAGCGTGAAATCGAATCTCTGCGGGATGCGATGGATTTTTATGACAGCAACATTAAAACGGGCTGTGAAGTGCTGGACGTTGTGCTGCACGTTCACCAACCGGTCTGCAGGGCAGAAGGGATTGAGCTGACATGTCTTGCAGATGGTTCATGCCTGTCATTCATGCGAACAAGACATCTGTATTCACTGTTCAACAATGCAATCGGTAATGCAATTGAAGCGGTCAAAAAACTTGATAATCCTGCGATGAGAACGATATCTGTCACCGTTGCAAAGCAGAATGACGCTGCTGTGATTGAAGTCACCAATTTTTTTGATGGAAAACCAATCGAAAAAAACAGCACTTCAAAGTCTGACCATAACCACCATGGATTTGGCACCATGTCGATGCGATATATCGCCGAATCCTATGGAGGACATATACGGACCTACACCGAAGGACAGCTCTATTGCGTGACAGTTATACTGCCGACCCCCAAAAACTTGTAAGTTATGCACCTGTTTTTTAGATTATGAAATAACGGTTTTCAATAAAACCAGAATTTGCTACACTACGGACAGTCAGAAAGGAGGGAAACGCATTTGACGGTTCATATTGCAGTTGTTGAGGACGAAGCTGTCCCGCGCGATACACTGTTACAATACCTGAAGCGTTTTGAAAGTGAGAATGATGTGACATTCTCTGTCGATACGTTTCGCACTCCTATCTTGCTGCTTGATAACTATAAACCAAAGTATGACATTATCTTTATGGATATTCAGATGCCGGATATGAATGGCATGGAAGCAGCGAGACGACTTCGTGCGGTTGACCAGCAGGTGATACTAATCTTTGTTACGAACCTGACTCAATATGCTATTGCAGGTTATGAGGTTTCTGCAATGGACTATATCCTTAAGCCCGTGCAGTATTACAGCTTTGCCATGAGACTGACAAAGGCAATCTGGCGGCTGGGAGGACAGACCGACGATTCAATCAATGTTACGACTGACACCGGTTCCGCGCGTATCCGGGTGAAGGATGTTTTTTACATTGAAGTGCGCGGACATATGCTGACATACCATACACATGAGGGCAGTTACTACAGTTTTGGCTCACTTGTCAGTCTAGAAGAGAAGCTGCGTAAAAACGGTTTTGCCCGCTGCAACAGCTGCTATCTTGTTAACCTTGAATATGTTTCAGGCGTAAAAGGTTATACGCTTTATCTTAAAAACGGCATCGAACTGAAAATCAGCCAACCAAAAAAGAAGTCCTTTCTGCTTGCATTAAAAGAATACCACGGTGGAGAATAAAATCTTCATTTCATTTCCTCCATGATCGCGTCTCGCAAAGAGGCGCGATCATTATTATTTTGAAAATGTTTTTTGCCTTTATTTGTTTCTTAATTTGGGAAATCATTCTTTAGGTTATGCAATATCGTTTGTATTTTTTTCGCGTATCTTCTACGATATAAACATAATACTGGAAAGGAAGGTACAGAATGAGAAAGAACCTTTGGAAAGCAATTTCCCTTATTACAATCTTTTTCCTTGTGTTCGCTATAATCGGGCAGAACCTGGCTTTACAGTTTGCACCGAGAATCAACGATTTTCTCGGAATCGTTACGAGCCGCGTAGTCGGTGGTGACAGTGCAGCTGTGTATTATACATCTGACTATACTAATCTACAGGAGATGTACGATGCTAAAACACAGCTGATGCGCGAAATCGCAGATGAAGGCACGGTCTTGCTGAAAAATGACGGTGTTTTGCCAATGACTTCCGGCAGCATCAGCGTGTTCGGAGAAGACAACTTTGTCTATACAACAAGCAACGGCGGTGCAGCTATGACGGCAGCTATGTTTGCTGCAAGCACAAAACTCTCTGCAGCGCTTGCAGCAAACGGTTTGACCGTGAATAACGCCGGCTGTGATCTTGCGCTTGCAGTATTAGGCAGAGTCCATGGTGAGGGAAACGATGCTCCGGCGGGTTCTCTTGCACTGAATGACACTGACCGAGCAACAATCGAAGCAGCGAAAGCGAGCGGTGGCAAAGTGATTGTGTTATTGAGCGGAGATCATCTCATCGAAGCCGGAGAACTGAATGACGATCCGGATATTCATGCAATTCTGAAACTCGGAAATGCGGGCTTCAGAGGGGCATTCGGTGTAGCGGACGTGATTACCGGCAAGGTCAGTCCATCCGGTAAACTTGTCAACACCTATGTTACGAAGATTGACAATATCCCTTCCTCGCAGAACTTTGGTAACTTTGCTTATACGAATGGCAGCAAGATCAAGGCATCGCAGGCAAAGAACTATGTAGTCTACGCAGAAGGCATTTATACTGATTATCGCTATTATGAAACCCGCTATGAAGATTCTGTTTTAGGTCAGGGGAATTCCGGCGCATGGAATTATGATGACGAGGTTGTCTGGCCATTCGGCTTTGGGTTAAGTTATTCCACCTTTGAAAAAGAACTCATTGACGTCAAGTTTGACAATACCGCTCACACCGCCACTGTGTCTGTTAAAGTTGCTAATACCGGCAATACTCCCGGCAAGGAGGTTGTTGAGGTTTACGCCCAGTCACCGTATACCGACTACGACAGGAAGAACCTTGTTGAAAAGGCTTCTGTACAGTTGATGGGTTTTGAGAAAACCAGAGTGCTGAATCCGGGCGAAAGCGAAATACTTGATGTGATTATGCATCTTCAGTGGCTGGCGTCATTCGACTATCTGAATGCAATGGGTTATATTATGGATGCTGGAGTTTATTACTTCTCTGTCGGTAACGGCGCACACGAGGCAATAGACAATATTCTTGCCGCCAAAGGTAAAGGCGAGGGGAATGCATCACTGACCTATACATGGAAACAGGATAAGCTCGACACAGAAAGCTACAGGAACAGCGTTTATACCGGAGAGACAGTCACGAGAGCTTTTGCTGAAGCAGATATAAACACATGGATCCCTGGCGCAGTGACCTATTTCTCCCGAGCTGACTGGCAAGGGACTTATCCTAAGCATATCGAACTTGCTGCATCAGATAAGATGATATCCGTGCTGAATGATACAAAACGCTATGAAACCGGCAATGGAAATGACACAAGAACGCGTGCAGCGGCTGGGGAAGTCAAGTATATTGATCTGGAAGCGCAGAACGAAGTCAGTGACGCACTTTCTACTCTCGGAGCCGAAAATGTTGTCTCTCTGCGCGGTCTTGAATATGATGATCCTGCTTGGGAAAAGATGCTCGACCGGCTGACGATCTATGAACTCAGCCATATGGCAGCTAACGGAAACTATTCAATCAAAGCTGCACCGTCACTGACTTTCCCTGAAAGTCTATCCAATGATGGGCCTATCGGCATGCGCGGAGCTTATCTGTATCAGAAGATCAACCCTGCTACCGGCGAAAGAATACCAGTGCAGGACGGTGATATACTGCATGATTCACTGACTGGTGACGATCTGCCGCTCAGCACAGACCTTACTGGTGTAATGTATGCTTCCGAACCTGTGCTCGGCGCAACTTTCAATAAGGAGCTTGCTGCCCGGGAAGGCGAAATGTGGGGTGAAGAAGCGCTATATATCAATATGCCCTGCATCTATGGGCCAGGAGCAAATATGCACCGTTCTCCTTATCTTGGCAGAGTTAATGAGTACATTGGTGCGGATCC
>JAEEGK010028124.1_pt1 | contig 11305 bp, 8 predicted proteins | sample 8958771 | NCBI WGS metagenome assembly JAEEGK01 (sample SAMN16246547, study PRJNA631951) | gut metagenome | biome: gut microbiome; feature: rumen; material: SC-attached | host: Bos | place: Iran: Karaj | collected 2018-10 | reverse complement strand
TTTTATTTCTTCTTTTAATTTTTCTTCTTCATTATAAGTAATTTCTTCTTTATTTATTTCTTGAGAATGAGAAATATTTTTTTTATTTTTATTATAATTAAAAGAATAATTATTATTAAATTGATATAATGATTCAAAATTTTGTGTAGATTCAATTACATTATTATCAAAATTTGTTGATAATTTCTCAATTTGATTACTTTGATTTTGTATATTATTTTGATTTGGAATGAAATTATCATCAATATTGTTTTTTTTATTTTTTAAATTATCTAACTGTTTTTTATGTTGTTTAATAACATCATCAATCCAAGAAGCATCATCACTCATATTATTTTATTATTATATAAATTTTTTTAAATTTCAAATAAAAAAAATACTTATTATTTATTTTTATGTATATAAGAATAAAATGTGTATAAATTTTAAATTAAAATTAATTTTTTTATTTTATGAATATATAAAATTGAACACATCAATAATCAAACTCATTTAATGGAATTAAAAGATAATAATGAATTTATTGAATATGATAATTTTAATGATTCATTTAATATATTAAAAAATATAAAAACTAAAAAACAATTTCTTCAAGTGAATCAAGTGTTTCAACTTCTTTAAATACATCATTTATTTCAAATAATTCAATATGTCAAAATAATATTTATTAACATAGTTCAAAAGAAATATTCTTATCATATCTTAATAAATTATATCATTTCAAAACTCCTTTTACAAAAAATGATTTTTTAAATAAAGAAAACTTAATAAATATAAATAAAAGAAAATATAATTCAATAATTTTTTTTGATTGAGATGATACATTATTATGTTCAAGTTACTTAATGAAATTTTCATTTTTTGAAAATGATAATAATGAAATAAATAAAAAATAAAAAATTTATTATTAAAATTAAAACAAAATGTATTAAAAGTATTATCAATTTAAAAAATATTAGGAGATATTTATATAATAAAAAATGCAAGTGAAGGATGGATAGAATCATCATCAAAAAAATATTTACCAAATGTAATCAAATTATTTAAAAAAGTAAAAATAATTTCTGCGAGAACTGCATATAAAAATCAATTTCCAAATGATAATAAATTATGGAAATTAGCAGTTTTTAGAGATATTGTTAATTTATATAATAAAAATATTGTTACTAATTTTATTTGTTTTGGAGATTTAAATATTGAAAATGATGCTGCAATTAAAGTAAGTTCTATGTTTAGTGAATGTTATATTAAAACTATTAAATTAAAGGAAGATCCTAAAATTGAAGATATGATTATACAATTAGATTTAATTTCGAAACAATTTAATGATATTCATTCTGCTATTACAAATATTTTTCTTACTGTCGAAAAAAATGGTAAAAATAATAAATAGTATTAATATTTACTTTTTATTATTTTAAAATTATTTTTTGGTATTATTTTATTCTTAATAACAATAATTTTATTGTGGTTTCAATAATTAAGTTAATTGCAAAAACAATTATAATTAATGTTTGATTGTAAATTTGGTAAAATAATTATTATATAAATTGACATATTTTATGCCAATTCTAAGTTTTTTAAAATTTCATAAACTCAAATAGTTGATAAAAATAAATAAAAAGAAATACTAATTCCAAATAGAACAAATATATTTTAAATTTAATATAAATAAATTATATTATTTGTTTTATTTGAGACTTTTATCATAAACTAATAATGTTACATTTTAACAAGTAAAACAAATCATGTAATAATAAAACTTATGTAAAAAAAATTTAATAGTTAAATTGTTAAAAAAAGTTTAAGATATTAAAATAATTCATTATTTTATATTTTTTTTTAACTAATGAAAATTTTATTATTTTACTTTTATTAAATAATTTAATTTTTATTATTTTTTACTTTAATTTTTTATTTTTTATATTATCATTAATTATTTTATATGAAAAAATTAAATATTTTATACTTTAATTATTATTAATTTTGATTTATTTATATATAATTTTAATTTTAATATATATAGTACACTTTTTTTAATTTTTAAATCATAATTACTGATATCAATAAAATTCTATAACTCATACATTTTTTAAAAATATAAAATCTACAAAATCATTTTATTAATCATATAAAAAAATTATGAGTTAACAACCTGTTAAATTCAAATAATAAAATATTTAAAATCTAAGCCCCATATTAATTTTTATTATAGTTTTTATCTTTTATTAATATTATCATTATTTTATTTTCTTTGTTTTAATAAATAATTTGAACATATAGTTTTTAAATTTACTAAAAGTTTATTTAGATATTTTTTCATTCCATCAATAAATTTTTGATTAAGGGGAGAGGTAAAAGTTAATTTAAGAGAAATAAAAGAATGATTTTTTGATATTTTTGTAATTGAATAATTAAAAGAGTGTATTGGTATCTTTGTAAATTTTCCAAATTTTAAAAATTTAAATTTGATAAAACAAAAATCATTTGTTATTTTTATTTTATCAACTTTAATTGAAAAATTATTTGAAATAAAATCATATTTATTTATGTTTTTTATTATAATATTAAAGATTAAACCAATTTTTAATTTTCCTTCATCATTTTCATTATTTTTTTCATTTTCTTCATTATAAATTTTCACTTTTGAAAAAAATTTTAAACTTGGTAAAAATAATTTAAACAAATTATAATGAATAGAAATATTCATAATTAAATCATAATTACAATTAATTAAAATATTCTTATTAATAAATTCAAATAATTTATTATTTTTAATTGATTTTGATAATAATTTACAATTTCCTATAAATTCTTTATAATTTGCATCTATTATTAATTTATTTAATTTTATTTTTTTAAATTTTATTTCAAAAATCAATTGACTTAAATTATTTTCAATATAATGTAAATTGAAATTAAAATAAATTTCAAATATTTTTGGATTAGATTTATATAATTTATATTCTATTCTAAGGAAATAATCAGTTTCAAAAAAATTAATTGTTTTAAAATATAAACTTATCAATTGTTTATATTTAAAATAAAAAAAAGAATTTTTTGAAAATGTTTTTTCTCCTTTTAAAATTATTATATCAGATATACTTTTTTTTTGAAAAAAATTTATTAATTCTCCTATTGTTTGTATATCTTTAATAATAGATGATAAATATTCAAATGGAAATTGAAAATTAAATGTATATCCGAAATTTATGATATTTTCCATTTAAGAAATTATTTATTAAAATCATAATAAATATGTAATTTTTCTTTTTTTAATTAAAAAAATTTATATTATAAATATCAATAAGAAATTATAGAAATTATATAATAAAATAAAAATGTCAAATGATTCTTTTAAAAAACAAATATTTAAAAATTTTTTAGATGTTTTAGATGATAGATTTGAAAATAAAAATGAATTTTTATCTTTACATAATGATAATGATTTAATTGCTTCTAATTTAAAAATTAGAAAAGATGTTGAAAAAGTTTTTACACAAGCAAAATTAAAACAAATAATAAAAGAATTAGAACAATTAAATTTTGAAAAAAATTTTGCAGCTAAAAGAAATGATGAAATATTAGAAAAATCACAAAAAGATAATTTTAGATTATATAATTCAGCAAATGAATCAGAAAAAAGTAGAAAAAATTTACAAAGTTTAAAAGATAAATATAAAAGTTATTTAGATAGTAAAAAACCTCAAATTAAAAATGAATTAAATTATCAATTATTATCAAAACAAAATGAACTTTTATCATTAAAAGCAATTCAAGAAAATGAAATATATTTAAATGAACAAAAATTAAAATTAGAAAATGATTATTTTGATAAGATTTTAAAACAAAATGAATTAATTAATAAAGAAATAAATAATGCAATTAAAATAAATACAGAAATAGAATTAGAAAGATTAAAACAAAGAAAAGAAGAAGAATTAAAAAAAAAAGAAGAAATGGCAAAAAGTATATTAGATAATTTACAAAAAAAAAGAGAACATGAAAACAAATTATTTGAAGAAGAAAAAAATGAATATAAACCTATTTTAATAAATCAAAATCCTAAAATAATAGAATCAGATATAAATACAAATATTAATTATGAAAATAAATTATCAGTTATTGAAGAAGAAAAAGATAATAATCAATTAAGAGGAACAAAAAAAAAATATAAAAAAATACATGAAACATTTTATGAAGTAAATGATAGCAATAGACATTTAAAAGGAAAATTAGATAGTATTAGACAAGAAAAAGTAAAAAAATTAAATGAAAGTATAAGAGAGAGTCAAATTAAAAATCAGACAATGAGTAGTAAAGATAAAAATGAACAAAATCCAATAATTAATTCTCTTATTCATAGTCAATTAGCAAAAACTGAATATATAAATGTTGATAAAATTAATAATGATAATAAAGAATTAAAAATTGATGAAAATTTACATGAATCTAAAAAAATTGAAGATAATAATGAAAATAAACAAAGTGAATTTAAAATTGAAACAAATATATCTGAAATAAAAAATAAAAAATTACAAGATAGTATTAATTCAAGTGAAAATCAAATTTCAACTACTAAAATAAAAAATAAAAATAGTAATGAAGCAGTTCAAAATAGTATTTATTCACCAGAAAAAAAAAATGTATTAGAAAGTGAAGGAGAAAATAAATTAAGTGAAAATGACATTAAAAGTAAAAGTAATATAATAATAAATGATAATAAAAGTAATGTAGAATATAAAATAGATAATAGTAAAGAAGAAATAGTTTCAAGAACAAGTAAAGTATTTAAAGAAGAAATAAAAAAAGAAGAACCAATAAATCAAAATATTACTCAATCAAATATAAATGAAGATTATACTGATGAAAAATTATTAGAAGAAAAACCAAATTTAAATAGTCATTTAATTTCAATTGATAATAAAATATTAGTTTTAAAAAAATTAATATTAAAAATAGAAAAATATTCAAAGACATATAAACCAAATACTTTTATTTATATAATAAAATATGTAAATACTAGTAATAAAAAAGATTTATTAAAAAATAAATTTTATGAATTATTAGATGTTATAAAAAATCATCCTGAAAAAGAAAAAGAAACTATTACAAATTTAGATATTGATACTACATTATATTTAATTTTTGAAATATTGCATTCAAATCCAAATCCGACTTTAAATGGTAATGCTATTAAAAATAATCCTTCTTATTCTGAAAATGATTTTGATAATGATTTAGATAAAAGATATAAACCAATTATTGATTTAGTAATTGAACATTTAAAAAAAATGTTAAATGAAAAAAGGGTTCATTTATCTGTTGCTTCTAATTTTATTAATAAAGGTTTATTAAATTTTGAATATGAAGAAATTATTGAAAGTAGATTATTAATTGTATTAGAAAAAAAATTAAAAAAAAAGAAAAATCCACCTATTTTAATGTCAAATACTTTTTCTGGTTTTAATGTAAATCAAAATATTCAATTTACTCATAATAATAATCAATCTAAAAATAGAATGTCTTCAACTAATTTTAATGTTAGTAATTTAGAAGAAAATTAATAAATTTTTTTTATAAAAAATTATTTAAATAATACAATATTTTTACCTTATTAAATTATAATTAAACTTTTATTTCACTAAATTTTTTCTAAAAAATTTATTTATAAAACATTTTATTTATATTTTAAACGAAATAAACTTTCAATATAAATTTTATTTTTAGTATTTATATTTTGATTAGATTCATTTTCTTTTTGTTTTGCCTTTTGAATTTTAAATTTATATTGATTTTTTAATTTTTTAAATTTTTCTCTTGCAAAAATAGGAGAAAAATAATCTAAAATTACACTCATCATTTTTGTTGATTTTTTTAAATCATAAATTGATTTATTAATTCCTTCATACTTTTTTTTCCTTATTAGAATTTGACTATTCCCAATATCATCATAATAATTAAATTTATTATTATCTATAATATTATTTAAATATAATTTTTCATTATTATAATAATGAATATTGATATAATCATTTACATTTTCCAAATCTTTTTCAAAATGACTTTTATGAGTTTTTAAATTAATAATTTTAGGTAATTGTTCATTTTTTTCTTTTTCTAAATCTATTTTTAATAATCTTGATGATGGATTAATTGTATAATATGTATCTTGTGTAGTTAAATAAGTACTTGGAATTGTACTTTTCATTAATTTTGAATGTTTTTTATAATTATTAAATGTAGAAAAATTTTTATTATAAAATTTTGAATTAAAATCAGTAAATGAAGTTTGAAGTTTTTCTTTTATAATTTTTGACATTTTCATATTTTTGAAAAAAAATTTATATTTTTTTTTAATATATATTATAATAATAATTATTTAATTAATATTCAAAGAGATGAAAAAAATATTGGTAAAAAATCAAAAATAATAAATAAATATAAATAAGCACAATTTTAATATATATTTGAATTAATTTTTACATTTAAATTATTATATTTTCAAGAGTATCACATTCAACAATAAAAAAATAAATATTAAACATTTTAAAAAAAAAACGTCTTCTAATATAATATAAATATAATTATTTATATATAACAAAGAATAATTTTTAATTTATATCTAAATATAATATGAGTATTGAGCATAAAATAAAAATTGATTTGACAAACTCATTTCAAAAATTGGATTTTAGAAAATATGCTCAAATAGAAATAAGAGAATCGATTGATACTTGTATTGGTATAATAAAAAATATTTTAAAATTTACATCAAAATTAAAACCAATAAAATCAATTTTTGACATTAGTCAAAAACAATTTCCTGATACTGATTCAGAAAGTTCTGATAATGAATCTGAAAATATGGAAATTATTTCTAAAATGGAAATTGATGAATTTATTGAGAGAATTGTAAATTATTTACATATTGATAATACCTTATTAGTTTTATCAATGATGATTTTAGATAAAATATTATCAAATAAATTTATCTTAACTGAAAATAATGCTCATAAAATGATTTTTATGTGTTTTATGGAAACACAAAAATTCTATGAAGATGAAAGTTATAAAAATAAAGATTATGCTAATGTTTGTGGTGTTAATGTTGATGAATTATTATTAATGGAAGTATCTTTTATGGAAATTATTAATTTTAATATGTTTATAAAAGATGAAGATTTTCAAAATTATTATAAAAATTTTATTCAATTATGGAGGAGTTGTTAATTAAAGTTAAGAGTTTTATTAATTTAGATACCTTTTTATTAATAAATGGTTTAAATAAATTAATTCTTGTATTGTGTATAAGATTATGGAAGTTTTTTTATATGTCATTTGAAATGACTGGTTTAGGGTTGTATATAAATAATAAATTAAATATAAGAATTATATATAATAAAATTCATATAAATATTTTTCATTGTTGAAATAATCTTATTAATTTTATAAAATATATTATAGATAATTTTTAAATAAAAATATAAATATAAAAACTTATGTTTTATATAAATACTTAAATCAAATATGTTTAAAATAAAAAAATAAACACATTTATAAAAATAATTTCTATATAAATTGACTTTATAATTTAATTTGAATTATCACACAATAATAACAAAAAAATAATTATTATTTTATATTTATACTAAAAAAAAATAATTAATTTTCAAAAAAAAAAAAGTAAAATGGCGTCTGAAGACAATATAGACAATATTGAAATTAAAAAATCAGAACTATTCAATCAAGACATATCTGACCTTAAAATCTTTTCAGAAAAAATTAACAAAATATACAAAAATGAATTTAACGAAGTATTTAAGCAAATATTAATATTATCAAAAGAAGACTTTATGTCGTTTATTTTAAACGGAGTACGCATTTTATTAATAGACATGTATGGTGAAACAAATTCACATAATGCAAATTTAATAAACATTCAAAGAGAATCAATTTCAAATATAGAAAATGATTATCAATTACATTATACAAAATTAAATCAATTTTGGATAAATTTCGTTAAAAATAAAAAAAGTAATAATATTGATAATGAAATGTATTTAAGTAATTATAGAAAACATTGTTGTGAATGTAATGATATTGCTTTACATAATTGTCAAAATGATTCTGCAAAATTTGTTTTTGTTGAAGAAAAAAATGAAATTAAATATGTAATTTGTGTTGAATGTCAAGCTGTTTTTTTTAGTGATTTTATTTTATGTCATTGTTCAAATTGTAATATTGATTTTTATTCAAGTATTCTTTCAAAAAATGAAAATAAAAATTTATTAATTGCAACATGGTCAAAATATCATTGTGAAAAGATAATAAATGAAAAAATGAAATGTATAAAATGTAAAAGTGATTTTTATTTAAATTTAGAAACTAAAAAATTAAATTGTTTAAATCCAAAATGTAAATTTATATCAGATCCAAAAAAAATTTTATGGACTTGTAAAATATGTAAACAAGAATTTAAAAATGATGCAATAATATATAATCCTTTACAATATGAAAGAATAAAATTAATTATTGAACATACTTTAAATATTAAACATAGAGCACATCCAAAAAAAATTCCTTGTTGTAAATTAAATATTTTTTCTACTGAATTTTATCATCAAAAAGATTGTGATGGAATTTTATATGAAGGTGAATTAGATAATAAAATTATAATAGTTTGTGAAAAGTGTAAAGCTTTTAATTTTTATGATAAATTTATTTGGACTTGTCCAAAATGTAATAATAGATTTAGAGATAAATTAATTAAAAAAAAGAAAACTTTTTCTCATTTATATTCTAAAAAAGCAAAAAGAAAACATAATTTAATTTCTTTAGTTTCAGATAGAACTTCTTATAATATTTATGAAAGTAGTATTATAGATAATAATATTATAAAACATAATAAAGGTGATTTTTCTATTTGTGAAACTGAATTTAGTATTAATAATTTTAGTAATGGAAAAAAACAAAAATCTAATTTAAAAGATATTTTAGATAAAAGAAAAAATTCAAGAAATCATTGTGATAATGATTTTTTTATTTCTGAAAGAAAAGATATTAATAATTTATATTTAAATAGTGAACAATTAATTGAAAAATATAATAAAAATAAAAATGATAATGCAAATAAGAATGATAATTTAATTCGTAAAAAATTATTTGAAGATGATAATAAAAATAAAGTTGGATGTCATGGATATAAAAATAGTATTGAAATAAATTCATCAAATATTGATTTAGATGAAATTTTTAATAAAAAAATTAAAAAAGATGAAAAAAGAAATAGACATGTATTATGGATTCCTAATAATAAAGTTATTAAAAATGAGAAAAAAAGGATTAATATTAGTAATAATGAGATAAATCATAATAATATTTCTAATCTTTATATTAATGAAATTAATAATGAAGAAAAAAAAGAAAAAGAAAGAATTAAAAAAGAAAATGAAGAAAAAGAAAAGATTAAAAATGAAAAAGAAGAAAAAGAAAGAATTAAAAAAGAAAATAAAGAGAAATTAATTAAAGAAATGGAATTAAATAAAAGAAAGGAAAATGAAGAAAAAGAAAGAAGGGAAAGATTAGAAATAAGACAAAAAGAAAATGAAGAAAGAGCTTTAAGAAGAAAAGAGCAAAGAGAAAAAAGAGAAAGGGAAGAAAAATTAAGAAAAGAAAAATTAGAAGAAGAAAAAAAAATAAAATTAGAAAGAGAAAAAAGATTAAAGGAAGAAAGAGAAAAATATTTACAAAAGAGAAGAGAAGAAAGACAAAAATTAAGAGAAGAAAATTTACAAAAAATACAAAAAGAGAAAGAAGAGAAAGAAAGAAGAGAAAAAGAAGAGAAAGAAAGAAGAGAAAAAGAAGAAAAAGAAAGAAGAGAAAAAGAAGAGAAAGAAATAAGAGAAAAAGAAGAAAAAGAAAGAAGAGAAAAAGAAGAGAAAGAAAGAAGAGAAAAAGAAGAGAAAGAAAAAAGAGAAAAAGAAGAGAAAGAAAGAAGAGAAAAAGAAGAGAAAGAAAAAAGAGAAAAAGAAGAAAAAGAAAAAAAAGAAAAAGAAGAAAAAGAAAAAAAAGAAAAAGAAGAAAAAGAAAAAAAAGAGAAAGAAGAAAGAGAAAATAATATAAATGAAATAATTAATCCACATAGTGAAAAAAGTAATAACACATTTTCTTCGACTCAAAACAGTTATGAAAAAAACAAAAATGACTCCTTTAAATCAAAAGAAAAAGAAATAAAAGAAGAAGATTTAATTAAAAACAATTTACAAAACAAAGAAAAAGAAAACGAAATAAAAAATATAAAATTATCAACTGAAAATGAAGAAAACTTGAAAAAATTAAAACAAAGAATAGAAAAAAAATTACAAATATTAAAAATACCTCAATTTAATTTAAGTGATTATCAAATAAAAGGAAAACTAGGGGAAGGTTCCTATGGATCAATATATAAAGTAATAGATTCAAACAACAAAATATTTGCAATGAAAAAAATATTAGCATATGATATAGAAGAATTAGAAGATTTTATATCAGAATATGAAATAGTATCATCTTGTCATCATAAAAATATAATGAAAATATATTCTCTTTGTGTAAGTATATTAGACCTAACAACATTTACAGTTTATATTTTAATGGAAATTGCAAATTCAGATTGGGAAAAAGAAATAAAATTAAGATTAGAAAAGAAATTATATTATAAAGAAGAAGAATTAATATCAATAATGAAACAATTAGTTTCTGCTTTAGTTTTTATGGAAAGAGATATGAAAATTGCACATAGAGATTTAAAACCAGAAAATATTTTAATATTTAATAATAATTTATTTAAAGTTGGTGATTTTGGAGAAGCAAAAGAAATTAAAATACCAAAACAATTAAATACTTTAAGAGGAACTGAATTGTATATGAGTCCTCTTTTATATAATGGATTAAAATTAGATAAAGATGATGTTACACATAATCCTTATAAAAGTGATGTTTTTTCACTTGGTTTTTGTTTTATGTATTCTGCTGCTTTAAATTTTAATATTATACATGAAGTTAGGAATGTTACTGATATGAAAAAAATGGAACAAATTTTATTTAAATATTTAGGTAATAGATATAGTGAAAAGTTTATTAAATGTATTTCAAAAATGCTTGAAGTTGATGAAGGAAAAAGAATTGATTTTTTGGCTTTGGATTCTTATATTAAAGAAAATTTTCTTAATGAAAATAGAAATTAAATGATTCTATTGAGTTTTATTTTTTTTATTTATCGTTTTTTTTTTCGGGTTTGTATTATTATTTTTTTATATTTTTC
>JAEEGK010028123.1_pt1 | contig 11306 bp, 10 predicted proteins | sample 8958771 | NCBI WGS metagenome assembly JAEEGK01 (sample SAMN16246547, study PRJNA631951) | gut metagenome | biome: gut microbiome; feature: rumen; material: SC-attached | host: Bos | place: Iran: Karaj | collected 2018-10 | reverse complement strand
CTTTATTCAGTCAATCTCTGACGACGGCAGCACATACCATTCAGGCACTGTACCGGTAAGCCTGAAACTGGGAGCCATTACGCCATAAGAAGGCGCGAACAGCGCCGTGTGTCAAGCGAAACTGGGAGGCTCCGCGTAAAGGTCACCGAAGGGAAATGCCCGCGGGGGCTGCCCCGCCGCGCCAGCGCCGTGCAATTACGCAACTTGGGAGGCTCCGCGTAAAGGTCTCCGGAGGAAAACGCCCCGTTTGCTTGCAAACATGGGGCTGCCCCGCCGCGCCAGCGCCGTGCAATTACGCTCACTGGGAGGCTCCGCTGTCATGTACCCGAAGGGATTCGCCAGCGCGGGCTCCGCGGCGTTGGCGTTTGCCGGTGAGGAGGGCATCGCGGTCTGCCATGAGGAGCTCGGTGCCGTCATCGGTGAGGACGGTTCTGCCGGCTCTGGTGAGCTCGAGCACCGCAAGAAACAGCGCGACCCGGTCGGAGCGGTCGGTCACGCCCTCGAACAGCTTTGTGATATTCACGCGCTCCTGCGTGAAAAACTGCCGCAGCAGATACACCACCTTCGAGAAGACCGAGGTCGTCTTGTGGTGCAGCTCGACCACGGCGCGGATCTTCTCATTCGCCGCGCGGGTCTTTTCCATTTCCGGCAGCCTGCGGATGCCGATGCCCTGATAGACCGCGACCAGCACCGAAGCCGGATGCTCCCGCCGATAGGTCATATCGACCGGCAGCTGCACGGGCTTGCGCACAAAGAGCTGATCACCGATATACTGCTCACGGAGCGTGCCTGCCGCCAGCTTGCACAGGGAATATTCGATCAGTGCGCCCTCCAGCTCCTTCTTGACCGCCTCTGCCTCCTCGGGGCGCGGCAGAAGCGCTGCGGTCTTCATCCAGATCAGACGCGCCGCCATCTCGAGAAATTCGCCCGCCAGCTCGTAATCCTGCTCGGCGCACTGCTGCATATAGAGCAGATATTGCTCGAGCAGCACGGAAATCTCGATATCGTGGATGTTGAGCTTGTGCTTGGCGATCAGATGCAGCAGCAAATCCATCGGACCGTCGAAGACCGGAAGGTGAAACGAAAGCTCTGCCATGCGATCACCCGAACAGCGCCGGAATCCACGACGTGATGAACTGCATGAACCGCAGCACCCATCCGCTGATGATCGAGAGCGGCACGCTGAGCAGACCCGTGATCACGACGATGAGGAACACGATGCGCACGATCTGCTGATTGCGGCGGAACCAGTCGTCGACGCGGGCGCTGGTGAAATAGCTCAGCACCTTGGAGCCGTCGAGCGGCGGGATCGGCACGAGGTTGAACACCGCAAGCCCGATGTTGATGAGGATGAAGTAGTAGAGGAAGTAATAGATCAGATAGGGCGCGTCGCTGATCGCCTCCATGCCGCCGGCTTCCTCCAGATAGGTCTGATAATAGCCGGAGAGCATATAAAACTGCAGCACGACCTCGCCGACCAAAGCAGCGAGCAGATTGCTGACCGGGCCTGCGAGCGCGGTGACCGCGATGCCGAAGCGGATGCTGTGCTTGCGGGAGAAGCGGGTCGGGTCGATCGGGACGGGCTTTGCCCAGCCGTAGCCGGTGAGCAGCAGCAGCAGCGAACCGATCGGGTCGACATGGGCGATGGGGTTGAGCGTGAGACGCCCCTGATATTTGGCGGTGTCGTCGCCGAGGCGGTGGGCTGTCCACGCATGGGCGAATTCATGCAGCGGGAGGATCAGGAAGATGATGAAGATACGCGCGGCATAGCGGATGAAATCCTGCTGCGAGATCGCAAACGAATTGAACATTTGATCGGGCTCCTTTTTGGTGAATGCGGAATGCGGAATGAGAAATAAGAAGAGAGAAGTGAGAAGTGAGAAGTGAGAAGTGAGAAGTGAGGAGTGAGGAATGAGAAGTGAGAAGTGAGAAGTGAGGAGTGAGGAGTGAGGAGTGAGTTTTTCGTTCCGCGTGTTGATTCTATTATACCACATTTTGAAAGAAAGCGCAATGGGAGAATGCACGAAAAGCGAACGCTGCACAAAATGGGCGTAAAAATAGAGCCCGCATGTTTGACAAAGTCAAACTGCGCCGTTTCGCTTGCGAAACATGGGGCACTGCCCGCAAAATTTTTTTCTGTTTAGGGGTTGACAAATCGGGGAGAATGTGCTATAATAGGAAAGTCGCGAAACGACATGCGCCGGTAGCTCAGTTGGATAGAGTAACTGGCTACGAACCAGTAGGTCGGGGGTTCGAATCCCTTCCGGCGCATCGAAGGCTCTCATGCAGAAATGTATGGGAGCTTTTTATTTTGCGCGCGGGGCGCGGGGCAAAATGCCCGCCCGGGGTTTGGGGAAATCATGAAATATGCCAAAAATCAGACCCCGGATTGACAAGCGCCGCGATTTATGGTATACTGAAATACAGCGGAACCCATCATTTTTTCTGAAAGAAGGTCTGCTGTATATGAACATCTGGCACAATATCAACCCCAAGCGCATCACGCCCACCGACTTTATCGCCGTCATCGAGATCCCCAAGGGCAGCAAGAATAAGTATGAGCTCGACAAGGAGACCGGTCTGATCATCCTCGACCGCATCCTCCACACCTCCACCCACTACCCCGCCAACTATGGGCTCATCCCCCGCACCTACGCCGACGACAACGACCCGCTCGACGTGCTCGTGCTCTGCTCCGAGACCCTCTCGCCGATGACCCTCGTCCGCTGCTATCCGATCGGCGTCATCCGAATGATCGATCAGGGTCACCGCGACGACAAGATCATCGCGATCCCCTTTGACGACCCCAACTACAACAGCTATCACGATATTGAGGAGCTCCCGCCCCACATCATCGAGGAGATGATCCACTTCTTCTCCGTCTACAAGGAGCTCGAGGGCAAGACCACCGCTGTCGATCAGTTCGGTGACGCCGCCGTCGCAAAGGATATCATCCAGACCGATATCGACCACTATGTCGAGTGCTTTTGTAAATAAGGGCAGGATCGCCCTAAAAATACAGGATTGTGAAAGGATGGACTGACATGACTGCTGCTGCTACCGATGCTCTTTACCAGAATACCAAGAGCGTTGCCCCCCTCGGGATCATCGCAATGCCCGGCTCCGAGGAGCTCTCCCGGAAGATCAACGATTACCTCGTCCGCTGGGCGAATGACAACGGCTTCCCCGATCAGAGCTACCTGATCGAGTGCGAGTGCCCGCGCTTCGCCTCCGGTGACGGCAAGGGGCTGATCAAGTCGACCGTCAGAGGGCTGGACCTCTACATCGTCATCGACGTGGGCAATTACAGCTGCACCTATAAAATGTTTGACCGCGTCAACTCCATGTCACCGGACGACCACTATCAGGACTTAAAGCGCATCATTCAGGCGGCATCGGGCAAGGCACACCGCCTCAATATCATCATGCCGCTGCTCTACGGCGGCAGACAGCACCGCAGAAATTACCGCGAATCGCTCGACTGTGCGGTCGCCCTGCAGGAGCTGCAGGCAATGGGCGTCGAGAACATCATCACCTTCGACGCGCATGACCCCAGAGTCAGCAACGCCGTGCCGCTCATGGGCATCGATAATGTCATTCCGTCCTATCAGGTGCTCAAGACGCTGCTGCGCACCTTCCCCGACCTCGATATGTCCCCGGACAGGTTCATGGTCATCAGCCCCGATGAGGGCGCGCTCGGGCGCAATATGTACTACGCGAGCATTCTGGGCGTCAACCTCGGCATGTTCTATAAGCGCCGCGACTATTCCACCGTGGTCGACGGCAAGAACCCGATCGTCGCGCACGAATATCTCGGCAACCCCGTCGAGGGCAAGACCGTCTTTGTCGCCGACGATATCATCGCGTCGGGCGGCTCGATCCTCGATCTCGCGCAGAATCTGAAGGCACGCAAGGCGGAGCGCATCATCGCCTACGCGACCTACGGGCTCTTCACGCACGGGCTCGACGCCTTCGACGAGGCATACGCAAACGGCACGCTGCACGCGGTCTTCGGCACAAACCTCACCTATCGGATGCCTGAGCTGCTCGAGCGCCCGTGGTTCCACGAGGTCGACGTGTCCAAGTATGCCGCACATTTCATCGCGGCGCTCAATCACGACGTGTCCATCACCACCGTCATCAATCCGCACGACAAGATTCAGGCGCTCCTCGCAAAGCAGCGCAGCGAAAAGCACGCATAACAGCAAATCATGACAACGCAGCACCCGGCAATCAGACCGGGTGCTGTTTGTTTGTACCGCCATTCGGAATAAGCAGGGAGGAGGGAGGAGGGTGCAGGTCAAGGTAGGAGGGAGGAGGGAGGAGGGAGCAGGTCGAGTTAGCAGTTAGTAGTGAGGAGTGAGGAGTTGTTCCTTCACTGTAACTTCTTCTGCTGAATCGGCACACTGGACAAACAAATGTTCGTTTCCGTTGCCGCCATTGTGAGAAGTGTCAATAAATCCCAAACTCGGCACACTTGGGGCGCGGAGCCCGCGCTGGCATTTCCCTCCGGAGACCTTTTGCGGAGCCTCCCAGTTTCGTTCAATGCACGGCGCTGGCGCGCCTTCTTATGGTGTAATGGCTCCCAGCCCGGAGCCCGGGCGGGCGAATCCCTCCGGAGACCTTTTGCGGAGCCTCCCATTTTAACAAATTGCACGGCGCTGGCGCGCCTTCTTATGGTGTAATGGCTCCCAGTATTTTTCTCATTCAGCGGCAGGAATGAAAGTGACGGAACAACTTCTCACTCCTCACTCCTACCTCCTACCTCCTACCTCCTACCTCCTACCTCCTACCTCCTACCTCCTACCTCCTACCTCCTGCCTCCTGCCTCCTGCCTCCTGCCTCGCGACCTGGAGGGCACAATCCTTAAGCAGAGAGGGTCGAGGGGGTGCGGAGGGCTCTGCGGGGGCGCGGGATGAGCCCGAAGCTGATCTGGAGCGCATAGTCGACCTGCTTCATCAGCTCGGGCGGCACGGTGCCCATGCACTCCTTCAGGCGGCGCTTGTCGATGGTGCGCACCTGCTCGAGCAGAATGACGCTGTCCTTGGTGAGCCCGCTCCCGGAGGCAGGCACGGAAATATGTGTCGGGAGCTTCGCCTTGCCGCTGCGGCTGGTGATCGCCGCCGCAATGACCGTCGGGCTGCAGCGGTTGCCGACGTCGTTCTGGATGATGAGCACGGGACGGATGCCGCCCTGCTCCGAGCCCACGACCGGGCTTAAGTCTGCATAATAGATTTCTCCGCGTTTGACGCTGATCATAATGACGCTTCCTTTCGTTTCGCCCTTTTCCCCGGGCGTTATCTACAGTATGCCCCGTTTTCGGCGCACTTAATCTCAGTGCGCATGTCGGGTTCGGAGGCAGGAGGTATGTCACAGCCGCGACTTCTGCCGCTGACATGAAGATGTGCACAAATCGCGGCTTGATGTTGCATTCTGTATTGTGCACCCTGCTGCATATTCTCACATTCGGCACACTGAGAAACTGAGAATTTGAGAAAATGAGAATAAGTCGCGATGTGCACAAATCGGAGTGCGTTATGATACCATGCGCTGTGCATCTCGCCGCAAATTCTCGGATTCGACACACATGAGAAGTGAAATCTTGAGAAGTTGAGATGTGAATTGCTGTACAATGCAGCGTTCGGAGCCATGCGTCACCGAAGCCTTGTCATCCTGACCGGACTGTCAGAGAAGCACCGTCTGCATGTGGTATCATTTAACAAACTGTTGATTCAAGGCTTCAACGGTGTCAGAGCCCGGAGCCCGGGCTGGCGATGTCACCCCCAATCCCGGCATATCTGCCCCCTTCGCGCTCTTGCCCCCTCAAGGGGGGATTTGTCACAGAGTTCCGGCGGTGACCTCTGAAAGCGGAAAGCGCCCGATCATTTCCGATCAGCGGCAAGCTGCGTATTCTCATTTTCTCAAATTCTCAGTTTCTCAGTGTGCCGATTCTGAGAATTCACAGCACTTCACACAACGGCGGCGACAGAAACGAACATTTGTTTGTTCAGTGTGCCGATTCAGCAGAAGAAGTTACAGTGAAGGAACCACTCCTCACTCCTCACTCCTAACTCCTAACTCGACTTCCTACCTGCTCCCTCCTGCCTGCTCCCTCCTGCCTTCTCACTTCGTCTTGACAATGCGGCTGTATTGTGGTATACTATAATAGTATATTTATGCGCTGAAACCCAAAATTGTGCGAAAGGCGGTAATACTATGACCGATCTGTTTTTCTGTCCGGAGCGCTGGGAAACCGACCCGATGGTCTCGACCAATGTCGCGGAGCAGGTGCGCGTCAAAGGCTTCCTCTGCAAACCCACGGACGCATGGCAGCTTGCCGACTGGAACGGCAGCTGGACGGCGATCGTCTCCAGAATCCCGATCGAAAAGGGCTGGCTCGAATCCGGCTGCGACTACCGGTTCTGCTTCTGGCTCAACGGCGGCGAGAACGCCCGCGCCGACGAGACCTGCATGCTCGAGATCTGGGGCGACGACTGGGAGGAGCGCCTGCAGTTCCGGCTCAACCGCGAGCACACAAAGCCCCTGCTCGAAAAGAACGGCTGGCTGCTCTTTGCCGTGCCCTTCACCGCACCCGCCGCTGCAGAGGCCCTGACCTTCCGGTTCGTGGTCTCCGGCGCGGTCTGCACGATCGCAGGCATCCCCGATATGAACATGTCCGCATGTGAGCAGCTGACGCCAGATGTGCGGAATTTCGACCGGCCGCAGCGTCACAATATCATCTATCCCAACGGCTGGCCGGACGAGCAGAACGGCAAGGTCGTGCTGAAAGCGCCGCGCGGCAGAGAGATCTCGCTCTCGCGCCGTGCACTCGGCATCGCGGCGGCACTCGGCGCGGCTGCGGCTGTGGCGCTGATCATCCGCCGCAGCAGGAAGCATCCGTCATGAGCCGGCACAGGATTCCCGCGCTGGTGCTCGCATGCTGCGCCCTGCTCTGCGGCGGCTGCGGCATCAGCAGTGAGCCGGATATCCGCCCGGCACTGGGGCTGCCCGACGGTCAGAGCTGCGAAATGCCCGATCTGGTCGGGAAAAGCTACGACGAAGCGCTCGCGGCCGTCGGGAGCAAATTCGTGATCGTGCGGCGTGACCGCATCACCGGTCAGGACGACGACGGCACAGTGCTCATGCAGAGCGAAAAGAGCGGCAGCACCGTCGCGCGCGGGGCAACCGTCACACTGACGGTCAGCACCGGCAGAGAAAAAGCCGATATGCCCGACTGTATCGGCGAGGACTACGACACCGCAGCCGAGACGGTCCGGCGGGCAAAGCTGAGCCCCTCGCTCTTTGTCGTGCAGAGCAAGGAGGAGCCGTGGACGGTGCTCGAGACCGACCCGCCCGCAGACACGCGCGTCGTCGCGGGCAGCTATGTGCAGCTGACGGTCAGCGGCGGACCCGATGCCGCAATGAACCCGCTCCCCGCCTTTCTGGGCAATCCGGCAGAGGACGCCCTGCAGGCCGCCGCAGAGCTCGGCGTGCAGCTGATCTTCACGCAGATCGAATCGGATGCGCCCGCGGGCATGGTGCTCTCGCAGAGCGTGCCCGCCGGAACGGAATGTGCCGCCGGTACCGAGGTCCGTCTGGAGGTCTCGGCGGAGGATACGGAGGAAACGACAAATGAATGATACCAAACAACAGCCGGATATCTATATCAGCTATGCGCACAGGGACGGAAAAGCCCTTGCCGATACACTGTATCAGGCACTTCGCAAGCGCGGGTACAGCGTTTTTTACGATCAGGACATTTCTCCGGAACAGATGTGGGCAGAGGCGCTGAGTCAGAAAATCCGGGATTGCAGCCTGTTTCTGCTGATTCTCACACCGGAAGCCGTGAAATCCGATTTTGTCATGACGGAATTCCGGTTTGCACTGCGGGAAAATCGAACCGTGATCGCGATCACAACCGAAGACCCCGGGAGCATCCTGCAGGAGAATCCGAGTCTGCAGCTCATGCTGTTGGATCGGCGCGTTCAGGTGATCAGCGAGAAGGCGCCGGATGCCGTTCTCGCTCGGCTTGACGAAATACTGCCCGCAAAAACCCAAAAACAGCCCGCGCCGGAGCCGCCCGTGCAGGAAAGCGCCGAGAAGCCGGTGTTTATCAGCTACAGCTCGGAAAACGAGGCGCCGGCGTATACCCTGCGCGACCTGCTGATCTCCGCAGGCATCTCCTGCTGGATGGCACCCGACAGTATTCCCGCGGGGATGCGCTATATGCAGGCGATCGCCGATGCCATAGAGCTCTGTGCGGCGATGGTCGTGCTGGCGAGTGCGGAATCGCAGTGCTCCGAGCAGGTCGAGCGCGAGATCAACCTCATGATCTCGGATTACCCGAAAAAGCTGGTCTGCGCGCTCATCATCGACGGAAACCCGCTCAAGGGCTGGATGCGCCTCGCGCTCCAGAACCGTCAGATCGAGACGGCAAAGGCGATCCAGCCCGGCGACCGCGGAACAGACCGGCTGATCGCTTCGCTGAAAAAGCTCTATCCGCAGACCCCGGAAGACCGTGCCGTCAAATCCGATATCAGCGAGCACCGCGACGAAACGCGCGGCACTGCCCGCACAAAGGAGCCCGACGCAGCATCAAAGCCGGAGCGTTCCTCCGCGCCGTCGGAATCGGTGTCACGGAATTTGTCGCATGCTCCGGCAATTCCCGCGCAGGCTTCGCAGACCGCAGCGGAAAAGCCGCCCCGACAGCAGAAAGCCGCAGCGGTTTATATTGCTGCCATCCCGGCGCACGCAGCTGAGAAGGCTGCCCTGTGCGACATTCTCAAACGTGCCGGAATCCCGTTCTGCTCCGCTCCGGAAAGAATTCTGACAGGCACGCAGTTTAGTCCGGCGAACATTGCGCAGATCGGAGCATGCGCAGCAGCGGTCGTGCTCGGAAACTCGTCAAGCATGGGCGGAGCCGGAACGGACAGTATCAAGCGGCTGCTGCTGAGCCTGAAAAAGCCATGCTATTCGCTGCTGTTCGGAACCAGATCGACGTATTGGGAAAACAGGAGCACACGATTCGATACGTTCATCCCTGCAGATAAGATCGTGCCCGGCGACCGCGGAACAGACCGGCTGATCGCTTCGCTGAAAAAGCTCTTTTCTGACAAATAAACGGAGGAAAACACAATGGCAAACAATCTGCCAAAACTCATGCGCGACGCCGTAATGACCGGGCTGGTCCAGCTGCCGCAGGAGCCGGTATATCACGGAAACACCGGGGTGCAGGTGCAGAGCATCACGCCCGCGGCGGGGCAGCAATCAGGAATGACGCCTTCCCCGATACGCCCTTCGGCATCGCAAACGGTCTGATTTAATACATTTTCAGGAGGAATCAAACACATGAAACTCGGAATGGTCGGTCTGCCGAATGTCGGCAAGAGCACCCTGTTCAACGCGCTGACGAACGCCGGCGCAGAATCCGCAAACTACCCCTTCTGCACGATCGACAAGAATGTCGGCATCGTGTCGGTGCCCGATGTGCGGCTCGAAAAGCTCGCAGAAATCTATCAGCCGAAGAAATTCACCCCTGCCACGCTGCAGTTCGTCGATATTGCAGGGCTCGTGAAGGGCGCCTCCAAGGGCGAGGGGCTCGGCAACCGCTTTCTCGCCGATATCCGCGAGGTCGATGCGATCATCCACGTTGTGCGCTGCTTTGAGGACGACAATATCGTCCACGTCGACGGGTCGATCAACCCCGCACGCGATATCGAGGTCATCAATCTCGAGCTGGTCTTCTCCGATCTCGAGCTGATCGAGCGCCGCATCGACCGCACGATGAAGGCGGCAAAGGGCGGCGACAAGAAGTTTTTAGCCGATGCCGAGCTGCTCAAAAAGCTGCACGCGCATCTCTCCGAGGGGCTGCCCGCACGGAGCTTTGAATGCACCGAGGACGAGCGGGCGGTTCTGCTCGAGACCCCGCTGCTGACCGCAAAGCCGGTCATCTACGCGGCAAATCTCTCCGAGGCGGATTTCTCGGGCGATCTTGAGCAAAACGCGCATTTCGCCGCGGTGAAGGCGATCGCGGAGACAGAGCACGCGGCAGTGTTCCCGATCTGCGCGCAGATCGAGGCGGAGATCTCCGGCATGGACGAGGAAGACCAGAAGCTGTTCCTCGAGGAGCTCGGGCTGGAGCAGTCGGGGCTCAACCGCATCATTTCGGCGGGCTATTCGCTGCTCGGGCTGATCTCCTTCCTCACGGGCGGCGCCGATGAATGCCGCGCATGGACGATCAGAAGGGGCACGAAGGCACCGCAGGCGGCCGGCAAGATTCATACCGACTTTGAGCGCGGCTTTATCCGCGCCGAGGTGGTTGCCTACGACGATCTGGTGAATTGCGGCGGAATGCTTCAGGCGAAGGAAAAAGGCCTGGTGCGCTCCGAAGGAAAGGAATATGTCGTGAAGGACGGCGACGTAATCCTGTTTCGTTTCAATGTTTAGGAGGATTCCTTAATGTTTCTTTTGAATTTCGGCTTTACGGATATCAATTTCCCGCATCTCGGGCTTTATCTGAAAAACGTCCGGGACGGGTTCTCGGTTTTCGGAGTCCGCATCGCTTTATACGGCGTCTTCATCGGACTCGGAATGATCTTCGGATATCTCGTGACGGACTGGACGGCCAAACGGACCGGACAGGATGCGGAGAAATATCTCGATTTCACGATTATCGCGATCATCATCAGCGTCATCTGCGCGCGTGTCTATTATGTCGTATTCAACTGGAGCGCGTTCTCCGACCATCCGCTTTCGGTATTCAACCTGCGGACGGGCGGACTTGCCATCTACGGCGGCGTATTCGGCGGAATCACGACGGCAATCGTTTTCGCGAAGCTTCGTAAGATGCATGTCGGGCTGTTCCTCGATACGGCGATTGTAGGACTTCTGACCGGTCAGGTAATCGGACGCTGGGGCAACTTCGTAAACCGTGAGTGCTTCGGCACCTATACGGATGGTCTGTTCGCAATGCAGGTGGATGTGCGGGATGCCGCTTCGTATTTTGACCCGTCTTCAAGTCTTGATTACGTCAACAATCTTTTCGCAGGCAAACCGGAAGCTCTTGCAAATGTAATGGATATCCGCAACCATGCGATCGTGACGGAAACGGCAACCTATATTCAGGTACATCCGACGTTTTTATATGAATCGCTTTGGAACTTCGTGCTGCTGATTCTTCTTTTGATTTATACGAAGCACAGAAGATTCCGCGGAGAAATCTGTCTCCTTTATCTGATCGGTTACGGAATCGGAAGATTCTGGATTGAAGGTCTTCGTACCGACCAGCTGTTTTTGTGGAATACCGG
>JAEEGK010028118.1_pt1 | contig 11307 bp, 7 predicted proteins | sample 8958771 | NCBI WGS metagenome assembly JAEEGK01 (sample SAMN16246547, study PRJNA631951) | gut metagenome | biome: gut microbiome; feature: rumen; material: SC-attached | host: Bos | place: Iran: Karaj | collected 2018-10 | reverse complement strand
GTTCGTAAACAGCGCGACATGGCTCAGATAATGCTCCATCGTGACCTCCTCGCCGCAGGTCGTCTCGTAGTCGTAGACGGACTGCTTAAGCTCGGCAAGGTTGTCCAGGCGCTCCTGGCTGCCCTCCGTGCGCAGCGCCGCCTCATAGCCGCTTTCGTCGAGGATCGCGGAAAGCACCTCGGACACCGGGCGATTGGCATAGGTCGCTGCGAAACGCTCAATGAGCTTGACGAACTTGTCCGCTTTGGTGCCCTTCATGATTTCATGGTCGAGATTCTTAAGCAGCGCGTCGTACAGGGTGCAGTTGTTCGCCTGCGCGTACTCCTCGAGGAACTTCATGCGGCGCTGTCCCATGTTTCTTTTGGGCGTGTTAACGACGCGGCGGAACGACAGATCGTCCTTGTACGCGATCATACGCAGGTACGAGAGCGAGTCCTTGATCTCCATGCGTGCAAAGAACTGCACGCCGCTGTAGATCGCATAGGGCAGCTTCGCCTTCAAAAGCACTTCCTCCACCTGCCGCGTCAGATAATGCGCACGGTACAACACCGTCATGTCCTTATACGGCACACCCTGCTCGTGCAGAGAATGCATCTGCCCGACAACCCATTTCGCTTCCTCCTCGGCGTTTCTCGCATGGTGGCACAGCACCGATTCGCCATGCGGCTGCATCGAAACGAGGTCCTTTTTGATGCGGTTTTTGTTCTTTGCAATCAGCGAATTGCAGACGGCGAGGATCTCCGGCGTGGAGCGGTAGTTTTCGTTCATCATCACCGTCTTGGTGCCGGGAAACTGCGTGTCGAAGCCGTTCAGGTACTTGACGTTTGCGCCGCGCCAGGTGTAGATCGTCTGGTCCGGATCGCCGACGATGAACAGGTTTTTGTGATAGCCGCACAGAACCTCCATCAGCTCGTACTGCAGGCCGTCGATATCCTGAAACTCGTCGATCATGATGTATTCGAGCCGCTTCTGCCACTTCAGGCGGATGTCCTCGTGCTCATGGAAGATGTACAGCGTGAACTTGATGAGGTCGTTATAGTCCAGTCCGAAGCACTTTTTCTGTTGATACAGGTAGCCGTAGAACAGGATATCGTTCGTGCCGACAGCATTCAGATACTTCTCATGCAGCGCGTCGAGCGACAGGTTGATGAGGTCGAGATAGTATTCCGGCTTTTTGAACAGCTTCTGGATCTCGAACATGTCCCGCGCGTTTGAAAAGGTCATATCCCGCAGCGTCAGTCCGCGCTCCTCGTAGATGATGCGGAGCATGTCGTCGATGTCGGAATTGTCGAGCACCAGAAAGCTCTTCGGGTACTGCACGGCATAGCTGTCCTCCTGCAGAACCGACACACAAAATCCGTGGAATGTGTTGATATAGCCGGTGTCGTTGTCGCCGGTGAGGTTGTGGATGCGCTGCCGCATCTCGTTCGCCGCCTTGTTGGTGAACGTGACGCACAGGATATTGCCCGGCAGGATGCCGAAATCATTCACAAGATACGCGAACCGGTGGGACAGTGCGCGCGTCTTGCCCGATCCCGCGCCCGCGATCACGCGGATAAATCCTTCCGTCGACGTCACGGCCTCCCGCTGCGATTGATTCAGTTTCATTTCGTCCATAAGCGCCTCCCCGGCTCAATATCTTCCGCTTTCCAGTCTCCGCTGCACTTCTTGCTCTATTTGAACAATCATCATCCCAACCTAACAGACCAGTTGATCAGTTTATTCATAAAAGCGCATCTTTCTCCGTCAATTCGTATCAACGCGAAAGACCATCCATATCAATCCACATTGTTGGACGAACGGCTCGATCAACATAAACAGCTCCATATCCAGAGAAACTAACAGATCCATCTTGATCCACAAGAGCCGCATAGTATTGAACTGGACCTGGCGATCGCAACCACCACTGTTTTGTGTATGTTTTGTTCGTATAAGATTCTTGTGCTATCGCATAATCCGTCGGTGTACACTTTCGATTTTTGTCTGATGAAAAGTATTTATTCACTTCTTTTACGCTTAGCAGAAATACTTTATCGGTTGTACTACTCCCGGGATTTGTGTCATATCCCGGATTCCTTTCCGCTTTAACATGTGTACTCAGAATATGTTCTTTCTCACTTTCATCAAATGCTTGATTGTAAAATGTTCCGTTTAGCCATCTCCGTAGTGAGCATTCATTCCAGGTGATATTATCCCATGATGAATGATACGGTTTGCAATCCAGGGCATATTTACTGATTACAAGAATCTTATTCTCCTCTTTTTCCAATATAATCCATTCAATCGGTTCCTTGCCATTCGAGCTATTGTTATCTTGTTCATACATGCCAAATTCTAAGATGTCCCCCTCAGTAAGGCTTTCATATGCATTTTCAGTGGAAGATTCTGTCTTTTCTGCATCTTCAGAAATGGATAAACCTGCTTCGCCTGGGTTTTCTGTTGTGCAGTCGTCTATGCATAGCAAAACAAAAAACACTACTGATACAAGAAACAACACTACTAATATTGTAATCAATCGTTTATTCATAGTTACCCCTTTTGAATGATGCAGCAGTTGCTCCACACTCGTCATATATCCTTCTTCGTTTGTAGATAAACTGATTATACCTTTCCGCTTTCCAGTCTCCGCTGTACTTCCCGCTTTACATACGCAACTTCGTCGTCTGTGAGATCGCCCCTGTCGATGCTGATTGAAGTCTCCCCGCGCCTTGCTGCTGCAAGGCATTCCTCGATCTTGTCCTCGACGACCATGTTGCGGTAGCCCATAAAGCTCATAAAGCTGTCGTTTCCAAAACTCATTCCGGTTTCTCCTTCTGATTCGTATCGTCTTTTCTGTCCTCGAACTTGAATACGACTTTGTTCTGCTCGTCAAGGATCAGATGCGCCTTAAAGGACTTGCCCGCCTTGCTCTTGAAGCCGGAAATCAGGCCGGTGTCGCGTTCCGTAATCAGCTTGCGGAACTGTGCTTCAGTCAAAATCTTCTTGCAGATGGTGCCGACGGAGAATTTGCAGCCGTCCTTGTAGCCCGAACAGCCATAGCCCCAGCTCTGCTTTTTCATTGGTCTGCCGCAGACGGGACACGGCACCGGCGGGTTCAGTTCCGTGTTCGTGAACGCGGGCGTTACGGGCGAAACACCAATCTCTCTACACCAGACGGTGACGGTTTTCTCGATGTCGCTCTGGAACTTCGCCGCGTCCTCGTTGCCGCGTTCGATCTCGTGCAGCCGCTTTTCCCATTTTGCCGTCAGCGCGGGCGATTTGATGGATTCCACCGTCAGCCCCTGGATCAGCCCGATGCCCTTATCCGTGGCGGAAAGCGTCTTTTTGCTGCGCTCTGCATAGCCGCGTTTCAACAGCGTCTCGATGATCGCGTCGCGCGTCGCCGGCGTACCGATGCCCGCCACGCTCGGATCGGCGAGGATCTTTTTGAGCTCCTCGTCTTCGAGGTCCTTGCCTGCGGAAATCATTGCCGCAAGCATCGTTTTGTCCGTGTAGCGCTTCGGCGGCTCGGTTTCCTTTTCCTTGACCTCGTAGGTGCCGGACACTGCTTCGCCCTTTGTCAGCATCGGCAGGTAGTTTTCCTTGTCCTTCCCGGTTACCGCCATAAAGCCGGGCTCGAGGATCGTGCTGCCGCTCGACGTGAACGCCTCGCCCTCCACGGTCGTGGTGACGTTGGTCCGGCTGATGACGGCGTCTCCGTACAGCATGCAGATGACGCTTCTCACGATCAGGTCGTAGATTTTCGCCTGATAGCCCGTAAGTCCCTTGGGCTTGCTTGTCGTGGGGATGATGGCAAAGTGGCTCTCCACCTTCTTGTCGTCGAAATAACGCCATTTTGTGAAGCTGCGCTTGCGTCCGTCGATCAGCGCTGTGTAGTCCGGATTCTCCGCAAGCTTATCGAGCACGCGGTTCACAGTTGGCACCATGTCCTCGGTGAGATAGCGCGAGTCGGTACGCGGATACGTCGTCAGACCCGCATCATAGAGCGCTTGCGCCGCGTCGAGCGTTTGCTTCAGCGTCATGCCGAACTTGGCGTTTGCGTCCATCTGAAGTGCCGAGAGGCTATAAAGCTGCGGCGGATGCTTCTCCTCTTTCTTCTCGGTGATCTCAGATACGACGCCGTTCTTGCCGTTGATCTTTTTCAGAATGTCTGCAACGGCGTTTTTATCGTTGAATCGCTTGCTCTTGTGCGTCGCGGTATACGTTTCGCCCTTGTCGGTTTTGAACGTCGCTTCCAGCGTCCAGTATTTTTCCGGTTTGAAGTTGCGGATCGCAAGCTCGCGATCGACGAGCATCTTGAGCGTCGGCGTCTGCACGCGCCCGATGCTCAGCACCTCACCCTTGGCATGCTGGTGCAGCGTCATGGCTACCGTCAGATTGATGCCGACCACCCAGTCGGCGATCCCGCGCATCCGTCCGGCAGTCTCGATATTCTTCACTTCCTCATACGTTTTGAGCTTTGAAAACGCGTCAAGAATGCCCTCCTTGGTCTGCGACGCAAAGCAGACGCGCTTCACCGGTGCCCTGCTACCTGTCAGCTCGTAGATGTATGAAAAGATGACTTCGCCCTCGCGATCGAAGTCCGTTGCGTTGATGATATAGTCGCTTTTCAAAAACATTCGCTTGATCAGCTCGAACTGTTTTTTCGTGCGCGCATCGAACGATGAGCCGTCCGTCCGCAGCCGCAGCTCGTACGGATTCGGCAGAAACGGCAGCGGCATCTTTCGCCAGTTCTTGTAATCCGGATTGTAATCCGCCGCGTCCTTGAGCTGTCCGAGATGCCCGAAGCCCCACGTCACGAAGCAATCCTCTCCGACGTAATGGATCCGCAAGAATCCGTCCTTTGCCTGCTGCGCCTTGACTGCCTTCTCATTCGATTTGAGCGCGGCGAACGTAATTTCCTTTCCGTTCGCCAGCGTGATCTTATCCAGCGCCGCCGCGATCTTATTGCCGACGTCCGGCTTTTCCGCAAGTATTGTGATCATATCCTCATCCTTATCTAAGAGCTAAAAGATTATATCGTCCTTAAGCGTCAAACTGTTCTTGTACAATACCGTTTAGCTGCTCCGCTATTTCCGCAAAATCCCGGTTCAAATCCAACGTGCGAACACTGATTTTGTTTCCGCTCATGTGATAGGTATGATCCGGCTGCACCTGCTCGTCTGTCTTCGCGTACAGCAGCATGCCGGAAACCATCGGGGCGTCTGCACCGAGTTCGATCTGTTTGTTCTTCACATAGGTGAAAATCTGATAAAGATTGCCGGAATGCAGCGTATGCACATCGTACTGCATCTGCGTCGTATGCGAATAATACTTGGCGTCGATGATCAGTACCTTTCCGTCTTTGGAAAGCGTAGTGTCGCTCTGCATGACCGGAAGCATGTCCCGCATATCATCGTCCAACGCCCACGGAATTTGCGACGCGCTGGCATGAAGCTCCGGAAACTCGCGCCGGTAGTATTCCAGAATGAATTTCTCATACAGCCGACACATCCGCTGCTCATCGAGAAAATCCATCAGTTTGGTTGAGCCGTCCGTATTGGTTTGCAGTAAGCCCTTAATCACCAGATAGCATACCGAAATCAGCATCCGATAGGTCTGATTGTTGCGGTGATAGCGGATATTCCAGTTAATCAGATGCACGTCGAGCGTATCAACCTCACCGAAGAAAACCAACAGCTTTTTCAGTTCCTTCTTGCGCGTTTTGGCAATGTCCGCGCGCAGAAGCAATTCCATCGTGGTTTTCAAAATACGATTCAAATACGAATCCACCGAAAACTCGTCATAGGAACAGACAAGCTGCTGCTTGTGAATGCTCTGTGTCTTAATGGATTCCGATATGTCGATCCGACCACGCACGGTAGAAAGCGCTTCCGTCTGCTCGATGTATTCCCGGCCGAGACCGCGTTTGAGTTGCCCGGAGACACCTTTGCACAGGATCGCCGCACACAACTCCGCCACGTTATGGAATTCTTCTGTCGCCACGCTCTTGTAGCCCTGTTCACGAAGAACCTGAAAGGCGTACGCAAGCATGTGATAGATGTTTTGTATCGGGATCACTTGATCGCGCTCCTGAGCATATTCGTCCAATCCTTGACTTTAGTCGGCTCGTCGAACCAGTATTCTTTCAGCAGCGGAATCAACTCAAATTCCACGATATTGGAAAGCGTCTGTTCGTCCGCTTCTTTCAGATTGCAGAAATAACTATGTCCGATGCAGAAGCCCTCACCGAGCGATTCATCCGTCGCGATTACGTTGTTCAGGTTCTCAACACACTGAATCAGCCGGTTAAACCGTTCGCTGTGCAGCGCCATGCGATACGCGCGGAATCCGTCGGTCTCAAAGCCGGGTTTCATTTCAAAGAACGCAAACCGGCGGCGCAGCGCGTAGTCGAGCATGGCAAGACTGCGATCAGCAGTATTCATCATGCCGATGATGTACACGTTCGCCGGAACGGAGAATTTCTCGTTCGCGTACAACAGTCGCAACTCAATGTTGCGTTTATCGCTTTCGATCAGCATGAACAGTTCGCCGAAGATCTTGCTGAGGTTCCCGCGATTGATTTCGTCGATGATGAAGAAATACTCGTTGTCGCTGTCCTCTTCTGCTTTCTTGCAGAACGTATAGAATGCGCCGTGCTTGAGTTCGAAGCCCTTTTCCGACGGACGGAATCCCATGATGAAATCCTCATAGGAATAGCTTTGATGGAACTGCACCATCATCACGCGATCGGTATCCTTTTCGCCCATCATCGAATACGCAAGCCGTTTCGCCGCAAACGTTTTTCCGACGCCCGGCGCACCCTGCAAAATGACATTCTTTTTGGTGCGAATCAGCGAAGCAAGGGTTTCATAGCTGTGCTTGTCCATAAAGACATCCTTGAGGAAGTCATCAGCGGTATATGGAGGTTTCCTGTTGATTATAACCGGATCAATAGGCGGAGTAACAGGAGGCGTTTCACCGCTATCTCTGCTTTCAATGATTTTGGCTGTGACTGACTCAATAAGCTCGGTGTATTTTGTAACATCAGTCAGTGTTTTCATTGCCAACGTTGAATCATATTTCCAATGTCCTTTATCGCTCCAGTTCACACGGCGAAAATGAGGAAACTCTCCGGCATCTTCGTCATACTGATACTCGGATTCGACTTTGCCCATTCCAATAATGGCTTTCATGCCTTTTTTGACAAACACAATATCCCCGGGTTGAATATCGTTATAAAACTGCCACAACGTGAGAGCATCATTTTTATGAGAGGATTCATCTCCATATACTTCACCCATCTTCTGCGCTATTTCTGTTTTGGAGCTTAACCCAATGAGGTTTCCCATTTCATTCCATCCAAGCGCCATGATGCCGTCTTTATAAAACTGCTCCCACATCTCAGCGCCTCTGCCCGGTGCATACAGCCAATAATGTGTATCCCTTATTTCAGCGTCGCCCAAGCCGTTGTTGTTTCCGTTGCTGTCAACTAATTCAATATGCGACAAGTCCGACTGCTTAATTGCCTCAAACAGTTCATCGCGTAATTTCCAAATAAAGACGCCTTTATCGCCTTTCCCTGCTTCCCTCCCGAGAAAAACGATCGGCCACCATGAAGTCCTTCCGGACTCCATCTCCACGGGATTCAACTGAAGTTCTTTTGCAACCGCTTTTGCAAGAGATGACCCCCCAACATTATAGTAGTTTGCGTTTCTCCCATATTTTTGTGCCAATTGGGAACACGTTGCAGGAGTTCCATAATCAAAGAAACATTTTATCGTGGTCAAGCGGTCCTTTGTAAAAACGCTCTCGTTTTGCAGAAGATCAAGCCACATTTCTGTTGTGATTCCCGGTTCATAATCAACCGGTTCCCATCCATCTCCGCTGAGATTGACTTCTTCAGAGTATCTCCACGCTTCTTGGCTCAAGTCTTGTAGCGACTTAAACGCGCTTTCACTGCTTTCCAAAAAAGACTTTACCTTTTCTGTCACTTCAAGATAAAGCTGAGCATTCAAACTTCCTCCGATATTGGGAAGGGATGCAACGAAATCGGAAGGCATCTTTCCGGATTGGTAAATGTACCAGATATTGCGCTTGTCAAGGTTCAGGTATGTATTTGGAGCAATCCAATATAAACCCATTGTCAGTTTGCTGTTTCCGACACCGGGCAGTTTAATTGCTTGATCAAAGTATTTGCAAAGGCGATCTCGTCCGCCTCCATCATGAGAGTACGCCAAGGCAGCATCAAACAGTTCCCACAGAGTATCTATATCATTGTCACCGCGGTCACCAATGAAATTGTAAAATGTGGCATTCATAGGAAATAGGACCGGAATACTGTCAAACCGCGTAGGAACCTCTGCCTTGACATCAAACAATTCAGCGCAAGCCCGAACAATTTTAATCCGGTTGGATTCTTTCATCCGCGATTTGTTGAACAAGCCGAAAACGGTAAAAGGATCCAAATCATAGATTTGATTATCTTTATCCAGTGTAGGCAGCTTAATTCCGGTACGATGAAAAATAAGCCTCACCTTAGCTATCAGCTCCTGTCGGTTATTCTTGTACTGCAAAAGCGTGTCCGCAAACTCTTGATAAAAGTCTACCCATGCAAAGATTCCCTGACCGTCCATAAGCTCCTCCTCTAACATTCATTTGGAATATCAAATCTATAATTGAATTATACCGGTTTTTGCAGTCTTACACAAGGTCTTTTATTCTCCAAAGTCGTTTGTGACAAGGATTTCTCCATTTCGCCACATGATATTTAAATGATTGATCATTGTTTCCCTCCTTTGATGTTACCGCATTGGAAACCTCCTGATAAAGATGATTTGTATCGGGAAAAAGTCCTCTATTTCCTCTCTACACCAGTATTAAATCATAGGATGTATCCGATAAATCGGACAGAAAGGTGTCTCAGATGAAAACGCATCAAAAAAGCGCTCCTGATGGAACGTTTTTTGAGCCAAATCTTAGAGTATTTTTAACTTATTCTTTTGAATAAAAACCGTCCAAAAAAGGAGTGCGGAATTGAGTAGATCCGGATTCGGATGGAAAATGATGGGCGGAAACGGGGATTATGACCTCAAAACGGGCCGTTTTATGCCCGTTTTGGTCGTTTTGAACCGTAGTGGTATTCGTACCGGGTACGCAAGGCGGGGCGTGAATTCCGTTCTTGCACTTTTCTGCGGAATCGTGTAAAATCATATATCATAACGAGTGAAAGGACGATGGCGCATGAGAATGTGGACGAAGGAGGAACGCTATCGCGTGCTGCACAGTGCGGAGGAGGTCCGTGATCTGCATGAGAGGATCGCGCGGTCGGACTATCGGCAGCAGTACCACATTCAGCCGGTCACGGGGCTTTTGAACGATCCGAACGGGTTTGTGTTTCATGACGGCGTGTGGCACCTGTTCTACCAATGGTGTCCGTGGGGCGCGGTACACGGGCTGAAATACTGGTATCACACCGTTTCGAAGGATCTGGTCACGTGGAAGAACAAAGGCGTCTGCATTCGTCCGGACACGGAGTACGACAACAAGGGCGCGTATTCCGGCTCCGCCCTGCCCTCCGCGGATGCGGTATGGCTCTATTATACGGGCAATCACCGCGACGAGGACTGGACGCGCAGACCCTATACCTGCGTCGTGAAGCTGCGGGACGACGGGACCGCGGAAAAGCTGCCGCCTCTGTTCGGACCGAATCCGGACTATACCGAGCACCAGCGCGATCCGAAGATCATCCATCACCCGGAAAGCGGAAAATACTATCTCGTCATCGGTGCGCAGACCAGGGAAAAGCACGGCTGCGTGATGATCTATGTCTCCGAGCAGCCGACGGACGACTGGCGGTTTGCCGGACAGCTGAAGGTCCCCGGTTTTGAGGACTTCGGCGACATGTGGGAGTGTCCGTCGATCGAAACGATCAGCGGCTACGACGTACTGCTCTTCTGTCCGCAGCACCTGAAGCTGCCGGGACGCGGCGACAGCGTGCATCACAACGGCTATCTTTTGGGACACATGGACTGGGACACGCTGACGTTCACGCCGGACAATACGCGCTTTCACGTGCTGGACTTCGGCTTCGATTCCTACGCCGCCGAATGCGCGGCGAATCCGCATGATAAGAACAAGGCGACGCTGGTCGCATGGATGGGCCTGCCCGACGCGTCCTATCCGACGGACGAGGAGGACTGGTCCGGCTGTCTGACGCTGCCGCGCGAGCTTAGAGTGCGGGACCGCCGCCTGATCCAGCAGCCGCTGGACGCACTGCGTGCGCTTCGCGGAATGAAGATCGACCTTGAGACCACCGACCTGCTGCCGCGGGTCTGCGAGCTGGAACTGATCAGCCGCGGCGGAGATCTGGACCTCCGGCTGTTTGCCAGGGCGGACGGTACGGGCGGATTCCGCATCGGCTATGACGAGGCGAAAAAGGAGATCACGGTCGACCGTTCGCAAATGGAAAAGCGCTTCAACACCGAACAGGGCGAATCGCGCACGCGTCCGCTGCCGAAGGGTCTCTCCCACCTTCGCATCTTCATCGACCGCAGTTCGATCGAGATCTTTGTCAACGACGGAGACGCGGTATTCTCGTCGCGCATCTTCCCGACGGCGGGCGAGAAGCGGCTGTTTGCACACGGCGACGCTTCAATCCATCTGTGGGAGCTCGAACGCGCGGTCGTCGACGACTTTGCGGTGGAATAAAGCAAAGAGATGGTTTTGTGAAGGGGCGATCCGGACGGATCGCTCCTTTTTGTATGCAAAAACATACCGACAGTAGAAAAATAAAAATCATGTTAGTATGAACGGTCGGTTTACAATTTTCGTCGATTCCTGTATGATGATACCGTAGGAACGAGACGGAGGACGGGAAGCATGAAAATGAAGCTTGCGGAGAACATTCGCAGATTCCGGAAGGAACGGTCGCTGACGCAGGAGCAGCTTGCCGAGGTGTTGATGGTAACGGCGGGCGCCGTCTATAAATGGGAGGCGGGGCTTTCCGTGCCGGATATCGGTCTGATTATTGAAATGGCGGACTTTTTCGACACCTCTGTGGACGCGCTGCTCGGCTATACCTTGAGGGACAACCACGTCGACGCGATCGTAAAGCGCATGCGGGAATGCCGCCGCAAAAAGGACCGGGAAGGGCTTGCGGAGGCAGAGAAAGCGCTGAAACGGTATCCGCACTCGTTTCAGATCGTAAAGGAAAGCGCCGCGATCTTTCGCGCGTTCGGCATTGAGTGTAAGGATAAAGCAATGCTTCACCGCGCGCTGGAGCTGCTCGAACGATCCCGTCTGCTGCTCGACCAGAACACGGATCCG
>JAEEGK010028115.1_pt1 | contig 11308 bp, 9 predicted proteins | sample 8958771 | NCBI WGS metagenome assembly JAEEGK01 (sample SAMN16246547, study PRJNA631951) | gut metagenome | biome: gut microbiome; feature: rumen; material: SC-attached | host: Bos | place: Iran: Karaj | collected 2018-10 | reverse complement strand
ATGCAGAAACCATTCGATTCAATTGCCCAAGTTCACCTTCTGACAAATAATTCTTTGCGATTATTACATCAGATTTTTTGATTTTTCCGTTTGGTGCATCTTGCCAGGTTGTAAGTCCCATGTGTGTCTTTGATGCATCTGCGCGTTCTACGATAAGTTCTGCGGCTGTATGTCCGTGAACTGCATAATGCATTTTATTCTGAACTGTCGCATAAAAGCGTTTTGTTGAAGCAGCATCTCTATCATAATCAATTGCGGTAGCATAAATATCCGTGATTTTCTGATAAAACTTGCGCTCGCTTGAACGAATTTCACGAATGCGCTCAAGTTGTTCTTCAAAATACTTTTTTGTAAGGATGGAACCGTCATTTTTCAGGCGTTCATCATCCATCGCAAAACCTTTGATGGTATACTCTTTTGCAATATTGTTAACCCATTTACGGAACTGTACAGCTCTCTCGGAATTCACCTTAAAACCGACAGCGATTATCATTTGAAGATTGTAATGCTTTGTATTATAGGATTTTCCGTCCGAGGCAGTTATTCGAAAATTTCGAATAACTGAATCTTCTTCAAGTTCAGAATCCTCAAAAATCTTTTTGATATGATAATTGATTGTATTTGGCTCGACCTCATACAAAACGGCAAGCATTTTTTGCGTAATCCAAATATTCTCATCTTCGTAACGGACTTCTACGCTTTCATTGCTGTCACCAGTTGCCGCAACAAAAGTCAAATATTCTGCAGCAGAACTTCTAATTGAAACTTCTTTTGTACTTTTCTTAGCCATGTTATTTAACTCCCATTGCCATATCTATATTCCCCCCACCTCTATCCCTGTAAGAACTTTTCGCGGTATTCGGAGGGGGAGCAACCTTTCACTTTTTTGAAAACGGTGCTGAAATAGAACGCGCTTTCAAAGCCAAGCCGCTCTGCAAGCTCGTAAATGCGGATATTCGCGTCGGCTTCAAGAAGTTTTTCGGCGGCGGCGACTTTTTGAGCTGTCACATACTCAACGAATCCGATATCCCCAGATTTTGCGAACATCTGGCTTAGGTAATTCGGCGTGAATCCGAATACGTCAGAAACTTCGTTCAGCGTGAGCCGCCTTGTTATGTTTATACGGATGTATTCCTTTACAGAGTCTATAATTCGGTCTTTGTATGTTATGCGTTTTTCTGCCAGCGTTTCATCAATTCCCGCCGCAAGTTTGTTCATCCAATTTAAAATCTCTTTTGTTGTGCGCATCTGATAAATGCTTTTAATTCCGCCAGAATCTTGGCCAAAAAGCGAATCCAGCTTTTTTTCGCCGTCTGGAATCATCGTGCAAGATGCATAGAGCATAAAACATGCGCAGTCCATCGCGCCAAAACGCTCGGCTATATGCTGTGAATAATACGACACGAAATCGTCGATAATTGCATGAATCCGATCTGGGTTCAGATTTTCCAAAGCTTGGATAAAGTCGTCCCTCTTTTTTGAGATGAAACTGCTTTGTTCCGGCACATCGTATTTATCGTCGGCGCTCACAATCGGATTCTCTTCATCATTGCTTTCGGACGCAAGGTACGCGCTGTAATATGAATTGCAGATTTCCGAAGGCTTTTCGACCGGAAGGCCTACAGCACAGAAAACATCGACGCTGAAATACGAAAAAACGACTTCCTGCACTTTTGGAAGAACATCTGCCATAACCGCTCTGCGCACATCTTTTCCGCCTTTCATAATAACAAGCGCGAAATTGTGAACATCAACGGCAACTGCGTAACATGGAAAAAATCGATTCACTGTTTCTTCGGCGATTTGAACAGCGCTGTCTGAAAGTTTTGCGTACTGACTGCCGTTCATTTCTCTTCCGGAGCGCGACACGATTTTGCACAAAACAACTAGATACTTGCCGGGCGCAAACTTTATGCCAAGTTCCTCTGCCGCAGCCGCCGACTGTTCTGCGTTCTCAAAATAATTGTTGAACAATCGGATGAAAAAGCGATCTCTGTACACGGATACATCTTGGGCTGTATTTCCGTTCGTGGCTGTGTTTTCCGTTCCTGCGAGCGTTTTTTTAATCTCGTTTATTTGGTCAATTGCTTTTCGTATTGATTTTTCAAGCTTTTCCGGGGTCAGTGAAATTTTCACAAGATAGTCGAGTGCCTGGACGCTTACTGCTTCTTGCGCGAACGAAAACTCTTCGTAGCTCGTAAGAAAGATAAATACAGGCAGTTTGCCATATTTTTCCCGGCATTCTTTGGCAACTTCCAAGCCGTTTTTTACGGGCATATTTATGTCTATCAGAACGATTTCAGGCTTTATTTGTTCAATCTGCTCCAACGCCTGCTGACCGTTGTGCGCCGTTCCTGCGTACTCTATGCCAAGCGATTTCCAGTCGAGCATGGATTTTAATCCAACGAGAACAAGCATTTCATCATCAACAGCAAGAAGTTTCATCATTTCGCGCTTTCTCCTGCTTGTGTTTCTGGAGCGGCCGTACTATCCGCATTTGGTGTTGCCGGTGTTGCGTCAGTTGCCGAGGGGGTATATGGAATACGAACGGTTACTACCGTATATTCGCCTGCGGAACTTTCGACAGACAAGCCGTATTCTTCGCCGAACACAAGCTGAAGCCGCTTATGAACGTTCGCAAGTCCAACTTGTTTGAACAAACCTTTGCCGTTGTTTGCATCGTCAGAAAGGATTGTTTCAAGTTTCTCCGCCGGTATTCCTATTCCGTCATCGCGCACAACAATATCGATTTTTGAAGCATAGTCGCTCGTTATGCTTATCTGGATAATTCCGGCATTGCCCTTTGGCTCTATTCCGTGGAAAATTGCATTTTCTATAAGCGGCTGTAGCGTAAAACGCGGGATATTCGCATCAAGAAGCGACTCATCGCATTTTTCCACGGTCATGCTCACCGAACCGCCGTATCTATATTTTTGAACAGTGAAATAATCTTCCAAAAAGCTCAGTTCTTGCCGGAGTGTGAACATTTCATCATTGCGGTTCGAAATATTGCGTAACAAGGATGCGAACGACGTGACCATTTCGGCAATGCCGGGCGCATTCTGAATTGTCGCCATCCATCGGATTGAATTGAGCGTATTGTACATAAAATGCGGGTTTATCTGATTTTGAAGCATCTTGAACTCTATCTCGCGCTTCATTTTTTCGTTTTCAACAGTCTTGTTCATCAGCTCTTTGATGTTCTGTGACATGTTGTTTATGCCTTTTCCGAGCACCCCGAACTCGTTCTGCCACTCAATATCCGGGTCGTAAGTAAAGTCACCTTCGGAAATTGTTTTCATGCGTTTTGTCAGTTTGTTCACAGGAACCCCGACAAGCCTGTTCATGAACGACCTAAGAACAAGCGCGAACAGCAAAAGCAAAAACGCCATGAAAATGGCTATTCTAAAAAACAGGCGCATCTGTTCGGCATCCTGACTGGCAGAAAGAATCTGCGTAAGATAAATTCCGTCCGCGGTAAAAGGATATTGTACATACGTGTGCGATTTTCCGCCGATAGTCACTTTGCCGACTTTTGTTTTTGAATTGATTGTTGCTACGTTAAGTAATTCTGTGTTTGAAAAATCTATGTCAGCAGGCGAAAAACTGCTGTTCGCGGCGGCATTGCCCACGCCAGAAATTCTGTATGAATTGTTGCCCAAAGTAAGGAAAATGCTGCTGTCTGGCTGGATGTAATAGCTTTGCAGCGGATCTGTGAACAAACCGGTGGAAACTGCAATGTAAATTGTTCCAACTCTTACCTTTGTATAAAGATGCAGTACAGGCTGGCACAAAAGAATTACGTAATCGCCTTCAAAACTGAGCGGATCCTGAATAATACTTTCAAACCAACACGGCTCACCGTTATTGTAGCTGGAAAGCGTATCGAGATTGCCAACTGTGAGCGGCCAACTTTGCGTCATCCTGCTTCCGGTTTGAATATGCTTTGCGTTGTCTCCTACAATAAGAACCCTGTTCATATAAAAAGCCGCGTCACTGCTCTGCATCTGCTCGCGAACCCTGTCAAAAGCTTCTAGCCTGTACTGGTTGTCACTTCCCTCGGCATTCGCGCTGGTATTGTTGTCATCGCTGTTTTCGCTTCCAAAATACGAAGAAACTTGTCTGTTCGTGCTGCACCATCGGGCGAGCATCTGCACGGAAGAAAGCTTTGGGTCGATAATTCCCTCAACAAGCTGCAAGTTGAACTCCGCAGCCTGCACCATGTTCTGCCGCACTGATGACCTGTACCACAAAAAGCTTGCTGCCGCGATTACTAGCGCGATTATGAGCGAGAAAACAATCGTGATGATCGTTATTTTGAGTTTCAGCGAGCCGTTTTGAAAATGCATGGTGAAATTATATCATATCCTTTTGATACGCGCGACAGAATAGTATTAAAAGACTTTCTTATCGGTCTTGAGGGAAACCGCATATTTCTTTTTGTATGGATTCGCATTGGTAAAGCGGAATTGCATCAAGCGGAACATTGCTTTGCTTTATTTGCTCCCGAAGCTGCTCAGCCTTTGAAATACGTGTTTTTAATTGTTCACAGTTTATTGAGTCAAAAGGACAGCCACCATTACATTTTTCATATATTTTGCAAGAACTGTTTTTACACGATTTTCTGCGCTCAATTATTTTATCCAATGTTGAGATGAAGCACTTTTGTTTTAGAGTTTGCTCCAGTTTGCTTACATCTGCAATTTTGCACAAATACGATTCTTCCTGATGGAAAGGACAGAAATAAAGGTTTCCGGCTTTGTTTATATAAATCGTTTTTCCCATGCATGATGAATAGTTGCATGCGTAGTCAGTATAGTTGAAGGCTGAAAAATCAAAGGCTATTGCTTCTGAAATGTTCTCGCCAAAATCAGTTTTGTATACCAGATTGTTGCACGTTTTATAAAAAAGATAATTTGATTCATCCGCTGAAGTATCTTTGATAATAATGTTTTTCTTGAATATTGCGATTTTTTTCTTTTGCGCCTGTGAAAGTTTATTTCTTACTATTATAACAAAATAAAGCCTGTCTTTGTTGTATAATTTGATATCGTTTTTAAACAAATGTGAAATATCCACTACAAAAAAGGGCAAAGCATTCAACTTTTGGCGAACGATTCTGTACGCAAGATTTTTGTGCATCATTCGGTTTACAAAGATGATTATTTTAAGGTTCGGATACGCAGAGGTGAGTGTTTTAATCTTTTTTCTGTATTTTATCAAAGCGATTGAATCAACATACAAAGTCATTTGTTTTCCTCTGAATAACTTTTAAGGTCGATTCCGGTAAGCCCCAGAATACAATTCTGTTAACGACGTATCTATTAGCATCGGGAATGTTTTCAATGGAAAGACCGTTTTTTATTTCGTTAATATGCTTAGAAATATACGCGTAATTTTCACAGAACAGTTTATGGCATGACTCATATTTCTTTAAAGGATTAAAAGATGACGATTTAATATCTTTATCAAGATCATCACAGGCATCTATGAAGTAAAGCCATTTTGATACGTAAGAAAGGATTCTCAACGTATAAATATCTTTGATATTAAAGTCTTTGAGTGCGATTGAAGTTATCAAATCAGAAAAAAGATTTTCCAAATCTTCAAGAGGTCTGTTCGCTTTTTCGTATTCATCGAAACGAGAATAGCTTTCCATGAGACGCTTCCACATATCGGGATATTCGTTTTTTACTTTGCGGAAAGGTCTTTTGTATATAAAAAGCAGCGTTTTTGCCAAAAAGCTTTTGTCATCGTTTATATGGTCGAGTAATTCGGCTTGTGCCATTGCCAGGTTCAGCGCCGCGCATTTTTTTATTATCTCGTTGCTGCACAAAGTTTTGAAAGTCTTACGGTTCTTAAAGCAATGAACTTTTTCAACTGATTCAAGCAAATGCTGATTTGAAAACAAAATCATCATAAACGTAACGTCGAATGAAAGCATAAAACGTGATAATTGCCCGTAATTCTGTTCAATTGAGCGGCAAAGAACACAATAATTCTTTTTGAATATTGTTTTTATGCTTTTGGAACACTTTTTATCGAGCTTAATATATCCGAACATTTTATTTATCTCTGAACTTTGCTTTCAGTATCTTGTACATATCCGATTCCTTTACTGGTAGTAAGACACCGAAAAGGAATAATAAAGCTACAATCAAATATATAATAGGCAATAATCCAAAACAATACAATGCGACAAAAAACAATGACGCAATAAGCGAAGAAAACAAACCTGACATAAGAATTAATACGCGGTTCGCAGATTGATTGAAATTCACCCGTCCAAAAAGCGATAACTCTTTTGTAACAAAGAATTTACCGTTTTCTATTTTGAAACCAAGAACTTCTATGCAGTTAATTTTTGTGTGAGTGAGAACACAGGCAACAACGTGACCAATTTCATGACAAGAGACTAATAACAGGATTTGGAAAGGTATTCCTAAAATATTAAGATATAATGAATTATCTATAAATGATAGAATAAAAGAAAAAAGGCTGGCACAATAGAATACGACTTTGAAAACTCTCATTCATTTAATCCCAAAAAAGATTAATGAGATTAACCCGCATATCAGGCTGCATATGAAATTTACTGAATCGTTGTTGAAAAATCTGTATCCGCTGTACTTTGCGAGCTTTTTTCCGCAGTGAAACTCTTTTTCGGTAATTAGGCCGCATTCACAAATGTACTTTACTTGAAGCAAAGAACCGAGCAGAGTGTCAAAAAAGCAGCAAATCATCATGATTATGGGAGCGACAATCGCAACTTTCCAGGAATTGGTGATGAAACCGATTATACAAGAGAAGAGTATTGAGCTGATTAACGCGGAAACTGTGCCTAACGCTGATATTCCGCCGGATGTACCTGTTTTTACTGTCTTGCGTTTGAAAATATCGTATGGAAGTTTTGATGACATACAGCCTACGTCAGAGGCTATTGAATCGATAAACGAATTTGTGTAGGTAATAAGGCAGATTGTCAGAAATTGAGGATTTTTCAGCCACATATAGAGATACAAAAAAATCAGGCTTGTTAATCCGTTTGCCAGAACTTGCTTTATATCTTTTGATTTTGTTTTTTTCACTATCTCTGATTCTGAAATGCCTTTTCGTTTTTTGATTATTGCAATCACTGTCAGAACCACATAAAGGGAAGCGCAGTAAATGCATATCAGTGTGCTGGCGATATAGTAAAACGACGCGCCAATAAATGCCGCCATGATTGAACCATGATATGTCATGAGTTTTGTGAAAAAGCAAATTAAAAATAGTGCGATAAAAACAGTGAAAGCGATTTTTAGCGAAGGGTCGTAAGAAAGCAGGATGCAGCAGATAAAACATGAAAAAGGAACGGTTATATTGTCCAAACCGTGTGTCTGTTCCTCAAAGATGCCAACGATAATTGAAAGAAGCAAAATATCTATAAAAACAAAATATGAGCTATAAAAAGCGTTGTAAAGCAAAAGGGCAATGAAAGAAAACACGATGCAGCTGATGAAGCCTATCAACGTTTTTTCCTGGTATATTTTTCTTGATTTTATGTATTTTCCAAAGATGGTCGCGACTCCATCTCCTATTGATAAAGCTATTACTGAGAATCCGACAAAACCGTAATACTTTGGCACAAAATAAGATAAAGTCATCAAAACAAATAGCGAGATTGAATAATAAACTGTGCCGTAATTATCATCGCCTTCTATTTCGATTGATTTGATTAGTTTGAATTTGTTGGATACATAAGAAACGATTACGAAAGTAAAGCAGATAATGATTTGATGGATGCTGCATCCAAAAAGCAAATCATATATGAACCATGAAAAGCCTGTTAATATGTGAACAATTTTTCGGGATAAAACAACGTTTGTAAATCTTTTTGTTATATTTCCTACAAAAAAGAAGACAACGGATAAATAAAGGTACATTAAAATGTATCTTAATAGTGTTGTCATAGGCAGGGTATTTAGCAACAGCAGCTTTGGTCGTGTCTACAACAGCAGCAACACTCTTCCAGGCACTGATTGATGCTGCATGTAACAAAACAGCACATAGCGTCTTCAGAGGCTTCTTCAATAGAGGTAGACTGTGCGTTATATTCTGAAAGCTTTTTTTCTAATTCATCCATAATAAAAACTCCGTTTGCTTGCAATATAGTATCATTCATTATTTCATTTATCAAGTCATGTTTTGCGGACGGCGTTTATAGACATTGTTTCGTGACGATACACTCGATTTTTTGCGGGAAAGGCGGTATAATTTTCAGCATGGAAAGACGTGACAAAAAAAACTACTATCTTGATTTAGCTGAAGTTGTATCACAGCGCAGCACATGCTTACGCCGTCATTACGGAGCCGTCATCGTGCAGAACGATGAAGTCATTTCTACAGGCTACGTCGGCGCGCCACGCCAGCGCAAAAATTGTACCGATTTAGGCGTTTGTATACGCCAAAAGCTCAATATCCCGCGCGGAGAACGGTACGAACTGTGCCGCAGCGTCCATGCGGAAGCCAATGCGATAATAAGCTCAAGCCGCGACAAAATGCTCGGCTCATCGCTTTTTCTTGTCGGAATAGAAGCAGATACGGGCGCGTACGTTAAGAACGCAGTCTGTTGCTCAATGTGCAAGCGTCTTGTTATAAACGCGGGCATTGAGTATGTGTATGTGCGCGACGACAAAGATAACTACCGCGAGATAAAAGTTTCTGACTGGGTAGAAAACGATGAGTCGCTTGAAGGAACGTTAGGCTACTAAATTGCAGATTTGAGGCTGCGTGGCTTTGGTAAGAGCCGATGCGCCTCAAACTGCAGTGGTTTCCTGTTAAATTGCGTCCGCGCCCTTGTAATACGGCGCGTCGTTGCACTCGATAATCCTGATTACAGGCTCCGTATGCTCCATGAAAAGCGGGTATTGCGCGGGCTGCAGCAAGTGAACCTCGCCGTCCATTTGGACAAGAATATCCTGATTATAATCCACCCGGATTTTTGATGCCGTCCGCAAAACCGTCGTCGGCTTTCCGGCATGCGTTCCGTCAGTGAACGTGTTTTTCTGAATCAGCTTTTTGACAAGCCCCATTTTCTTTACGGTGCAGAATGTCTCGTCTGTCGGCAAAATCTTGTGGTTGCTGCCGTATGTTCGGTGTCCCGAAACTCCGAGCAGACAGAACTCTACTGCGGACTCCACCACATCAATCTGCTCGCCGTTCTTATCGTAGACGGTGATATTCATCGGCTTTGACGGGAACTTTGTGCCATAAAAAACGCACGCAAGGTCTACCCACATCTGGTAGAAATCGCCCGGCATAACGCCTTTCGTCCTGTTCGTCATGTACGTTATAAAAGCGTCAATTCCAATACTGGCGATATTGAACGCGTACCACGGCGGCAGAACGTCAAGGCTGTCATACGTATCGACCTTGCGCTTGCTTTCTCCGTTCGGGTGCTCGCCTTCGTACCAAACTTTTACGGCTTTTTGAAGCGCGAAATGCGCCGGTTTTGTAAGACGCTCCAATGTTTCCGCAAGCTCGCGCCCGTCCGAGCCGTCGTTTCCGGTTCCGAACGGAAGCCTGAGCACAGTCATTTTGTCGTTAACAATCTTTTTCGCCGCCGAATCCGCAAATGCCGCCTTAATCAAGGCTGTTTGCACTTCAAGATGTGTGCCGTCGCCGCCGGCTGTAATTATCAGATAATCCTTTCCAGATGCCGCGGCTTCTTTCAAAAGTTCTTCGACCATCTGCGAACCATGACCAGCATGTTCCGTTTTGCGAAGCACAATTTCCGAAATTTCAGTTTTTTTGCCATCCTTAAGTAAAACAGATGCCGAATCCGCAGCTTTTTGCATAACTTCTGCATTTGCCGCAGAGCGTTTCTTTTGTGTAAAGCCGCCCGCCGTCGGGTTCGCAATAACAACAACTTTAATCGATTTATTCTGCCACAGGCTGCAAGCCTCAATTACTGGTTTCATGTTCTGAACAAGAAGTTCAGGGGTCAATAATATTCCTTTCATTCTTTAGATTATCCGTTGCAAAACCCGATGTGTCAAATGATTTTTGAAGCAAGGTTCTGCCGAGGGTTTGCGGAGAGGCGGCTAAAATGATATAATTCCCCATTATGAAGATTAACGTTCTTGAAATGCCGTTGGATTTAGGTGCAAGCCGCCACGGATCAGATATGGGACCTTCTGCCATTCGTCTTGCGGGGCTGAGGGAATCGCTCAAAAAACTGGGTCACACGGCCACAAAGTATTTTTGCCCGATGGAGCTTCATCCGCAGGAGTATGAAAAACCCGGCAATCCAAAAGCGAAATATCTGCCGCTTATAGTTCAGGCTTGTACACAGCTTGCAGCAAAAGTTGAGCAGGCTGCTGTTTCGGACGAGTTCCCGATTATCCTAGGTGGAGACCATTCTATCGTGCTCGGTTCTTTGGCGGGAATGGCAGCGGCATGCAATAAAAAAGGCAAGAGGCTCGGTGTTCTTTACGTTGATGCGCATGGCGATTTTAATACATGCGACACGACGCTTTCTGGAAACATTCACGGAATGTGTCTTTCCGGTTCATGCGGATATGGTATTCCGGAGCTGACAGACCTTTATTTCAAAGGACGCAAGGTTGATGCTCATAATGTGTGCTACGTGGGGCTTCGCGATATAGACGAGGAAGAAAAAAAACTGATGAAAAAAGCCGGAGTCACTGCATTTACGATGAGCGACATAGACCGGAACGGATTTCATCACATAATGGAGCAGGTTAAGGATTTTTTCAAAGACCGCGTTGATTATATACATCTTAGTTTTGATATGGACGTAATTGATCCGCAGTTTGCACCTGGTACGGGTATTCAGATTCCGGGCGGCCTTAACTACCGCGAGGCGCTTCTTCTTATGGAAGAGATGTCGGAGACTGAAATGGTTCATTCGTGCGACATTGTTGAGGTAAACCCTGTTCTTGATGTACGGAACCAGACAGCGTTGATGGCGGTAAAACTGATTTCTAGGTTGCTCGGTGAACGGCTATACTGACCAGACGTACTAGTTTGGGGTGATTCGTGCCGAGGGTTGCCTACCCTCATTTTGACGCGATTTTTTAAGGAAAAAACATGGATTTTTTGACATTCGATAACGTGAGTTTTACATATCCGCTGATGGGCGATGAAATAGAGACAGATGAAAACGGAAAGCCGATTCTTCCTTCGCCTGTATTCGATTATTTCACGGCTTCTCTGCCCGGCGGCTTTACAAGTCTTATAGGGCCAAATGCAAGCGGAAAATCTACTTTTATGCTGCTTGCCGGCGGTCGCGTAAAACCGCAGC
>JAEEGK010028114.1_pt1 | contig 11308 bp, 8 predicted proteins | sample 8958771 | NCBI WGS metagenome assembly JAEEGK01 (sample SAMN16246547, study PRJNA631951) | gut metagenome | biome: gut microbiome; feature: rumen; material: SC-attached | host: Bos | place: Iran: Karaj | collected 2018-10 | reverse complement strand
AATTTATTTCCTTTATCTACTAATTTATTATGTAAATTCTTTCTATCCTCGTATTTTTTGTGCTGAGCGTTAAAAGCCTTTTCGGCCTCCTGCAAATCTTGTGGCAATGGTTTTTCTGTCATTTTTTTAATATTTCCTTTTTTTAGATCTAAATTTGCTTTATTAACAGATAAAAAAATATCAAGTAATTTTTTATTGCAAGATTCATCGTTCTGGTTTTTAAGTTCAATTGCTTGAGAAAGAGAATCTAAAATTAATTTATATGGTAGAAGTCCACCTGCTGATTTAGAGGAGAGATCTAGATCTAAATAATCTTTGCAGTTTTTTATTTGCTCTTTGAGTATTGATGCTTTTTCTTCTTTTTTTTGTTTTTTACTCTTTTCATTATCTTTATCTTTTGTTTTTTCTTCTTTTTTATTTTCTTTATCATTCTTATCTTTTTTTGATTTTTCTTCTTTCTTTTCTTTTTCTTTTTCATTATTATCTTCTTTTGACTTTTCTTCTTTTTTATTTTTATTATTTACTTTCTCTTTATTTTCTTCTTCTTTTTTATCATCAACTTCTTTTTTTTCTTTTTCATTTTTTTCAATATTCTTATTTTCAACTTTATCATCAAATTTTAAATTAGGTTTATTTTCTTTTTCATTTGATATTTCTTTTTGCTTTTTTTCTTCATCTTCATTTTTATTTTCATCTTTATTACCCAAACTGGATATTGAACCAACTAATAAAAGAAAAATAAAAAATATTTGGATTTTCTTCATTACAGAATAAGATTAAAATTAATAATAAAATTTAATTTTATTTTTTTAGATTTTTTCAAAAAATAAAATATAATATATAAAAAAAAACTTACAAAAAAAAAAATCAAATATATTTTAAAAAAAGCTAAAAATTTTTATTTAAATAAAAAAAAAAAAATTTTTAGAATCAAACATATTGATTATTGAGGAATAGTTGGATTTTTCTTATTTTTAAGATTAACTACAAAAAGACAAAAAACAACAAGACACTTTCCAATAAAACCAAGAAAACCAAAAAATCTAACCCAACTTTCAACACTTCCCATATAATGAAATTTAATAGTTCTCAAATAAAAATAATCTAAAATATCATAAAAAACAGAACAAATCATTCCAATAAAAAAAAATTTAAAACTATCAAATAAAAGATTAACCATATCAGTATTAATAATAATAACAAGACACATTTCAAAAAAAATAGAAATAAAATCAGGTTTAGTAAAAGTAGTAATAAATTTAGTCAAAATACAACAATAAAGTAAAAATTTTAAAATACTTAACCATTTAATATCTTTTTTAAAAAAACTTTTATACATTCCTTCAATATTATCAACCATTTTATTACCAGCAACATTAGGAACATTTCTAATATTTCTTGCATCACTATCATCAAAATTTTTTTTAAAAGGTGCACTTAAATCTTCTAAAGCATTACTTAATTCACTTATTCTATCTTTATATACAGTTATATTTTTTTCTACATTATCATATTGTTTTTGATACATTTCATAAAATGATGTTATAAATAAAATTTTTGGTTGAATTATTTGAGCTATTGTATTATTCATATAATCTGTTAAATTAATTGATGGTTCAATTTCTTCATTTTCTATTAATTGATATATTGGAATATCTGCTTCACAAATATGATCATTTGGATTATTAACTGTTACTAATTTTAAATTTAAAATTGATTCTTTTTTCTTTATTGGAAATGTTAATTTTTCTGGAAAATTTATATCATTTCCTTTTTTAACTGATGTTTTTTTTTCTAATTGATTATCTAAAGATACTTTCATATATAAATCATCATATACATTATTATTTAAAAATTCTATTTTTCCTATTTCAATATTTATACATGTATTTGGACTCATTCCATTATTTAATGGTTCATTTTTTGATTTTTGTATTTTTCCACTTAAATCTTCTTTTAATACTTTTTCCTTATCATATCCTTTTTTAAGTGATTCTAAACTTAATTTTAGTTCTTCCCTATTTTTAATATAGTTTTTTGTAAAATCATTAATATCTATTTTCAAATCATCAGATATATCGATATCAGTTAACAATTTTTTAAATAATGTTGCATTAAACATTTTTCCTTTTGGAATTTGAGATTGAAGATAAGTAAATAAATCGTTTTCTGATACTTTACCAGTTCCAGAATGATCTATTGTACTTAATTTTTTACTTATTTCTTGATATAATGTATTTATTTCTTGTTGATAATATGGGTTCGATACTGGCTCATTATAATCATATGCATTTATTTCTTGATTAAGTAAAGGGGAAGGTTGCATTAACATTTTTATAATTTAATTTTATTTCTTATATTTGAAAAAATATCATTAATTTAAAAAATTTATTTATAACATAATTAAAAAAATATAAATTAACAAATAAATTAATTTTTTTTATTTAAATTTGTGTCTATGAAAAGTGTAAATGACATGAATTAAATATTAATAAAGTATTAAACACTGATGAATCTGTTAATTAATCAACAATGAATTTATTAAATAAAATGTCACAAGAAGATTAATCTATTTTCCTAAACAATTTATGTAATATATTATCATGAATTAATAAATTTTTAAAATAAATATATGAACATTTAATGGAAATAATATAATATTATAAATATTTTTTTAAATTATAAAATATTTATAAATCAGGTAAATAATATAAAAAGAATTATATTAAACTTTTATTAAAAAACCTTCAAGAAAAATAAGTATTAAAATTATTAACAGAAATAATTTTAAATTTATAAATCAATAAGATTTTATAAAAATAGTATATGATTTGATTTTATGATTAACTTTTTTGAATGACACATTAAAAAAAAGATTTTTTTTTAAACTAAAATAATTTAAAAATAAATTTATTTATATAATCATTTACTATTTAAAAAATGTCAACAATGGTAAAATAAAATATTAATAAAAAAATTGAATTAGATATTAATAGGAAATCCATTTAGTCAATCAACACATGAAGTAATTCACGTATTAAAAATATGTGATATTCCTTATCAATTTATAAACTATAATGAAGAAGAAATAAATGAGAATAATATTTGTGAATCACCAACAGCAACAATTCCATATCTTCAATCAGAAGATGGAATAATATCACAATCAAAAGCAATAGAAATTTATATAGCAGAAAAATATAAACCTGAATTATTAGGAAAAAATTCAATAGAAAAAAGTTTAATTTTTCAATGGATTGATTTTGTAACTTTTGAAATAAATGAATGTTCAAAAGATATTATTTATCCTATTTTCGGATGGTCTAATTTTAATATGGAAAATAATAAAAAATCATTTGAAAGATTAAAACAATATTTAACAATTTTAGATAAGCATTTAAAAGGAAAAAAATATTTTGTTGGAAATAAATTATCACTTGCTGATATAATAATTTTTAGATTTTTACGATTAATAATGATGACAGTTTGTACTGAAACAATGAGAAATTCATTTTTAAAAAATTTAACTAAATGGTTTACTAATATTATGGAAAGTGAAGAAGCAATAAATGTTTATGGAAGAACAATTTTATGTAAAAGTCCATTAAAATCTTTTATTGAAAATGAAAATAATGAAAATGAAAATAATGAAGATGAAAATAATGAAGATGAAAATAAAAATAAAAATCCTTTAGATAATTTACCACCTTCAGATTTTGATTTAACTAGTTTTAAAAGAATATTTATTTATAGTAATGATAAAATAGAAGAATTAGAAAGTTTTTGGGAAGAATTTGATGAAGAAGGTTATTCTTTATGGTATATGGAATATGAAAATCTTCCTAATGAATGTAAAGTACTTTATAAAAGTAATAATTTTAAAAATTTTTTTCTTCAAAAATTAGAAAATTTTAGAAAATATTCTTTTGCAGTTTTTGGTGTTTATGGAAAAGAAGGTAATTATAAAATTAAAGGAGTTTGGTTATGGAGAGGGAAAAATATTCCTAATGAAATTAAAGAAAATGATAATTATGATTATTTAATAATTAAAAAATTAAATATAGAAAAGAGAAAAGATAGAAAATTAATACAAGATTTTTGGATTAATATTAAAAAAGGTGAAATTGTTGATGGAACTAAAGTTTATGATACTGGTTATTTTTATTAAAAAATTACAATTTATTTTTTTTATTTAAAGACTTTAATTATTTTTGTTTTAAACAAATTTAATATATTATCATTTATTATTTTTCATAATTAAATAAATAATAATATTTTATTATCCATCTTTTATTTAAAATAAATTACTATTTTTTTATAATAAAAATAATATATATATAACTAAAAAAATACTTAAAAATAAAATGAATCCCATCTACAAAACTCAAATATTACAAGGGCACTCAAGACCGATAAAAGATTTAAAATTTTCAAAAGATGGAAAATATATATTTTCAGCAAGTTCAGATCGTTTAGTACTCAAATGGGATTCCAGAACAAATGAAAAAATAATAACTTATGTTCATCAAGCCTCAGTTAATGTAATTTGTATATCTCAAGATAATAAATGGATGTTTACTGGAGATTCAACTGGTTGTATTTATATTTGGAATTTAAATACAAATGAACTTTTTAAAAAAGTTGAATTTGATGCTATTTTAAATATAAGAAATATTGATATTTCTACTGATGATCTTTATATAATTGTTACTTTAGGATCCAGAGCTAAAAATTCAAAAAGTTTTGTTAATTCTTATTTAACAAAAGATTTTTTGAATGAAGATTCTAAAGATGATAAAAATGTTCCTAAAGAATATAAAATTTTCATTTGTCAAAATCAGGAAACTAAATTTGTAAAAAGTCTTTTTACAAATTTTAACAAGTCTATTTTAGTTTCAAGGGAGGATGGTCAATTAGAAATGATAAACTTTGAAAATAATTTATTAATTTCTTCAGAAAAATTTCATAATGATATAATATTAGATTTTGATGTAAATTATGAAAATGGTTTAATAATAACATCATCAAAAGATACATATTTATGTTTAATTAATTTAAATACTTTTCAACTTGTTCGTAAATTCCAACCAATAAATCCAACAAGAAATTTAAATGCATGTAAAATTGCAATAATAGATAATCCATATTATAGAATTCCAGGAATAAACAATGGAGTAATTAGTGTAGATAATTTATTTGATTTAAATGAAGATATAAATACTTTAATAGAAAATGAAAATTTTTTAAATGTTGATACAAGTAAATTTGGAAAATCTAAAAAAATTATTTTAGCTATTGTATCAGGAGGACAAGATAGTAAATTTGTGACTACTACTAATCAAAAAGAAGGTGGTTTTGATATTATTATGTATAATGCTATGAATGGTGAAGAATTGGCTTCTTTCCTTGATCACTTTGGACCTGTTAATACACTTGCTATATGTGGAAATGTTCTTGCTTCTGGGGCTGAAGATGCTACTGTTAGGATTCATAAAATTGAATATTATCTTTTTCCGAAATAACTTGATATATATATTTTAAATATATTATAATTTTATGAAAAAATTTAATATTTATGATTTATTAAATTCATTTTGTTTTTTATTTTTGTTATTTTTTTTCTAAAAGAATTTATTATTTTAATTTGTTTATTTGAGAATTGAAATTAATTATCAAAATAGCTTTTTTATTATATTTATTATATTTTTTTAAAAATTTTTATTTTTTTTAATTTTTATAAATGCTTAAAATAAATGATAATTATCATTATTTCAATTTTTTTATTACTAATTATTAATTTAAAAAATATCTTATTCCAATTAAAAAATTAAAATAATATAAAACAATAATAAAAGTTACATTATAATATATAACAATTTTATGACATTTAAAAACTATAAAAAATAAAAAAAATTATAAAAAAAAATGAAGAAAAAAGACACAAAGCAAAGATATCTTTCCCCAAGTTTCAAAAAGGGAGCAATAAAAGAAAATAAAGAAAAAGATGAGTTTAAAATAAACCTAATAGTAAACGGATTACAAGATGAAGACGATGAGACAATGTCACCTCAGCCAAAAAGAAGAGGTAAAAATGTCTCAAAACGTCTATCATTAAATGAAGAAAGTCCAAATAAACATCATAGAAAGAGTGTAGATGATAATTTAGATGTAGAATCAAAAAATGCAAAAGAAATGAAAATATCAGACACACCAAGTCACATAAAAAAAATAGCATATATATCTCAAGCAGGAAAAGGTGAAGATGGATTTACAAAAGTAAATCAAGATTCATATTTAGTAGATTTAAACGAATTTAAATTAGGTGACTTTAACGTATTTGGAGTATTAGATGGTCATGGTTTAAATGGTCATTTAGTATCTCAATTCGTATCAAAATATATAAAAAGTCACATACATAAAAATAAACATTTAAAACATTTAACAGATGAAGAATCAGTATATGAAACATTAAAAAATAACAATTATGAAATAATAAGAAAATTATATACTCATGCAGAGAAAGAAGTAGGAAAAAGTGATATAGATGCAAATTTCAGTGGAACAACATGTGTAATAGTATTTCAAGCAGGAGCAAAATTAATAACAGCAAATGTAGGTGATAGTAGAGCAATAATTGTAAAAGGTGATGAAGTTTATCCATTATCAATAGATCAAAAACCAAATAATGAAAGTGAATTAAAGAGAATATTAAAACATGGAGGTGAAGTATCACAATATGAAGAAGATGGTATTAAAAGTGGACCTTATAGAGTTTGGAAAAAAGGAGAAATGTATCCTGGTATTGCAATGAGTAGATCAATTGGTGATTTATTAGCATCAACTTTAGGTGTTATTCCTGAACCTGAATATACTGAAAATGAAATTGATAAAGATACTAAATTTATTATTGTTGCTTCTGATGGTGTTTGGGAATTTTTAGATAATAAAACTGTTAAAAATATGGTTATGCCTTTTTATTTGAAAGGAGATCCTGAAGGAGCTGCTAAAGCACTTATTCAAGAATCTACTAGATGGTGGAATCAAGAAGATATTGTTGTTGATGATATTACTGTTGTTGCTGTTTTCTTTTAAAATCCAGGTTTAAAAATGTTTTTTTTTTGATTTTTTTTTTTGCATTTTTTGTATTAAGTTTTTAATTTTTGAGTTTTTTTAAAAATATTAAGTAATATATTTTTTTATGTTTTTTATTTTTATTTTTTAAGTTTTTTTTTAAATTTTATTTGAATTTTGGATAAGTTATTTTAAATAATTTTGCAATAATTTTAATTTTTATCTATTTATAAAAATTAAATAAAATAAATAGAGAGAATATTTATAATATAAAAATTAATATACTTTCTATTTATTTCATTTATCATTTAATTTTTTTTTGATAAATTCGTTGTAATATTTTTATTTCAATGTTATTATATTCATTAATTATTTTTATTTTTTTTCTATAAATATGAAAAAAATATTATTAAGTTCAAATAAATTTAATTTGATAATAATAAAAATAAAAATACTTTATTTTAAAATGTTTTTTCATATTCTAATTTATTCTTATATTCATATCTTTTTTAGAACAAACCAATTAAAATCATTTTTTATAATATCATTATTATGTTTGAAATTAATAATTATAAATTCTTAATCAATAACATTTTAAATAAATATTTTAATATATTATTAATAATATTGGAGAATTGTACATTAAATTGTTATAGAATTATATATTCAAATTAAAAATTTTTAAATAATACATTAATCACAAAATTATTTTTATCATATCATTTTATATTTTATCAAATCCTAAATAGATAAATATTTTTTTTTGTTTTAAAAAAAATATAATTTAATCATCTATATAAACTAAAAAAATATATTTTTTTAATTATTAAAAAAAAAACTAAAAACTTCTATAAAAAAATAATAAAAAATGCTTTCAACAATACAAACAATATATCGTCCAAATCCAATAAAAACAGGGTATTCATCAATGGGATTTTTTCCAAAAACAAAATCAATAAGTGAAATAAAAAGGGAAAATTTAAATACAAGACAATCAACATATAATTATATAGATTCAATGTATAGAACAGGAGGATTATTTAAATATAATTTAAAAAAACCACATATTGGAAGTCATAGATTTCATTTAAGTACAATGGAAAATTATGTAAGAGGAGTTTCAAGGAATAAATCAAATGACAATAATGCATTTAATTCACTTAAAAGTCAATGTGATACAATGAGATATATTTTAAAAGATGATTATAATAGATTGAAATATGAAATGAATACTGAAATTGATAATTTGCAAAACAAATTTAATTTTGAATTAAGAAAACAAAAAATTGAAAATTCACATATTAATAAAGAAATGAAAGAGTTAAAACAAGATATGATTCAAAGTCAAAATTTATTAATTGAATTAAAAGATAGAATTAATTCGTTAAAAATGAGAATTGATGGTAATAAAATGTATAATCAAGATGGATTACCAGTTTTACAAACTAATATTGAATATTAATTATTTAATATATGATAATATCAATATTTATTGATTTTTATACTTTTTTTAATTTTTAATATTATTTTTTGAAATTTGAAATAAAAAAAATAAAAATAAAATTTTTAAATTAAATATTTTTTTCTAAAATTAACTAATAATGGGATGTAGTTCAACTCACATAATAGAAAGTTTTTTAGAACATACTAATCCAATTCAATTAACAAATATAGACAATATTGATAAATTGAAACATGCTCAAAATTTAATATCTCTTATCATTAAAATAAAAAATAGAATTGTATATATATATCATAAATTAATTTATTCAACTGGTGCTTTTATATATTTTCAACCATTAATTTCACATTGTTTAGAAAATATATTATATAAAATTTCAACAGAATATAATGGATATTTTAATAAATCTGGAATAATATTTTATGAAGAATCTCCTTTTATAAAAGTTGATTTTTCTAAAATATCTATTGATTCTTGTAAATTAATTAATGAACTTTTTAATTTTATAACGGAGTTAAAAGGTTATAAAACTATTTTAAAAAATATTGACAATGATTTACCTTCACTTCTTTATTTGGAATATGAAATAAATTTAAAAATATCTAAAAGGAATTTAAGAAAAATACATAATGGACATTCTTTATTTAGGCAATTATTATCTTTTAGACAAAAAATTTGGGCTGAATATAAAAAAGAAATTTTATTATTAATAAATGAAAATGAAAAATATTTAAATGAAATTAATGAAATTGGTAATTTGGCTTCTCAAAAACAATTAAATAATATTGAAGAAATTGCCATATTAAAAAATGAAATAAAAAATAATTTTAATTCAGATATAAAAATGTTTACAAATATTAAAGAAGCAAAAGAAAATTGGGAAAGAATATTGAATAAAGATATGGATAATAATTTGGAAAATTCATTTATAAATTAATAAATTTATATTTAGTAAATATATATTTTAATCATAGAGTATAAAGATTTTATTTTATAAATTATTTTTATTATTTTTCACTAGAAAAAATTTAATATATATTTAAAAATATTTAATCTAAATAATAATGGGATTTTTTCATTATTTTGGAAATTGTTTGAAAAGGGCAATTTTATATCAATTCTTAATATTTTTTGCAATATTTAGATTAAACAAAGCATATAGATTTTATAGAGATTTCCAAAATAAATTATCTGATTTAGTTTCTTCTCTTCATTTAAATTCATCAATTTTAGATAAACAACCAAGAAATAAAGAACTTGTATATAAATGTTATTTAATATCTTTAATTGTTATTTCTAGTTTCAGTATATTAGGTTTTAAATTTTTCCAATTTTTTTCTGGAATATTATGTATTTTAACTGGATTAATTTATCATAATCCAATTAGACATTTCACTGAATTATTAGCAAAAAATGAAAAATTAACAATTGAAAAATTACAAGAATATTTTCCTTCAATGGAATTTATTATTTTCTTTTCTATTGGTTTAGCAATGTTGGCACATTCTTTTAAAACAGAAGATAAATATATTGATTTTGAAAGTGATGTGAATAATAAAGAAGATAAAATTGATAATCAAACAAAAGAAAAAATAGAATAATAATATTTAAAAATATAATTAATTTAATTTTTTTTTTTAATCAAAAAAAATTTTTTTTTTTGATTTTTAAAAAACTTTATAACAATTATTAATTACACTAATATTATCAATTATTATCAAACATATATTTTTCCATTTATATTAAAATATACAATTAAAATTTTTTATCATAAAAGATTATGTTTTCATAATCTTTTTCATCATTTTACACAATTGTTCTAAAAAAATAGTACCATTTACTTAACTCAATACTTTCAACAATATTTTTTAATTTCTCTTCAACATCATTTTTCATATTTTTAGAATTTGCATTTAAATCTCTTTTTAATTTCTTCAAGAGAAATATTACTAGAATTATTATGATTAAAATATCTAAAAGCATATTTTAAATAATTTTGAGACATAAAAATACTAGGATCAACAACAGCTCTTACAAATTCTTCATATTCAATATAACATTTATGATTATTATCAATATTACCAAAAATTTCTTTTATTTCATTAATAATTTCTTCTCTTGGCAAATTCCAATAATTTTCAATTCCATTTATTAATTCTTCTTTAATAATTTTACCATCATTATTCGTATCAATTTTATTAAATAATTTCTCAGCTTCAAAATATTGTTCGATGTTCGTATTTTGATGACCTTAATATGCAATTGCAACATAACTTATTATATTATCACTAAAATATTTTTTCATATTTTGTATCATTTGCTTTGCTAAGGAGATATCACATTAACTTTTTTTTGAAATTCTCCATTTTTAAACTAAGGATGATTTAATTCATCAGAAGCAGAAATTCTTTTATTTGGAACTAATTTTAATAATTTTTGAAGTAAATCTTTTGATTCATCACTTAATGTTGGAAAAGGATTATCAGTTAAATCATATTATCCAATTCTAACTCTTTCTATAATTTCATTATCATCATCAATATCAAAAGATGGTTTTTCAGATAATAAAATACATACTATTATACAACAAGACTATAAATCACATTTTTCATTATATTTTCTTTTAATAACTTCAGGTGCCATATAATAAGATGAACCAACATATTTTTTTTCATTTTATCCTTTTTCTGTTATTTTTGCTCTTCCAAAATCAATTACTTTTATTTATAAACAATCCTTTTTTTCTCTACCTGTTATCATAATATTTTCTGGTTT
>JAEEGK010028111.1_pt1 | contig 11309 bp, 7 predicted proteins | sample 8958771 | NCBI WGS metagenome assembly JAEEGK01 (sample SAMN16246547, study PRJNA631951) | gut metagenome | biome: gut microbiome; feature: rumen; material: SC-attached | host: Bos | place: Iran: Karaj | collected 2018-10 | reverse complement strand
GATTGGGCCCAATCCCCAATCCCCAATCCCCAATCCCCAATCCCCAATCCCCAAATTATTATTATTTTTAACATTAATAATAATATTATAATTTATAATTTATATATATTTATATATAAAATTAACATAAAATTTAAAAACATAAAAGAATATATAAAATTAAATAATATTGAAAAATATTCAAAATATAAAACTCAATATTTATAAATTATTATAATTATTTAATTTATATAATTTTAAATATAATAAATAAATAAAAATATTTTTTTAATTTATTTTTTTCATATTAATTAAATCATATAAATACTAATTGAACAAATGTTTGATGCTAATAAGGGGTGTTTAAATTATTCTGATGATTTAGACCATTTGATTAGCGAGGAAATTAGTTTTGAAGAAATAAAAGGTTTCATTAATGAAGACACCTCATTAAAAACTCAAATTATTAATGAATAGGATTTATCATGTTTTTATAGTAAAAAACAAAATGATCTATATGAAAAACTATGTTATGCTAAAGTTCTATAATTAATCGAAATATTACCCTCATGAAATTTATGCCTTTTATTTAATTGCAAAAGATAAAGGTTTATCACTTAAATTAGATTAGTAAAAAATTTAAATTGAAAAATGTAAAAAAATAATTAAAATAAATAATTTGATGTTTATGATTAATATTTGAATATTTAAGATGAGTGAAATAAAAATACATTTTTTTTATTACTTTAAAATTAAAAAAAATTATATAAAATCATAAATCCTAAAATATATGATTAAATATTTAATAATAAATATATAAACATAAAAAAATTTAAAATTAAAAATGAAAGAAAACAATATAATAAATGAAAAACCAGAAATAAATGAAAACTCAAAAACAAAAGTCCCAAAAATAAAAAACCAAAATACCTTTGATCCATTATATTTAAAATATAAAGAAGAACCAGAAGATTCAGATGGTCATTCTCATTCAACAGAAGAAGGAACAGAATCATATAAAAGTGCTGGATTACAAATAGCAAATACAATAATGGGAGCAGGAATATTATCAATACCAATAGTAATGAGATATATAGGAATTTTATTAGGATTTTGTTTTATTCTTTTTATTGCAATTGTTACAGTTTATTCAGTAAATTTACTTATTAGATGTCAAGAAATTACAGGAAAAAGTGGTTATTCTATGTTTGGAAAAATTACTATGGGACCTTTTGGTTCATTTTTAGTAAAAATTATTATTATTATTAATAATTTTGGATTGTGTTGTGCTTATATGAGAATTTTTGGTGAAACTATTCAAACTACATTTTCTGCTTTTGCTGATGAAAAGAGTATTTGGGTTAAAAATTGGCATAATTATATTTATATTATTATTTGTACTCTTATTATGAGTATTTTTATTTTTAAAAAAAATATTGAATCACTTAAAAAAGTTGCTTATCTTGGAATTTTAAGTATTTCTATTTTTACTATATCACTATTTATTCTTTTTTGTTATAAAGCTTATTATAAATTATTTAGTACTCGTAAATCTTATTTTTTACCTAATTGTAATGCTATGGAAGCTTTTCAATCTATGCCAACTGTTTTTTTAGCTTTTACTTTTCAATTTAATGTTTTTCCTATTTATTTTTCTTTACAAAAAAGAAATAGAAATGAAATGATTAAAGCAACTAAATATGGTGTTTTATTTTGTTTTGTAATTTTTATTGTTGTTGGTATTTTAGGTTTTTGTATGTATGGTTTAAAAATGGATAATACAATTTTAAAAGAATTAAATGATGATATGGTAAATTATAAAAATAGTGATTCTTTTATTAAATTTTTGATTATTTTTATTAATATTGCTTTTGTTTTATCAACTTTAACATGTTTTCCAGTTAGTTTTTTTTCATTGAAAGAAAATTTTTTAAATTCAATTATTTATTGTAAAAAATATTGTTGGGCGAGTCATTTAGAAGATGAAAATAATAATAATCAAAATAATGAAAGACATATTGAAATTGGAAATATTCATACAATTAAAGAACAAGATAGAAATGTTCCTTTAAAAAAAAATTCAATTCCAAAATTTACTCAAAAAATTATTATCATTGCTTTATATTTATCTATTAGTATTATTACTATTTTAATTCCAAAATTAAAAATTATTTTTCATATTGTTGGTTCTACTGCTGGTAATTTTATTTCTTTTATTTTTCCTAATTTGTTCTTTATTAGATTATGTCATATGAGTAAAAAAAAAGATAATTTAATAATTCCTTATTGTTTACTTATTATTGGGTTTTGCTTTTTAATTATATCACTTGTTATTTCAATTTTAAAAACCGATTAATAATTTATATTATATATCATTTTTTTAAATTAATAAATTTATAAATTTTTTAAGTGTGGAATATAATATTTAATTAATTTTTTATTTTCCTACTTTGATAAAATTGTGAAAATTAAAAATTTTTTGAAAATAATTCATTTTATTTTTTTCAAAAAAAAAAATAATTTTTTTAACTACAATTTTTATTAAATAGATGGTAGAAAATGATAGTAAAGGTTGGTTTGGAATTTTTTCAATAGCAGGAAGAGAATCAGCTGAAAAATATGGAATAAAAAAAAAAAAAATAATGACAAAAACTCTAAAAAAAAAACTATTAAAAAAGATTTTAAATCCATATGATAATGACATAGATAATAAATCAGATGATGTACTTGAAGATGAAATTGATATATTTGATAAAAAATATAAACAACCAAATAAATTAAAAATACAAAAATTAAAAAAATCAAAAAGTCAAAAAGAATATCCAAATATTTATTTAAATGATGAAAATAAAGGAGTATTATCAAATAATGAAAGATATAAATATCATAATAATAATATAATAAGAATAGAAAGATTAAAAGAAGAAGAAAAGAAAAAATTATTACAAAGTGCTTCAATATCAAAATATAATCCAAAAATGGAATATATTTGGGCAAGAAGTATATCAGGACCAAAATGGAATACATTAACTCCAAGAAAATTTAATATTGTAAATAATAATTGGGAAATATATAAAAATCCAATACCTTATATTGAAGAAAAAAAATGTTTAGTTAATATGCAAAAACAAACTATGAGATGTGATATTCCTCTTTTTAATGATAGTCGAATTAGATTTGAAAAAAAATATACTCCTCCTAAAAATAAGAGTATTTTATATCATAAATTTAATATTAAAAAATTTAATAAAACACCAAATGTTAATTTAAGGAAAAAGTTACTTTTATCACCAAAAAGAAATAATGAAAATTTAATTAATTATGATAAAGGAAAATTAATTCCAGATTTTAAAAAAACAGTAAGTAGAAAAAATTTATATAATATAAAAAAAGAAGATAAATTACAATCATCAAATCTAATACCAAATTATTCTTTTATTCAAGAAAGACCAATAATGATGGTTTTATATGATGCAAAATCATATAAAAAAATTCAAAAAGATTTTAAAGGAATGGATACTTCATTTTTATTTAATATTGATAAAATATATAATAAATATAATAATCATAAAAGAGTTAATGTTCCTTTATTTAAAGATATGTATAGTAGACCTAATTCATATTTTGATACTTTACCTTCTCATATGAAAGGTATTTATTCAAGACTTTCTGGATATACTATTACTAATAAAACTTTAAAAATGAATAATTATATTGATTCAAAATTTTTTGATGGATATAATACTTTTTTCCCTAAGAAAAGCTTTAATAAAATTATTAATATGTCTTTATTAAATTCTGAAAAAAATCAAATTAAAGAAAATAATATTGATAATAATAGTCAATTTAGAAATTTGGCTAATTATTTTAATAAAACAATTAATTTTTATAAATCTAATTATGATAATTTGATTGATGAAAATATATTTAAAAAAATTGATAATGTAACTTATAAAACTATAGAAAGAAAAAATAGTTTAAATTTAAAAGATTTAGAAGGTAAAAGTTTTAATGAAATAGATTCTTTTTTTTAGGATAATAATATTTTTAATAATAGTTAAATATTTTTTAATTAAAATTAAAAAAAAATATAATTAATTTTTAATAAAATAAAAAATTAATATTATTATTTAATGAATACAAAGGAAGAATTTGTCAACTCTAATCAATTTATTTATACAAATATCATAATCGGATTTTTCTCCTTTATATCAAGTATAATAATAATTACTTTATATTTGAGAAAAAAAGAATTAAAAGAAAACAATTATACAATATTTACGTGTATAGCAGTAAGTAATCTAATAAATTCAATAACTCAATTTTTTGGTTTGATATTAATTAATTACCAACAATCAACAGTAAATAGAAAATGGTATGCAAATACTCAAAGAATATTAAATCTTATGGCAGAATTTTCTTATGTATATTATTCTTTATATTACTTTTATTATATATATGAAACAATTAATACTTTTAAGAAAACTCATAAATATTTATATCATATTATAATTTGTATTTTTCTTTTTGCTTTATTTTGTTCTATATTTTTTGTTGTAGCATTTAATCTATATAACAATGATGATTCAAAAATTAAAAATTTTAATGATTTATATCTTTTAAATCGTTTATTTTCAGTTGATGAAGTTGAAAAGAATGGTTTTTTTTTAATATTTTATCATATATTATTTATATTTCCTTTAATTGCGTATTTAATTATTATTAATCAATTAAGAAGTAAACTTTCTCAAAGTTTAAAAGAAGATGAGGCAAAAAAAATAATGTTTTTAAAAAAAATTTATGATTTTATTATTTTTTTATTGCTTTATGGTATATTATATTTAGCTATTAAATTTCTATATGATATTTTTGAAAAAATTTTTTATGAAAATATATTAAGAAGAGAAATTTATTATCTTAGAGTAGAATATTTTTTTTCATTTTTAATTAATTTATTAGCTAATTCAAGAGGAGTTATTTATTTCTTTATTTTTTTAATAGATGATAAAGTAACTAAATTGTTATCAGAATATATAGATAAAATAAGTATAATACATAATTTCAAGAAATTTTTAATTGATTAATTCAAAAAAAAAAATCGAATATTAAGTTTATTTATTAGAATATATATTATTTAAATATTTTATTATAATTTTCATATTAAATAATATCTTTTTTATTCTATAAATTTTTATTTTAATAGAAATCCATTAAATAATAAATATCACTTCAAAATACTATTTTTATTTTATTTTTATTATTTTTAAATTAAATTTTAATTTTTTTTATCTTATGGAAGCTATAATAGAAAAAGAATTAGCTTCTGAGTTAGAAAAAGAAAAAAATAATGAAAATAATAATAAAGTTGATAATGATTATTCAAAAGAAGAAATAAGTGAAATATTTATAAATGAAAAGATTTCAAATGAAAATAATGATGATATATTAAATAAAATTAATACTTTAAATGAAAAGGAAATTAAAAATTTAGAAAAAACTAAAAAAAAAAATTTAAAACTTTATAATGAATTAATAGGTGAATATACTTTTAAATCCCGATCACAAAATAGTATTTTACCAAAACAATCTTATATTTCATCTATATTTAAAGATAATGAAATTTTAAATATAATATCATATAATAATGAATTTGATATTTATGATTCTCAAAATTTTTATTCTATTTTTTATAAATATTTATATAGTTATAGGGATATTCAAATATCATTAAGTGATTTAGAAATAAGAACAAATTTAATGAAAATATACATTTTTCATATTTTAAATCATATAATGAAAAGAAAAGAAGAAATAGAAATAAATGATATAATAGAAAAATTAATAAATGAAGATGATAAAAATGATTTTAAAAAATTAGATAATGAACTTTTTATAAATCATGATAGTGATTTTATAAAAGATTACTATAATAAAAATAAATCCCTAAAAAAAAATAATGGAAAAGAATTTCAAATATATTTCAAAAAAACAAAAGAATCATATTCATCAAAAGATTTAGAAACAACAAATATAAAAGATCAAGGATTTACTTACCCAAAAGTTTTAATATTACTTCCATATAGAAAACATGCAAGATTAATAATAGAAGAAATTATAAATTGTTTTAATGGAGGAAATTGGAATGGAATTTCAAATAAGAAAAAATTAAAAAATGAATATGGAGAATTTGATGCTTTAAATGATTGTTTTAGATTAGGAATAAATTTTTCCTTTTTTGAAAATAAAATAAATTTATTTACTGCATTTGATGAAAGTGATATAATAATAGCATCACCTTTAGGATTAAAATTAGCTACACCAAGTGAAAAAGATAAAGTAGTTAATAATTATAAAGTATATGATTTTTTATCATCAATTGAAATTCTTTTATTGGATTTTTCTGAAGTTTTTATTTATCAAAATTTAGAACATTTAAATGAAATATTATCTTTTGTTAATAAAATACCAAAAAATAACCAAAATATTGTTAATATAAATAGAATAAAAGATAATTATTCAAATGGTTTTGGAAATTTATTACGTCAATCAATAATAATATCTCATTTTAAATGTTTAGATTTAGATATTTTATTAAATGATTATTGTAATAATATAAATGGAAAAATATTAATTAATGAAAATTGTATTAATCAAGTAGATAAAATTAAAAAAGATTTTTCTGAAAGATATCCAAAAGCTTCTATTAAAGATATTGAAGTAAGATTTGAATTTAAAATATTAAATAATTTAAAAGGAGATGATGATTATGATGATAAATTTAATTATTTTACAAAAAATATTTGGAAAAATTTATATGAAAGTTTTGACAAACATACTATAATTTTTGTATCATCTACTTTTGATTATTTAAGATTAAAAAGTTTTTTTAAACAAAATTCACAAGCAGTATGTTTTATAAGTGAAGATACTGATAAAAAAGATTGGCAAAGAAATAGATTATTTTTTGAACAAGGAAAATTTAAATTTTTATTATATGATGAAAGAGCTCATGTTTATAAGAAAATAAATTTAAAATTTGCTAAAAATATTTTCTTTTATTCTCTTCCTGAAGATCCAAAAATTTTTTATGAGATGATTGATTTAATTGATCCTGTTAAATATAGACAAAATTTAGAAAAGTATAAAATTAAAAATGAAGATAAAGATAATCAAATTTTTGGTTCTGTTATTAGTTTAGTTACTCCTATTGAAAGATATAATATTGAGAAAATTTTAGGAAAAATGGGGAAAAAAATAATGAAGGATAAAATTGCATATTATTCTTGTTAAATTTATATATTTATTTATATCATATATAAATTTAAATTTTACTATCATAAATACAATTTATAAAAATTATCTTATTTATTCATTTTTACCTTAATTACTGGTATTTTTTTTTTAATTATTTTTTTATTATTGTTTTGAATTATTTTCTTATTTGAACAATCATATAAATTTTGACTAATTTTTTTTTTAATAATACTATTTTTGCTATTATTAATACTATTATTCTTATTTAAAGAAATTAAATCTTGACTTGAATTTTTATCCATTAAAATATTATTATTAACATAATAATCTTCTAAATCACTTACAATAATTTCAGTTCTTCTAACATTTTTATTATTATTATAAAAATTGGAATTATTAAAATCTATATTTTTTAAATCTGAAATATATTCTAAATCTTGTATTTTATTATTATTTGAGTAATTAATATCAGAAATTTCAGAAATTGGTTTTGAAGTTTCTGAAATATTTTTATTACTTATATTATCAGAATAAAAATTTTTATCATTTTTATTTTGTTCTTTTACAGATTTAATAATTCCTAAACTTTTTTTAGGTTCGTTAAAATGATTTACTAAATTATGATAAGTATTAAATCCAAAAGATAAAGATGTATTATTATGATCAGAATTATTTCTTTTCTTATTTAAAATATAATCAAAAGTATTTTCATTACTTAAATTTGAATTTGCTTTTGTAATATCTGTTATACCTCTTTCATTTTTTATACAATTATTAAATGTTTTAGTATGAAAAATTGTTTGTGTTTGATTCTTTGAAAAATTATTTGAATTTGAATATTGTTTTTTAAAATATTCATTTTCTTGTTTTAATTTTTCATTTTCTTTTTTTAATCTATCTTCACTTAATAATGCTTCAAGTAATTTTCCTTCTATTGAAGATTTAGAATCTTTTAATGTTTTAATTAATTGTTGATTAATTTCTAAATTTTTTTGTTTTTTTATAATTTCATCAGTTCGTTCAATTGTAAATTTTGGCTCATATTTTTTTTCTAAAATTATTAAATTTAATCTTTCAATTTCTTCTATATAAAGATTTATTTGTTTAAATAAAATTATAAAAAGTGAACTTTGAGTCTTTACTTGTTTATTTGGATTTGATAAAAATTTTTCAGTCTCTAAATAAAATTTTAAATTCAAATCATCTATTTTTCTTTTGAATTCAGAATTTGATTCTTTATAAAAAATATTTAAAGAATTTTTATTAAGATTATCAAGTAAATTACATAAAATTTCATTTTGTTCATTTTGATTATTATTAATTCCAGAATTTAGTTTATAATAATTCTGGTTTATTCTTGTTATATTTCCTGTAACTAAATTTATTTTCTCATTTTTACATAATCGACTTAAAGATGAAGTTGATTTTTTTTGATTTTCAATAAAATAAGAATTAGACATTTGACTCATAAAAATTATATATTCTTATTTTATTTTTTTTAAAAAAAATATTCTATAAAATATTTTAAATAAAATATAATGAAAAAAATAAAAAAAAATGAATTAAATTTAATTTATTATTTTTATAATCAATCTATTCCATCAGTTAATGATTTCATAATTTTGAAATTATCAATTCCTTTATCAGTTTCATTCTCAACATAATTAACTTCATTTTTAAGAAATGGATATTTTTCATAATTATGAGGATAATTAATACTATCTAATTGTTCAGCAAGATCAATTTCAACAATCATTTTTTCTTTAGTACCACATAATAATTTTCCATAACTTTCAACACAAGCTAAACAAGTAACTTCATTTTCTTTTTTAATAGTTAATAATAATTCTTCTTTTTCATATTTCCATAAAAGAATTTTTTTCATATTATTACAACTTACTAAAATACCAATATTAGGAAGCATTAAAATATCATGTGTTCTTACACCTAATCCATTAACATTAATATCAGGATCATTTAAAGTCATTAATAAAGTTGTACTTGAAGTATTATCTTTAGGAATATTCCATATATCAATATAACCATCAATTCCTCCTGATATTAAAAAATTTTTATCAAATGTCATACAAGTTACACTACTATTATTTCCTTTTATTTTATCTAAAAAATTTCCTTTTGTATAATCCCATAAATAAATATAATAATCATTTACTCCTGAATATATTGTTTTATTTGTATGCTCTGGTTGATATGCTACTACATTAAATTTTAATTCTTGTTTTGCTAATGATGATGAATTTATTACTTGTTTTATTCCTGGAATACATTTATAATTTTTCATTTCTGGATGATATTTTGTATCTTTTAATGTTGCCGTTTGACCAAATCCTTTTTTGAAATTATTTTTTATTAAAAATGCATCATTGTCATCATAATTATTTTTCTTTTTTGATTCTTTAATTTCTGTTTTTTGTACTTCCCATATAAATATAAAACCATCAAGTGAACATGATAACATACATTCTTTATAATATTTATCTTTTCCTTTTACTATATATGATATCATATTTGTTACTATATTTTTGTGTTTGAAATAATTTTCATATGAATTTTTTAAATATTCACTTCTATTTAAATCCCAGAAAAATACATTTCCAATATCAGTACCAATTGCTATTAATGAACTATCATTTAAATAACAAATTGTTGATACTTCTATATTTTTTTTTGCTAATTCAGGTCCATTTATTAAATTAATACATTCCATAGTTAAAAAGTCCCATATTTTTACTATATTATCATAAGCACTTGAAATAATTTTTGCATCTTCAATAATTTTATCTTCAATTTTAATTGGTTCAATAACAAAGATTTTAATTAATTCTGCATCATGATGTTGTATATTTGAAACTTTTGTTTTTCTATTTACTTTAAATAAAGTTACAAAATCTTCACATACCATTAAAATATGTTCTTGTTCAGGAAAAATTTCTAAATTTTGTATTGAAAATATTTTATTAGTCATAGCTTTAATTTTAAATTCAGCTTTATTAAATATTTTAATAAATGTAACATTACCAATATCATCACCAACAATTAATTCTTGTGTAAAAGTGTTTATAGTCAAAGCACTAAAATGAGTTTTAGAATTTGAATTAGCAATTTCAAAACTTTTTTGTTTATTTTTAGTATTATAACAAACAATATGATTATCATATCCAACACTATAAATAATATTATCAAAAACACTATGAACAACTTTAATCATTCCCCATTTTTTATGTAAATTAGTCCCATAAATATAATTAAAATTATTTTTTAAAAATTCTTTATTACTACTTTTTTCTCCTTTATATTTAAAGTAATTATCATCAATATAATGATAAACAATAACTCTTCCTTTAGTATCACCTGCAAATAATTCAATAACATCAGTTTCTTTTAAACTAAGAGTAGAAATCCAAAAAGGTAAATCTTTATCTTTATTTAAAAAAATATGAAAATCTCTAATAACAGAAATACATTCAAATCTAGGATTTAAAATTTTATCAAATTTATCTTTCATTTTAAAAACTTTCATAGTCATATCACTAGAACTAGAAATAAGCATACTTCTACTTTTACAAAAAGCTAATGAAATAACAGTACCTTTATGTTCTAATAAAGTTTTAATATGATGAACCATATCTTTTTCTCTTAATTCAGGATCACCTTGCCATAATTTAATAGTACCATCACAACCACCAGAAAAAAGAACAGGAACTCCTTCAATTAATTCACATATCATTATATTAACTGGTCCTTTATGACGGAATTGTTCATAACAACGATATTGTGTTATGTCCTCATATTTTCTAAATAAATGCTTTTGTTTAAATATTGTTAAGGAACATATTGTTCCATTTGTAAAACCTAAATATATTATTAAACGATTGTCTATTGGAAATGATGTTGAGGAAGAAAATTTTGGGATTCGAAATTTGTCAAAGAGAATTGTTTGCTTTGAAGATTGAAATTTTGAGTCTTTTGAAGAGAAGTTTTTTTCTTTTGTTAATTCTATCATTTTTTATTTTAAGTTATATTTTTGTTTTTTTTTTAATTTAATTTTTATTTTT
>JAEEGK010028106.1_pt1 | contig 11311 bp, 8 predicted proteins | sample 8958771 | NCBI WGS metagenome assembly JAEEGK01 (sample SAMN16246547, study PRJNA631951) | gut metagenome | biome: gut microbiome; feature: rumen; material: SC-attached | host: Bos | place: Iran: Karaj | collected 2018-10 | reverse complement strand
GCCGACCGCAGTTATGCCGATGTGCACAACCTGGAGGTAACCCAAAATGATCCCGAAGCTTTCATCAGACTGGACAAATACATTCCGGACCGTCTGGAATATACCACAAGTTCCACCAAAGACAAGATTGCTGTTTTCTCCGAAATATACTACCCCAAGGAATGGCATCTGTATATCGACGGAAAAGAGCATGAGTTGGGACGTGTAAACTACGTTCTGCGTGCCGCTGTGATTCCGGCAGGAACACACACTCTTAAAATGGAATTCGTGCCCGATGCACTCAAGACCGACAAGTTGTGCATGGCATTGGTGATACTTGTCATCTTACTTACATTAGGACTGCCCGTATGGCACTTTGCAAGTAAAAAGGACTCTGAGTCATGAAGATAATCATTCTGGGAACCGCCTGGCCCTATCGTGGAGGAATAGCCGATTTCAACAACCGGCTGGCGCAGGAATTCATAAAAGAGGGTAATGAAGTGAAGATATACACTTTCACCCTCCAATACCCGTCATTCCTTTTCCCGGGCAAGACCCAGTACTCCCCAGACCCGCAGCCTCAGGGACTGGATATTGTTAGACGGCTCAGTTCGGTCAATCCCTTCAACTGGATCAAGGTGGGCCGTCAGATCAGACGTGAGAAACCGGATCTGCTGATTGTGCCCTTCTGGATGCCTTTCATGGGACCTTCAACCGGATTCGTATCACGTATGGCCCGTAAGTGCGGAGCCCGCAGAGTTGCCATACTTCATAACCTCATACCCCACGAGCACAAGCCCGGTGACAGAATCCTGTCACGCTACTTCATAAAATCCGTTGACAGTTTTGTGGCTCTGTCCGAGTCTGTCAGGGATGATATCAACCTGTTTGACACAAAGAAACCGCGTACTTTCAGCCCACACCCGCTTTATGACCACTTTGGCGAGCTTGCCACAAGAGAGGAGTCACTTGAGCACCTGGGGCTTGATCCCGCTTACCGCTACATACTTTTCTTTGGTCTGATACGTGACTACAAGGGTCTGGACCTGCTGCTCAAGGCATATGCCGACAGCCGCCTGCGTGAACTGAACGTACGTCTGCTGGTGGCCGGTGAATTCTACGGAAGTTCCGACAAATACTTTGAACTTGAGAAGGAACTGGGACTTGAAGGACTCATAGTCTGGAAGAACGAGTTCGTACCCAGTGAAGAGGTCCGATACTGTTTCGGTGCGGCCGATATCATTGCACAGCCCTACAAGACCGCCACTCAGAGCGGCGTCTCACAGATAGCATACCACTTTGGAAAGCCCATGCTGGTAACCAACGTAGGCGGTCTGGCCGAGATAGTTCCCGACGGAAAAGCCGGTTACGTGGTTGAACCCGATCCCACCCGTATTGCCGATGGATTGGTGGATTTCTTTGCAAATGAGAGACAGGAGCAGTTCGCCAAGGGTATCCTTGACGAGAAGAGCAAATACTCCTGGAGCAAGATGACCCAGGCTATTCTTCAGTGTAAAAACGGATGATCTGCTCAAGAGAGCGTTGACACACCTTGCAGAACTCGGGATAGGAGTTTGTTTTCATCCTGCAGTCAAAGAAACCGCGCCACACCCCTTTTGACATATAGCCACCTCCCTCATAAAGGCCGGCTCCGGGTACCTTATCCTTCCATTTACCTGCAAAATCCACCTGAGTGGTAATGTTAGGCTCCCACGGTTCAGTCTCAGAGTTGTAGTACTGCTCGTACTGGTCATCGTAGAAATACTCATCGGCCAGTCCTCCGAAACTGTGGCCGAACTCATGTACCACTACCGGTGCAAACTGTGCGTGGTGGGCTGTGGTAAGAGTGTAGGAGTTGAATATTCCGCCTCCTCCGTAGACATCGGTATTGGCCAGAATTATGATATGTTCATAGGGTACACCGGCAAGTTTGTCGTGCAGTTGACGCAGACGCAACGTGGTCAGGTATCGGTCCGAATAGAAGGTGCTGAAATGTGAACTCAGGGCTGTCTCGGTCCAGAGACCCTGCAGCGGAACACTTACAGTGCCGTCTTTTGAAGCCAGTTCTACGGCGATTATGTTGAACCTGTCCTGCATGGTCTTGAACGGCTCATGTGACAGCAGACTGTTTACCGCAATGCCGGCATCCTTGTAAAAAAGGTCCATTTCATCGGCGGTATAGCCCTCGGGGACAATCACCACGTCAATGCACTGCTCCGTACTGCCGCCATGATGCAGGTATTTCCACTTGGGCGGATTCTGGCCGATCTTGCGGATAAGGATATCCTCAGGGTCAACCGTGTGACGCAGGGTTGCAACCACCTTGTTGTAGTTATCTGTCAGTTTTACCTCTACTACAGCCTTTGCGGGCGGCATGGGCAGCAGGTAAACGTTCTCAAAGCTGCGGTCCACCTTTGTGGCCTCCTCGGTATTCTGCCACTCCTGGAACAGGGTGCTGAAAGCGTTGCGGTAAAGTGTATCACCCGTGGCCTCATCGGTCATGGTTATTTGCCCGTTTCCCTCCAGATACAGATCTTTCATATTGACACGGCGTCCTGCCCAACCGTCAATAACGTTCAGGTCATCAAGGTATATATGGCTCTCCTTGCTGTTGCCGGAGAATGTATAGTTTACCCTGAGCGTTCGCTCCTGAGCATTAGCCCCTAAGGCCAACGCCAAAGCCAACGCCAAAGTTATCTTACTCCTCAGTCGATACCAACTCATAATCCATCTGTTTCTTTTCAAGGTTGCAACGTACCACCTTGACCTTTACATGGTCACCCAGGCGGTAACGCTTACGGGTGCGCTGTCCTATCAGGCAGTAGTTCTTCTCGTCAAACTCAAAGTAGTCACCGCCAAGAGAGCGTATGGCTATCATGCCCTCACACTTGTTTTCTATGATTTCAGCGTAGATTCCCCACTCGGTGACACCGCTTATGACAGCATCGAATACCTGATTCATGCGGTCGGCCATGTACTCAACCTGCTTGTACTTGATGCTGGCGCGCTCCGCCTGCTCGGCCAGCTGCTCACGACCCGAGCAATGCTCGCAGTACTCCTCATACTTGGCCTGGTTCACGCTGCGTCCGCCACCTATGTAACGGGTAAGCAGACGGTGTACCATCAGGTCAGGGTAACGGCGTATGGGTGATGTGAAGTGGGTGTAGAACTTGAATGCCAGACCATAGTGGCCGATGTTCTCGGTGGTGTAGCAGGCCTTCTGCATTGAGCGGATCGAGATGGTCTCGATAAGTTCCTGCTCCTTCTTGCCCTTAACCTCTGAGAGCATCTTGTTCATTGACTTGGCCATCTCGACGGGATCACCTGTAGCCTTGAGCTTGTAACCGAACTTGGCCACAAAGTTCTGCAGGTTCTCCATACGCTCGGGATCCGGCTCGTCATGTACACGGTAGACGAATGTCTTGGGATTGCCGCCCTTGACTTTGCCGATGAATTCGGCTACTGTGCGATTGGCCAGCAGCATGAACTCCTCTACCAGTTGGTTGGCATCCTTGGACTCCTTGAAGAATACGCTTACAGGATGTCCTTTCTCGTCTATATCGAATCGAACCTCTACACGGTCAAAGCTCAAGGCACCGTCGGCAAAACGTTTTGCACGCAGTATCTTGGCCAGACTGTCCAGGGTCATTATCTCTGTCTTGAACTCATCGCCGGGCAGAGGCTCCTTACCGCCCTGCTGCTCACGCTCTATGATTGCCTGAACCTCCTCATAGGCAAAACGGCGGTTGCTGCGTATCACGGTACGTGCTATGCGGGAGCGTTTTACCACGCCGGCATCGGTCATCTCAAGGATTACCGAGTATGTGAGTTTATCCTCATCCTGACGCAGTGAGCACAGGTTGTTGCAGAGTTTCTCGGGCAGCATGGGTATGGTGCGATCCACCAGATAGACTGATGTGGCGCGCTTGAATGCCTCCTTGTCGATGATACTGCCCTCCTGTACGTAGTAACTTACATCGGCAATATGTACACCAACCTCCCAGAGTCCCTTCTTAATGGGGCGGATTGAGAGGGCGTCGTCAAAGTCCTTGGCATCGTGCGGGTCAATGGTGAATGTAACCACGTCACGGAAATCCTCACGGCCGGCCAGTGCGGCATCGGTAATATCGGCCGATATGTCATCAGCAGCACGCTCTACGTTCTCGGGATAAGTGTAGGGCAGTCCGTATTCGGCCAGTATGGCGTGCATCTCGGTGTTGTTCTCACCGGCGGCACCCAGTATGTCTATAACCTTTCCTACGGGGTTGCGGTCAGGGGTATCGGGCCATTCAACGACCTTTACCACCGCCTTCTCTCCGTCACGTCCCTTCTTGAGGTTGGAGAGCGGGATGAATATGTCACGGTCCGATTTGTCCGGGGTTACCAGATAGGCGAACTTGCCACTTACCTGGAGCGTTCCTACAAAGGTGTCCTTGGCGCGCTTGAGAATCTCGGTCACCTCTCCCTCGGGGCCTGAATGGGGACGGCGGGCAAAGAGCACAATCTTGACGCGGTCACCGTTTACGGCACCGGCCGAGTTACGCTCAGCCACGAATATGGGGTCGCTGCCGTCATCGGGCACAAGGAAGTTCTTGCCGCCTACACGGCGCTGAAGCACGCCCTCAACGAACTTGCTTTTCTGCATCAGGCTGAACTGATTGTCCTTCTGTTTGAGGAAACCGTCCTCAACAAGATCCAGAACTATGTCCAGACACATGCTGCGCATGGGATGAGTCTTGAGTTTAAGCTCATCGTAAAGACGCTTTACACTTATTGAACTCTCCTGATTGTCACGGAACCAGTCGGTTATAAGGTCCGTCATGGTTCTGCGGTTGAGACGGACTCCTCCTTTGAAAGATCTACCCATATTGAGAATGTTTTGTTCTGTTTACGAAGATACAAAAAGAAAATCGGAAGCCGTATTGCAGCTTCCGATTTTTAATTCAGAGTCCCAAGTCTGACGCCTTGAGTTGAAGCAGTTCCATCTTTCTCTTTATCAGTGGAACCTCATTTTCTATGAAATCGGTACGCATCTTATCAAGCGCGATGGCTTTTGCGCCCTCGGCCACAAAGTAACCTATACCGCGCTGGTTGAAGATGATGCCATCCATCGTGAGTTTCTCATAACTGCGCATGGCTGTGTTGGGATTCACTCCAAGTTCGCCGCCCAGTTCACGCACTGACAGTATCCTGTCACCCTCCTTCAGTTCTCCGCTCAGAATCTTTTCACTGATTCCATCGGCTATCTGAAGGTATATCGGTTTGTTCTGATTGAATTCCATAAGACAGTCCTATTTTAATGTTTAAGCTTTCTGACTCTGAAATAGATGGCTATTGAAAGTCCGATATTCACAATCGTATCTGAGATGCAGTCCAACAATACTGCATGTTTTACACTCCATGACAGGAACGGGAACATATCGAACAGTTGCTCAGGGGTCATATTGCTGGTTTGAGCCTCCCTGAATTTCTCCATTATTCCGTGAGTAAAGATGGGAGTTGTAATCATGCTCAAGGCAATGCTGATAAGAATCAGGCAACCTACGGTCTTGGCCGGTTTTGATGATTTGAACAACAGGGCACCCAGCAGGAAGATAAGGAATCCTTCGGCCAGATCATCGGCATACAGCCAGGGAGTGGTGAAAGACGAGTAGTCAGGAATGAGATTGTTGGACTCCAGACTGGCTTTACTGAAAACTTCGGTCAAAACAGTCTGACCATTGTTGATCGCTATTATGAGAGAGTCACCGCAGCGGTTGTCAATCAGGCAGAGTATCTGATCCAATGACAGGTAAACAGCAAAGAATGCAAACGGAACTACCACACAGCAGACAATTATCATAGAGAGTGTCTTCTCAAGTGATGAGGCGGGAACCATAAGGAACGATGATCCCTCTTTCTTATCGGTAATGAAACCATATATCTTGGCGGGAGCCGATAATGTGAGCACCACCAGGGTAATACCCAAAATCACCGATCTGGGTACAACTTCCAGACTATACCAGCCTGCACCGACGATTGTTGTAAAGAATCCTACCAACAGGTATGCGGTAAGGCTTACTGTTGCCATTACGAGAAATGAAATACCGTATCTTGCAATTGCATTCTTGATATCGGTCACCAGATAGCGACCCATACGGTTCATATTCAAAACATCATTTTTCATAGCCGTAATCATTTTACTTGTTGAACATTTCCTTGATCTCATTCTTGTGCAGCAGCACAGCATTGAACAGAGCCTCGATGTTGACTTTGCTCTCGGCACCGGTAGTGTTGCGTACTACCTGGATGTTGCCGCCCGGAACCATCTCCTGATAGAGGGCGTTGGGATCAGCATCATTTGAGTAGTCAAAGTAGAGCTTCTCTGCGATTTCATCGAGTGATGCGTTGAGCAGTACATCCCGGCGGTCCAGAATGATGATAGGGTCGATGATAGCCTCCAGGTCACGTGCCTGGTGGGTTGAGATGAGAAGGGTTGAATCATCGGAAGTGTACTTGGAGACAGCCTTGCGGAACTGAGCCTTTGAAGGGATGTCAAGTCCGTTTGTGGGCTCGTCCATGAAAAGGTATTTGGTGTTGCAAGCAAGGGCAAAGCTGATGAATGTCTTCTTTAACTGACCATATGACATCTGGTCCATACGCTGATTCTGGTCAGTATCAAAAATGGTCATAATCTCAGAGAACTTCTGAGCATTGAAGTTATTCCAGTACTGTCCGTGATCAACGGCAAAATCTATTGCCTTGCGACGCGGTGCGGGAACCTCATCGGGCAGATAATAGATGTTTGAAAGGAAAGAAGGTTCACGGTTGAAAGGTATCTGACCGTCAATCTCCAGTGTTCCGTCCTCGACCTTCTTAAGGCCGGCAAGCAAGGTAAGCAGAGTAGTCTTACCTACTCCGTTCTCTCCCAGGAGTCCGTAAATGCGGCCCTCCTCCAGATTCATCGAAATGTCCTTCAGTACGACATGGTCGCCGTAACTGAATCCTAATTTCTTGATTGTAATCATAGTTTTATTGTTTGATGTTGTTTGTTTATCGGTGTATTACTTCACTAAGACACTGCAAATATAAGGCGTATTTCTTTACTTACAACGAAATTAACTTATTTTAACTCTGAGCTGCGAGTTTCTACGCACGTGCGTACCTAATTGATAGCCATACCTGTTACCACAAGCATTGTAGCCCCGATTCTCTGCAAGTATGGCTCCAAAAATGGCCAAAACCCGGGTTTTTGCTGCCATACTTGCAAAAAACCGCCCTTTAAAGGCCCTTTTACGCAGGTATGGCCTTTTTAAAGAATCTCTGTGCCAAAGAGGGTGGCGGAGGTGGCGTCGGTGATGCGGACTTTGAGGAAATCGCCCGGACGATGGCTGCCTTTGTCAAAGACAACGGTGCGGTTCTGCTCGGTGCGGCCGTACAGTTGCTGGCGGGAGCGTTTGGAATAACCCTCGGCCAGAACTTCATATTCATGGCCGATGCACTCGCGGTTGCGTTCCAGTGACAGCTGGTTCTGGAGTTCTATCATCTCGTTCAGGCGTCGGATCTTTACCTCCTCGGGGACATTGTCGGGCAGATGCTTGCTGGCGTATGTGCCGGGACGCTCCGAGTAACGGAACATGAATGATGCGTCAAAACGGCATTCACGCATCAGGGAGAGACTCTCCTGGTGATCCTCCTCGGTTTCTGAATGGTAACCGGTGAACATATCGGTGGTAAGCCCGCAGTCGGGAATGATGCGCTTGATTGCATCCACACGCTCCAGGTACCACTCGCGGGTGTATTTGCGGTTCATCAGCTTGAGTATGCGGCTGCTTCCGCTCTGCACCGGCAGATGTATGTGACGGCATATGTTGGAAACCTCTGCAATTACATGCAGGGTATCATCGCTCATGTCCTTGGGATGTGATGTGGTGAACCTTACCCTCATAGCGGGAACAGCCTCTGCAACCATGCGCAGGAGTTCAGGGAATCCGACGGTGGACTGACCGTTTTCAAATTTGTAGGAGTTTACGTTCTGTCCCAGAAGGGTGACCTCTTTGTAACCTTTTTTTTGAAGGTCAAGCACCTCGTTCAGGATGCTCTGCGGGTCACGGCTGCGCTCACGTCCGCGGGTGTAGGGAACAATGCAGTAGTGGCAGAAATTGTTGCAGCCGCGCATTATTGATACGAATCCGCTTATATGATTTCCGCAAATGCGCTCGGGTATGATGTCACGGTATGTTTCAGTGGTAGAGAGTTCCACATCCATCGCCTTGTTTCCGGCCTCTACCTGGGCCATCAGGTCAGGCAGAGAGAGATATGAATCGGGACCGCAGACTACGTCTACGTGATGGTTCTCGGTAAGGTCCTCCTTGGTGCGCTCGGCCATGCAGCCCATTACGCCGATGTAAAGATTCTTTTTCTTCTTTTTGAGGGCGTTCAGTGCCTCCAGACGGTTCCATATCTTCTGCTCGGCGTTCTCACGGATGGAGCATGTGTTCAGGAATATGGCATCGGCCTCATCAATGCTCTGGGTGGGCTCGTAACCCGCCATGCGCATGATTGATGCAATTACCTCGCTGTCTGCCACATTCATCTGGCAGCCGTAAGTCTCAATGAACAGTTTCTTTGTTCCCTCTTCCATATTCCTTTCTTTTTTCGGCCGCAAATTTACTTGTTTTTATATTAGGTATTGGTTAAATTTGCGCAACTTTATACCAAAGAAGTCAAACAAGTAAATAATAATACAACAATGGCTTTCAAAAAAATGACTGCTGCCGAGGCAGCGCGTTTCGTAAAGAACGGTGACAATGTAGGTCTGAGTGGTTTTACCCCTGCCGGTACACCTAAGGCTGTCACCCATGAGATAGGTTTAATGGCCCACGAGCTTCATGAGAAGGGTCAGGAGTTTCAGATAAGCATTTTTACAGGTGCTTCTACCGGTGATTCATGCGACGGTATCCTGTCACGTGAACATGCCATCCGCTATCGCGCTCCATATACTACAAACAAGGACTTCCGTACAGCCGTAAACAATGGTGAGATAGCATATAATGACATCAACCTGAGCCAGATGGCACAGGAAATGCGTTATGGATTCTACGGCAAGCTCAACATCGGCATCATGGAGGCTTTTGATGTAAGTGATGACGGCAAGATCTGGGTAACCGCAGGTGTCGGTATCGCTCCCACCGTAGCCCGTCTGGCCGACAAACTTATTATAGAGCTCAATGCCGCTCACGCACGTTGCGCAAAGGGCCTTCATGACATTTATGAGCCCGCCGATCCCCCTTACCGCCGCGAGATACCCGTATATCAACCAAGCGACCATATAGGTAAGGACTACATCCAGGTGGATCCCGCCAAGATAATAGGTATTGTAGAGGTTAACATCCCCGATGAGGCACGCGGATTCACCGCTCCCGATGAGACTACACTCCAGATAGGTCACAACGTAGCCCAGTTCCTTATAAGCGACCTTAAGCGCGGCATCATCCCTTCAACTTTCCTGCCTCTGCAGAGCGGTGTGGGTAATGTGGCAAACGCTGTTTTGGGGGCTCTGGGTGAGGATCCTTCGGTTCCCGCATTCCAGATGTACACCGAGGTTATCCAGGATTCTGTAATCAACCTGATGCGTGAGGGCCACTGCAAGTTCGGCTCCAGCTCATCACTGAGCGTAAGCAATGAGACCCTGCAGGGCATCTATGATGATATGGATTTCTTCAAGGACAAATTGGTGCTCCGTCCCACAGAGATATCCAACAGCCCTGAGGTTGCACGCCGTCTCGGACTTATCGCAATGAATACCGCTCTTGAGGCCGATATCTACGGAAACGTTAACTCAACCCACGTAAGCGGTGTAAAGATGATGAACGGTGTGGGCGGTTCGGCCGATTTCACCCGTAATGCATTCATCTCAATCTTCAGCTGCCCGTCGGTAGCTAAGGGTGGTAAGATCAGTGCCATAGTTCCCATGTGCTCGCATGTGGACCACAACGAGCACAGCGTAAAGGTGCTCATCACCGAGCAGGGTATAGCCGACCTTCGCGGCAAGTCACCCGCCGAGCGTGCCAAGTGCATCATTGAGAACTGCGTTCACCCCGACTACAAGCAGCTCATGTGGGATTACCTCAAGATAGCCCAGAAGGGTCAGACCAGCCACGCCCTGGACAAAGCCTTTGCCCTGCACAAAGCTCTTGCCGAGAAGGGCGATATGCATCTGGCCGAGTTCTAATACTCAATTGTGGCATAAAATGGACGGTTCTTGGCCCAAGAACCGTCCATTTTGTGTTATTCGGCCTAAATACTTATATTTGCAGATATGAATTATGAAATACACTAAAAACTAAACCAATGAACAAAGATCACTTGTTTGAACTGGCCGAGAAATACATCTCTGAAACGGGAATATCCGTCTTTCTTACCGGTAGGGCCGGGACTGGTAAAACCACCTTTTTGAAATACATTGTCGAGAACACGCCTAAACGCTGTGTCGTGCTGGCACCAACCGGTGTGGCGGCAATCAATGCCGGTGGCGTAACAATCCATTCCTTTTTCCAATTACCATTATGCCCCTATCTGCCCGATGTAAAGGAGCTTGTTACTGAGTATCAGATGCCGGAGGCACACCGTCAGTTGCGTAAAGAGAAGGTCAAGATTATCAAGACTCTGGATTTGCTCATAATAGATGAGATATCAATGGTCAGGGCTGACCTGATGGACTCCATTGATGCGGTTATGCGCCGATACAGAAAGAATGACCAACCTTTTGGAGGCGTGCAGGTGCTTATGATTGGCGATGCACATCAGTTGCCTCCGGTTGTCACGGAGCAGGATGAGCCTTGGCTCAGGAAGGTCTATAAATCACCTTTCTTCTTTCATTCCAAGGTGATGCAACGCCTCAAATATGTAACCATTGAATTGGAAAAGGTCTATCGCCAATCGGACTCCGGATTTCTGGATATCCTTAACAATATCCGTGGCGGAGTGATGGATAACAACACATACCGTTTGCTGAACAGCCGTTTGGATCCGCGTTTCAACCCCGATGATTCCTTTGCAGCACAGAATCAAAGATGGATTAGGCTTACCACTCACAATCGCCAGGCTGATACCATAAATCAGGAAAAGATGAGTGCTTTGAAAACCAGAATATTTACTTTCTATGCAGAGATTGAAGGAAACTTTCCTGAGAATACCCTTCCTGCCGAAAAGACCCTGCAACTTAAGGAGGGGGCACAGGTTATGTTCCTTAGGAACGACTCCCGTGAAGGACGATACTATAATGGTATGATTGCCACCGTGACCGAACTTGATTATGACGGTATTACGGTGACCGATGAAAACGGCGATG
>JAEEGK010028104.1_pt1 | contig 11311 bp, 4 predicted proteins | sample 8958771 | NCBI WGS metagenome assembly JAEEGK01 (sample SAMN16246547, study PRJNA631951) | gut metagenome | biome: gut microbiome; feature: rumen; material: SC-attached | host: Bos | place: Iran: Karaj | collected 2018-10 | reverse complement strand
CTCCGTCTTTTTTAAAAATAAAATACATAGCCTTATGCGAGAGATGAAAAGTAACGGCGGAAGCTTGCCCGGAATTATAATTGCATCCTTGCTTGGTATCGCATCACCCTTATGCATGTATGGAACAATTCCTATAGCTGCTTCTTTCTCAAAAGGCGGTATAAAAGATGAATGGTTAGCCTCTTTTATGATGAGTTCGATCCTATTAAACCCGCAGCTTATCATCTATAGCGCCGCATTGGGGACCAAAGTGCTTATAGTTCGGATACTAACCTGTTTTTTGTGTGGGATAATTGCCGGATTGCTTATCAGGTTTTTCTTTAAAAAAAGCTCTTTCTTTTCATTCAAAAATTTCGATGAGCCCAAAAATAAGGATACCGATCCAAATATATTTATGCGTTTTCTTAAAAACATTTATCGTAACATAAAAGCAACCGGTCTGTATTTCCTGATCGGAATATTACTTTCCGCTATATTTCAGCGTTATGTCCCAAAAGAGGCTGTCACATTCATATTTGGCGGCAATGAGGCGTGGGGTGTATTAATGGCATCAACGATCGGAGTACCTCTTTACGTCTGCGGTGGAGGCACCATCCCTATCTTACAGGCATGGCTTACAAATGGTATGAGTATTGGCAGTGCTGCTGCATTCATGATAACAGGTCCTGCCACAAAGATAACAAATCTCGGTGCATTAAAAGCTGTTCTAGGCATAAAGCATTTCATTATATACTGGGCGTTCATAATTGTTTTTTCTTGCTCTATAGGACTTCTGATCAATATAATATTTTAATCATCCTTTTTTCTGCTGCAAATTTCAAATATCAGACAAATGGCAGCACTAAGAGCCATTGCATTCATGCTGGCAATACCGATTTTAAAAACAAGTCCAAAAACAGAGCCTGCTACTATACTGACAATATTCCCGATTCTTACAACAGGAACGTTTGCTGTTTTATATTCCTTACGCTTAAATAAATAATCTATTATTATAACTGTACCTATAGGTGGTAAAGCCGCATTAAGCACTGTCAGCCACTCAACAAAATATTCATAGATCCAGAAGGATGCTAATGTACCAGTTAACCCTGATATGACCACCAATGGACGTTTTTGTACCTTGGTGATATTTGACAGACCCAGACCTGCATTGTATAGAGTATTGTCATTTGTGGTCCATATGTTTGCTCCAAGAACGATAAGCGCCGGGATGACAAGCCCCTGTGCCATCATAACATAAAAAATGTCATCCTTTCCGGTTAATGCACCGCCTACCGCTCCAAAGAAAAACATCAAACTGTTTCCAAGTAAAAATGCAATCACCGTTGAAATAACCGCTGATTTTTTAGTGGCGGCAAATCGTGTAAAATTGGGTGTCGTAGTCCCACCAGCTACAAAAGACCCTATGACAAGACCTATGGACTCTATTATGGACAGATTACTAGTATTCCTTGAAAAGATAGCTATTAATCCTCCGCCTTCAGTTACAGCAGAATGGATCGAATAAATACCCAACACCGTTATCAATGGAACCGAAATATAACTTATTATTTCCATGCCTCGGATTCCAAAATAAGCTGATGTTGTCATACATGCCCCCATAATCAAAGTAACTACCCATGGAGAAACATTAAGGACCTCGGAAGCACAGTTTGAAAACATTGCAACACCAACTCCGAACCATCCGATCTGAGTCAGAGTGATAACTGCAGATGATATATATGAGCCTTTTTCCCCAAAGGTATTACGTGCCAGCCGATCAAATGAAAGTCCCGTACTGCATCCTATAAATCCCAGAAAACCGGTATAAATAGACAGTATGATACTTCCAAGCAATACAGATATTATAAAATTCCCAAGATCAAGTCCATTACCAAGTGTCGCTCCTACCGACATACTAGCCGAAAAAAATGTAAATCCCAACATAATAAAAAACATTGACACGAAGGATTTGCGTTTATTTTGTGGAACTGCCTCAAAACTGAAGTCATGATCTTTTTCTTTGTCGGTCATCATGGCTTTACCCTCCTAATAATAGTATTATTAGGCGTTTGCTAAACGCCACAAGCCACATAAATACGGCATTTTTTCTTGCAAAATAATAGATAACTCCTCACCATATATGGTATAATGGAATTGCCAAAAACCAGCTACCAACAAGAAAGGAGTTATCTGATATTATGATACCATATAAACAGCTCTCTTTGGAAGATATTTTTTCAGATTGCAAGGAAAAATTTGAAAATGATAAGCCTAAATTCCTCTCCTTGCTCGAATCCCATATCGATATTGATGAGATTATCCCGATTTCTTTCAGAAATCATTTTTATGCATCGACGGGACGAACCCGTAAATACCCCTTGCAGGCATTACTGTGGGCTCTTATTATCCAGAGGATTTTTTCAATCCCGACAGATACACTGTTGTTAACTTTTCTCTCCTACTCAAAGCCGCTTCGTGATTTCTGTGGCTTTACCAAGGTCCCCGATGCCTCAAAAATCACCCGTTTCAAGCAGGATTTTGTTGCTGACCTGCAGCTTGTGTTCGATAAACTTGTTGATTATACTGAACCCATATGCCAGGCCATAGACTCCGCAAAAGCCGACATGACTATCTTTGATTCGTCAGGCATCGAAGCTTTTGTTACAGAAAACAATCCTAAGTATGCCAACCGTATAATCAAGCAACTCAAAGCTTACGCTAAAGTTAAAGGTTTTGATAAATCCTATGATCCTTATAGGGCCGCTTATAAATCAATGCCTTCCCACGCTTCTGCAAATCAGGAAATAAAGCAGCTATATATCAACGGACATTTCTGTTATGTATATAAGTTCGGCATAGTGACCAATGGTCTGGGCATTGTGCGTCATATCTCTCTGTATAACAAAGAGTACATGAAGTTACATCCCGAAATCGTTATTGAAAAGAAATCTGATTCCCCTGACGAGGATAAATGCGTACATGATTCAAAGCTTCTGATCCCTACGCTTAAGGATTTCTTTTCCAAGCATCCGCTCATCAATCCGAAAACATTCCTCGGTGATGCTGCTTTTGATACCGTTGATCTGTATAAACAATTGCTTACTGGTGATACCTTTGGAACCGACAGGCATTTTTCAAAAGCATATATTCCTCTCAATTCCAGGTCCGGCCTTGAAAATCCTGATTATACCATTAACGATGATGGCATACCTTGCTGCCCAAATGATCCAACATTACCCATGAAATACGAAGGCACTTCTAAACTACGCAACGATGTGAAAAGGTATAAATTTGTATGTCCCAAAATCAAATGGCAAAAGGATGATAAAACAGGCAGAAATTACCGCAAATGTACCTGTGAAAATCCCTGCACTTCTTCTACCTCCGGACGTATGGTGTATACTTATCCTGAAAAAGATCTGCGTGCCTATCCCGGTACATTACGTGGTACGGATGACTGGGATAAAACTTATAAAATCAGAACATCTGTCGAAAGAGACATAAACCACATAAAAGACAATTACTGTCTTGCAGGCCGGCGAACACAAAACGAAAAAACATTGCACGCTGACCTTATCCTTGCCGGTATTACTCAGCTGATCACAGTTATACTTGCTGATAAAATCCACCAGCATAAATACATTCGAAGCTTGAAACCTTTAGTTGCATAATCAAAATCATATTTATAAACAATAGCGCTTTATTTGCTATGCCTAAATTCACATAAACATCTTATTTTTTTAATTTTGACTTATTTTTTTATTTTAGGGGCTCTGCCTCACAATCCTACAGAAGAGTTTCGCAATCACCTAAAATGAGATTTAATATGGTAATGAATCCTATATCATTTATATCATAATTTGTCATTTAGGTCAATTAATGTTTGCTGTTCCGACAAATGATTTTTCATCCGCGGTGCACGCGGGATGCAGGGCTAAATTAAGTATTGTAAGATTTGACAAAATGTGCTATTATATTTAAATAGGGTTAATGGGACTATTACGCCCCGTTGTCAAAAGCAGAGTAAGAGAGGAACGCGTTTCCGGCATTAATAATCCTAAGCCACGGAATTATTATTCTTATTCAAAACCTAAGAATAAGAATAAAGAACGAATCCAAGGAGGATAATGAAAAAAGAAACAGTATGGGGAAAAAGCTTATTATATTTCGTAAAAGGAGAAAAACAAGTTATGAAAAAGCAAAAAAGATTACTGAAAAGAATGGTTTCAAGTGTCGCAGCATTTGCAATGCTGGCCGGCTTAATGCCCGGACAGATGTTGACGGCGAAAGCCAGTTCGAATACTGTTAATAAGTACGACACTGCAGTCACCACGTTGGGCGTTTCGGGCATTCATGATCCTCAGACAAAGGGTGATTATGATGATTCTACTGTTTGGGAAGGCGACTACGTTTATTACGGCGGACACCGATTCCGAGTACTGGATACCGATACCACCGATTTCAGCGCAGACGAAGGAACACTTCCCCCGAAACACACCATGTTATTAGACAGTGATAGCGTTATAGGGAAAGTTACGGGTGAGCACATCCATTTTGATAATGACGCTGAACCCAATACGGGAGCCGAAAGAGCCAGTGAATGGGAATACAGCGATCTGAAAGCATGGCTGAATGACAGTGATAATGGTTTTCTTAAGCGGTTTTCGGAGGCAGAGATTGCAGGAATCGCAAGCAGTACAAAACCCGACCCTGTTGCAAAAGACGGAAAAGGGGTTCCCAATATGAGATATGCACCCTTAAAAGACGATCGGGTTTTTGTCTTGGATGCCGTGGAAGCATCAAGGAAGGACTACGGTTATAGACCTACAAGCGGAGACGTAAGTTCTGTCGAGAATTCTCTCAGCAGAGTAAAAACAACCAATGATGATTCATATGATAATACGCTACAGTCTTACGAAGTTGGATACTCCGGCATATGGTGGTTGAGATCGCCTTTCTATTCCCCCAGATATCCACAGTATGGTGGTTTTGTTAACGGTGTCAGCGCTGTTGATTGCGACTCTAGGTTCTATGAAGGCGGATATTTTAGTACAAATATTGTAAACTATTACGACCCGGGGGCCAGCCCTGCATTAAACGTTGATCTGGATTCGGTTCTGCTTTCAACGCGCGTTAATAACAATAATGTTAATTATAATAATGAGTACAAGCTCACGTTGATCTATGATAAGCTTGAAACTGCTATTACACAGGGGAGGAATATCTCCATAAATAACGGTACCGTGACCGTTCCTTATACTGTGACGGATAAGAATCCGGATGACGGTATTCAAGCTGATTATATCAGTGTGCTGGTGGTAGAAGGTGACAGAACAACCGGAACGATCAAGAAATATGAGCCGCTAAACTCGTTAGATTTCAATAACGGAACAGCAAGCGGTGAAGCAACCATAAGCCTAAATGGCTTTGACAGCAGCAAGGATAAAATCTATATATTTGCGGAGGATACGCAAGATGACAACAAGGCGACCGACTATGCCAGTGCTCCGCTTGAACTCCTGCAGCCGGGAGCAGTGAGTGGTCTGGTTTATAACGGAACCGAACAAACCTTGTTGAATGATATGAATACGATTCCTACAGGATGCAGTGTTAAATATGCATTGTCGGAAAGTGCACCCGCTGAAGGAAGCTACTCATCTGAAATTCCCAAAGCCAAGAATGCCGGTACTTATCGCATTTGGTACAAAGCGACTGAGAACAACGCTTCAAATACCATCGGCCCCAGCAGCATGACCGTCACCATTGCGAAAAAGAGGGTCGGAGTTTCCGGGGTTACAGCTTCGGATAAGCAGTATGACGGAACCCGTAACGTCACACTTTCCGGCGGCACCCTGAACTCGTCTGATATCGTATCGGGTGATGAGATCAGTATAGCATCTCTGGAAGGAAGATTTAAGTTTGCGGATGCAGGAGAGAATAAGCCCGTTACAATCACTAAGATCACTCTTGACGGAGCATCTAAGGATAACTACGCGGCCTACGCGTCTCAGAGCAATCTGACTGCTAAAGTCACGCCGAAACCGGTTATAGTTACCGGTATAACAGCTGTAAACAAAGAATATGACGGTACGAAGACAGCTACGCTCAATACAGGTTCTGCTTCAATAGAAGGTATAATGCCCATTGATACCTCTGTGTATAATCACCTTATAGTATCTTCAAAGTCCACTGCTGAGTTTGAGGATGCTGCATTTGGTATAAATAAGACAGTTAATCTTGGTATCAAGCTGGGTGGGTATTGTTCGTTAAATTATACGTTAAGTGAGGATAGCCAGAAAACAGCGACTGCAAATATTACCAAGAGCATTACAATCAAGGCAAATGACCAGCGTGTAGGACGGCGTGGAACGATTAAATCCGGCGTGGATAACGTTAGCGTAACAAGCGGTTCTCTTGAAGAAGGTCACAGGATCTCAAATGTTACGCTGACTTCCGGTTCTACGGATAGCCCCACTAACGAAGGTACGATAACATTGGAATCTGTCGTTATCCAGGATGCTGATGAAAATGATGTGACAGCTATGTACATCATTACTCCCGAAAGCGGAGTTCTGACTGTGACGGAAAAATATCAGATGACCGTAACCGCGCCCAATGTGACGGAGACCTACGATGGTAGGGCTCACGGAATCGTTGTAAACGTAACCGATCCGGAAAGCGGAGCGACGGTTAAATATGGTGAAACAGAGGGAACGTATGAACTGGATGAAAGCCCGACGATAACCAATGTATCAGAGAGTCCGAAGACCGTCTATTATAAAGTCACAGCCGGTGGTTATGAGGATTATAGCGGATCCGCAACAATCACAATCGAGCCGAGATCTGTTGTGGTCAGCGGAATTAAGGCTAACTCCAGAACCTATAACGGAGAAACAGGAGCGGAACTTGACTATTCGGATGTGAAGTTCAACGGAGAAACGATTAGCGGTCTGACCGTTACGGCGACAGGTGAATTTACGAGTGCATCTGCCGGACAAAATAAGACGGTTAACATCAGTAATATTGTGCTTGCCGGAACGGGCACAGAAAACTATGTGTTATCGGCGAGCGGACAGCAGACCACAACAAAAGCTGATATCTCAGCAGCACAGATTCCTGCCGGGAGTATTACAGCCCCCGTTAAAATTGAGAACCTGACCTACAACGGTTCTGCGCAGGATCTTGTGACTGCCGGAAAAGCTGAAGGCGGAACGATGATGTATGCGCTCGGCACTGCAACCGAAGCCACTGAAGCTTAGACCGCATCCATCCCGTCAAAAGCCAATGCCGGAACCTATTATGTCTGGTATAAGGTAGTAGGTAATGGAAACTATAATGATATTGATGCAGAAAAGGTAACTGTCAACATTTCAAAGAAGCCACTGACCATTACTGCGGGCAGTGATTCAAAGAAGTTTGACGGAACAGCTTTAGTAAAAGATTCTTATACAAGTACTGAGCTAGCTGAGGGTGAAAGCATTGTCAGCGTAACCATCACCGGAAGTCAGACTAAAGATGGAACCAGTGATAATGTCGCAAGCAATGCAGTAATAAAGAAAGGCGATACGGATGTTACCGCAAACTATGAGATAACATATGTAAAGGGAATTCTTACAGTTTTAAAGTCTGATTCCTTATTAGAAAAAGTTCCTGTTGCAAATACCGGTCTGGAAGAAAACGGAACCAACAATGGAGGCACAGGAGCCGCTAACGGAGCATCATCCGACAGTGGAAGCAAAACCAATAACGGAACAACATCCGACTCAGGTTCTACAACAGATTCCGATGTCAAAGTAAAAGAGAATGCTGACGGAACTAAAACAGAAACTACGGTGACTACTGATAGTAACGGTATAACGACTAAGACTCAGACTACCAAGGATGCTGAAGGAAACACACTGCAGACCGTAACCCGGACTACAAAGAAGACGGACAACGGTACTGTTACGAATACTGTAACAAAGGATGCAGATGGAACTGTTTTAAAGACTGTAACTCAGAGTACAGAGAAAAACGATGACGGTTCCACAGTAACCACCAAGTCTACCGAAAACAGTGATGGTACTTATACCATAAGTACCAAAACTGTGACCACAGACGGAAGTACAGTTACAAAGACAGAGTCGAAAGATGCGTCCGGTACGGTATCTTCAAAGGTTACTACAAAGAATGACGAATCTACTACAGTTTATGAAGAAATCCATAATCCGGACAATTCCGTAGTAAAGCGTGATACTGTTACCAACAAAAATGGTACTTCAACCATCAAAGAAACAAAGACAGAATCGAATGGTAATGTAATAACAAAAACAGAAACAGTAAATAAGAACGGTACCGGAAGGTCTGATTCAACCACAGTAGATGAGAAGGGTAAAGAAATCAGTACTACTTCTACAAAAACTACAAAGAACAAGAAGGGAACCGTAAAAGTCAAGTCTGAAACAGAAAACATAGAGGCTACGGGCTCAGAAGTAAAACATGTTGACAGCACGGTAAAGACATATAAGTCAGGAAAAGTGGAGTCGAAGATAACAGAAACTAAAGCTGATGGATCTTCTGTTAAGACTGAAAACACCATAAAGGCTGATAAGAAAGGAAACCTTACCGTCACATCAAAGGTAACAGAGAAGGATGCTGACGGCAATACAACAAAGTCTACCACAACAGCTACCGTAAATGTTAAAAAATCAGGAGCCCTGACTCTTTCTAAGATCGATGCAAAAGGTGAGGTGGCAGTAATACCTGACTCGGTAGTATCAAACGGTAAGACATTTCCTGTAACCACCATCGGAAAAGGTGCTATGCAAGGCAACGAAACAATCACCGATGTAAAGCTGGGCGACAACATCACCAAGATTTCAAAGAATGCATTTAAGGGAGATAAGAACCTTGAGCATATCGAGCTCACCGATTCCATCAAGAGCATAGCGAAGAATGCCTTTAAGGGAATCGCGAAAAACGCCGTATTCACTATCAAGGCTGCATCTGAAAAGGAATTCAACAGAATCGTAGACCTTATAAAGAAGTCCGGCGTAGGTAAGAAAGTAACATTCGTATTCGAGAATACGTCAAAGTAAACACAAAATCCCGGAAGTGGCTAGCCCCATTTCCGGGATTCTTTTATCACAGGAACATCGCCATATAATGAGGCATAGATACAACCCTGTTTTCGGGGGTTCCTACGTTTCCGTCTAAAAATTTATAGGACAGCGTAATGCCTGACTTTTCCATCAATTTACCTAGGGAATCTGCTTTGGATTTTCCGCTTTTTACTTCTATCGGTATTATATTACCATCCTTTTGGATCAGGAAATCAAGCTCCTTTTTAGTTGTTTCGTTTTTGTAGAAATAAATTGGGTATCCCTTTTTTATCAAGATATCTGCGATGGCACATTCATATAGACCACCCTTGGTATTGCCTGACAGGGTGTTTTCTATGATATGCTGCTTTAATGAAAAATCTTTCATCGGAAGCAACAAAGAAAGGTCTGAGGTATAGACTCTGAAGAACTCGTCTTTGACATAATCTTCCAGATCGTATCTTATATCTGTGACTACCTTGCAAAGTCTGACGATATCGGCTCGAAGCAGCCAGTCAATGCTGGAATAGTATTTTTGTGCCCGTGCTCCATGCTCTATTTCTTTATACTGAAATTTGTGGTTCTCTTTATCAAGCAGCTGTTTGGTAAGAGAAAGGAAGCACTTTTCAGCTTTGATTTTTTCTTCTGCATTAGCATAATGTGCAATATCATATTGGTAGCCCTGGAGCAGTGCTCTTTGAAGCCGATCGGCACTGCGAAACTCTCTCGTGTTAACATAGTCATTTACTATTTCGGGCATGCCGCCTAAAGCCATATAACATCTGAAATAAGCCATCATGCTTTCATGTATGGCCGATGGAACCGGAGTATAGTTTTCGAAGGATGTCCTTAGAGTAGCGATCATATCCTCGGTGATACCTATAGCCCAAAGGAACTCTTCAAAATCGAGGCCATACATTTTTACATAATCAACAAAGCCGACAGGATATGAGCTTGGACGATTGTAATCTATCCCAAGCATCGAACCGGAAGCTATAACATCAAAGCGGTTATCGATGGCCCAGAATTTTAATGAAGTTATGGCATTGGGACATTCCTGAATCTCATCAAGGAATATCAGGGTTTCCTCGGGTTTGATGCTTTTTTTTGGATAACGGAATTTCATTGCTGTGAGCATGCTTTCTACGTCGAGATTACCTGAGAAGATTTCAGATGCATTCGGTGTTTCTTTAAAATTGATTTCCAACACCTCTTTATAATTGTCATGTGCATATTGCTCAATGATAAAGGTTTTTCCAACCTGTCTTGCCCCCTGTACCACAAGACATTTCTTTTCTTTCGTTTTTTTCCAATTTGTCAGGTATTGTAAGACTTTTCTTCGCAGCATGTGATCACTTCCCCTTTTTTATTTTTTGCATATCAACATTTTGGAATTATAAAATAGCCATCAATCAACATTTTAGAAAGGATAAATGTTGATTAATCAACATTTTGGAATATTATATAATCCGGAAGGGATTTTGTCAAGAGTTGAATGGTATTTTATGACCACGATTACCCATATAAAGAACGAAATCGTGGCCATATTTACTATAACTATTACAGTGGAATGTGCAAGTAAAATCTTTTTACTTTGACAAAAAAAATTTAGGCTGTAAAGGCTTTGGAGTATGTGAGAGGGAGTAAAGTTGTCAAACTACGTGAAAGTTAAAGTAAATTTAAGATTTTGTTTCCTTTACAAACAGGACAGTCTGAGGTATAATGTAGTCTCAGGCTGTTTTTATCAATCTTGGGGGTCAGTAATGGGCAAGTCTTTGTTTATAGCGGAAAAACCGAGTGTGGCACAGCAGTTTGCCGATGCCATTTCACATAATTCGAAACAGAGCTTTAAGAAGGGCGACGGGTTCATCGAGTCGGAACAGTGCGTGGTGACATGGTGCGTGGGTCATCTTGTGACCATGAGCTATCCGGAGGAATACGATCCGGCTTTAAAGAAATGGACGCTTGAGGCCATCCCTTTCATACCGCAGACCTTTAAGTATGAGGTAATACCGAATGTTAAGAAGCAGTTCGGGATAGTAAAGGGACTGCTTAACCGTGATGATGTTGAAAAAATATACGTTTGTACCGACTCGGGACGTGAGGGAGAGTATATTTACAGGCTTGTGGATACGATGGCGAAGGTTCCCGCAACCAAGGACAAGCGCCGTGTATGGATTGATTCACAGACCGAAGAGGAGATAATGAGGGGAATCCGTGAGGCAAAGCCCCTTTCGGAATATGATGCG
>JAEEGK010028103.1_pt1 | contig 11311 bp, 7 predicted proteins | sample 8958771 | NCBI WGS metagenome assembly JAEEGK01 (sample SAMN16246547, study PRJNA631951) | gut metagenome | biome: gut microbiome; feature: rumen; material: SC-attached | host: Bos | place: Iran: Karaj | collected 2018-10 | reverse complement strand
TTTCTTGTTAGGAATAACAAGGTTCAGGATAATACCAACGATTGTTGAAAGCGCAATACCGCTGAGCTTGAAATTGAAACTTGAACCAACAGAGAACTGAAGGACTCCACCGCCAATACCAATAACAAGGATAACAGAAGAAATCGTAAGGTTTCTCTTGTCCTGATAGTCAATTCCAGCGTCTACAATCGTGCGGAGACCGCTCGATGCGATAAGTCCGTAAAGGAGCGTACAAATACCGCCAAGAACAGGTGTCGGAATTGTGTTGATAAGAGCACCGAATTTCTCGCAGAAAGAAAGGAGTATCGCGATTACAGCAGCACCGCCGATTACCCATACAGAGTAAACTTTTGTGATTGCCATAACGCCGATGTTCTCGCCGTATGTTGTGTTCGGCGGTCCGCCCCAAAGAGCGGCCCATGCTGTTGCAAGACCGTCACCAAGCAGTGTTCTGTGAAGTCCCGGATCCTTGTAATAGTCTTTTCCAACAACTTTTGATGTTGTAAGCATATCGCCAAGGTGTTCGCAAACTGTTGAGATAGAAATAATTATGAACGTTACGATTGAAACAAGGTTGAACTTAGGCGCAACCCAGCTCCAACCGAGCGTGCTCAACGAGCCTTCTGAATGAAGGAAAGGAAGAGCGAACCAGCGTGCAGAAGCAACACCGCTAAAGTCGATAAGCTTGTATGCAGGGAAGAAACAGCCCATAATCAGCGTGAAAAGATAACCACCGAGCAATCCGATAAGGATTGAGAGCGTGTTGAAGAATCCCTTGAAGAAAATTGTCGCAATAACTGCGATAATAAGTGTTACCGCACCGATACTTCCGTATACGAGTGAGTAAATGGCATTATCCGTGGACGGATTGATGTAGAAGAACTGCTGAATTGCTGTAGGAGCGAGTCCAAGTCCGATAACGATGATTACGGAACCGATTACGACAGGCGGCAACGCCTTGTCTATCCACGATTTTCCGGCGAACTTGATAATCAGCGCGATCACGGCATAAAAAATACCGGCGAAAATCGCACCGCCCATTGCATACGGTGCACCGTATTCCAGGCTTATCGCGGCTAATCCCGGTATGAAAGAGAACGAAGAACCCAAGAAAGCAGGTACCTTCGCGCCTGTAACAAGGATATAAATCAATGTTCCGGTTCCTGCCGTGAACAAAGCTGTTGATGTGCTTAGTCCTGTAAGCAGCGGAACAAGAACTGTCGCCCCGAACATGGCGAAAACATGCTGAAAGCTTAGCGGAATCCATTTGGATACCGGTGGCTTGTCGCTCGGTCCGTAGAATTGCGAACTCATTTCCAACTCCTCATTTTTGAAACGATTCATTTGCGCTGTTTTTTGCACAAATTAATGCATTATAGCACAGAAATGAAAAAATTGGCAATGAACCCGGCACACCCCAATTTGCAATTCTCGTGATATTGTGACTGATGGAAGAGGGGTTATTTTACTTTTATGGTGAATTTAAATGTTGCTGTACCTTTAGAATCGGATGATTCGAAGCGCCAATTCCGTGAAATGTACTGCTGAATATCTGTCATTACATCAGACCACTGTAGCGGTGGAGATATTTTTATACTATCTATAGGAATATCTCCTGCTTCATTAACGATGAATGAAATGGAGATAGTTAAACTGCTCTCAATTTTTTTCTTGCTAGCTTCGGAGAGCTGTATATCCGGATCAGTTGGTTTTACAAGCTTACGTGCTTTTCCCTCTGTCCAACTAAAATCACCTTCCATACCGGGGTTCTCTGTTGCTGTTGTCTTTGTTCCAGACTGAGAGCCACTGCCTGTACCGGTGGATGAGGCATTCCCAGTTAAATTAGAAAGACGGTCATTAAGTTCAGATGATCCATTTGAACTGCTTGTTTGCTTGCCACCACCTGACACACTTGTACCTTGTGCTGATGCTGTTGTTCCGCTCGAACCGGATGTTCCAGAAAGTCCACCAGCGGCGGTTGTTGTAGTTGCCTGCTGTTTTGTACTGCTGGAAGAATTTGAAAATCCCGCAAAATCATCACCCATAAGCATTGCCCACATTTCTTCTTCTGTAGGCTGAGGTTGCTGAGTCCGAACCGGCGCTGTATTCGTCACATTCTCAACAGATGCAGTCGATGCCGGAGCCGGATTTACTGGGACAACTGGCGCGGGCTCCGGTTCTTTTTGGGCTGGCTGAGTCGTCGTTTCTGTCACAGGAGCAACAACAGTTTTATCAACAATTGGTTCAGATGCGACTTCTACAGTTTGAGTAACAACAGGAGACGTCTCAGCCGGCTTAGCCTGAGGTTTTGGTTGCGCTTGTGGAGCCGGAGTCTGCGCCTGTACTGGCGTTGTATTTTGAGGTTTAGTCTGTGCCACAGAAGGTTGTGTCGGCTGTGACGCGGGCGTAGAAGGAGTTGTATTCTGAGTTTGTGTAGTTTGTGCCGGTTTTGGAGTTTGTGCCTGCGTTTGCACAGTTTGCGCGGGCTGCTGTTGTATTGGCTGAGTTTGTGTCTGTTGTGGCACTGCCTGTGTCGTGGCTGGAACAGGCTGCTGAATAGCTGGCGTTTCAGCCACAGTTGGCAGTGGCTCCGCTGGCTGAGGTTGTGCAGCCGTCTGCGTCACAGCTTGCGTATCGGTATTTTGCGGTTCTGTAGGTTCTGTTGTCTCAATCGGCGGCGCAGGCTCCGGCTCTATCTCTTGAACTGCCGGCACACCTGTCTCCTGCGACGAAAAATCAGAAAGCGTTATGCTTATCTCGATATAATCCGGCTCTTTCGTCGTGCTGAAAGGCTTTATAAAAATCGCGCCAATCGACATCAAAATCCAGAGAATAATTGTAACTATCAAACTTCCGACAACACTGCCGGAATCCGCATAGCCGTTTGAACGCATCTACCTACTCCGGACTCGTCGTCCTTAAATTCAATGCGGCAAAGCCGTTTTTTCTAAGAATATCAAAAACATGGACAATCGCGCCGTTCGTCACAAGCTCATCGGCTTCCAACTGAACAGGATAATCCTTGCGAGCGTCGTACTCCACTTCGTCAAACGCCGCAAGCCGCTCGTTAAGCTCGCTGTAGGACGCGACTCTGTCTGAGTTAAGCCAGATTGCGCCGTCCGTCTCAAGCGTTATCGTAATCTGCCCGACAGTGACAGACTCCGATGTTTGTGACGACGGCAGTTTCAGCGTTATTGCGGGAAGCAATGCGAATGTTGTCGATACCAGAAAAAACAGGATGAGCTGAAAAACGATGTCGATCATCGGGATAAGGTCAACTTGCGCTCCAGGTCTTCTCTGGTGCCTTCCACCTCTCATCTTATACTCACCTCTTTTCGTCGTCACCGTGACGGATTTTAAGCATCATGTCAGAAACGATATTCTCGGCTTCTGTCATTATTCTGTCTGCTTTTACAACAAAAAAGTTATGCGCGATAACAGACGGAATCGCGATTATAAGACCGGCGGCAGTCGTAACAAGCGCCTCGGAAATTGAACCGGCAAGAAGAGCAGGATTTCCCATCGTTCCGCCGTCACCAAGAACACCGAACGCCTTGATGTTTCCAGTTACAGTTCCAAGAAGTCCAAGGAGCGTCGCCACGTTTGAGATAATACCGAGCGCAGTCAAAAATCTTTCAAGGCGCGGATACTGGCGAGCAGATTCCGTCTCGACGGCGCGGTTAAACTCATCAGAAGAGAAGTCAAGGCTGTCCAAGGCGCGTCCAATCACCATTGAAGTAGGAGAAGCCGTCGCGCTGCACTCAATCGATGCGCCGACATAATCTCTCTCCCTAATCATCGGGACAATTTTTTCCATAAGGTTGCGGTTGCTTTTTCCAAGTCCGACAAAATAAACAATCCGCTCTATAATTATGAACGTTGCCGCGACTCCGCAAAGCAAAATCGGAATCATGATGATTCCGCCGTTCTTTATCATATCTATCATAAAAACCTCCAGCTAGAATAACATCTTAACGTACAATGCGGCATATCCGCCTTTCTGGATATAATTTCCGCAATGATGCCGGTCACTTCCTGTGACAAGCTTTATAAAATCAGCAAGCTCAAGCTCAAGACTCATGGAGTTCGTAAGCTTATAGAACGTTGTGAAGCCTAAATTCGGCACCTCGCCCAAGAACGATATGCCAACTTCCGTCTCCGCGCCCCAGCTGCCGTTTTCGTCGGCGACACCGAGCTTTACGGAAAGCGAATGACTTTCTTCGAGAATGTCCTTGTCGAACCAGCAGCCTTTCCATCCCGCAAAGAAATTGATTTCGCAAACTCCGCCAGCAAGGAACGACATTCCAAGGCCACATGAAGTGTCAAGGATAAGCCTGTCCGCAAGCTGCGCCGTCATAAGCCCTGTCGTGCCGTCAACAGCGAATAACGCAAGCGATTCGTTGCCGAACGCAGTTTTTCCAAAATCCACGGTGAGCGAAGGCTCTATTTTCTTTACGGTGAACGCGGGCGTTTCACCCTCTGATGCTGAGAACTCTATTGGGAACGACATGTCAGCCGCCGCGAACCACAATGATTCTTCGAACGGATTCATGTTCGTGAACATATACGGGATTTTTTCCTGAAGAGCCGCAAAATCGGCGGCAGAAGACTTCAACCCGCCCGAAACAGTGCAGATGAAAGGAGCCTGTTTGCCTGTCTTAAAGCCAACTTGGAACGGAACGACAACTGATGATGCCATGTTTCTTGTCCAAACAACATCAACGGAAGCATCCGCCGTGCCGTATTCGCCGATAAGATAACTTGCGGCAATTCCGCCGGTGAACCTGTTCTGTTTTGTTCCACCGTCATATCCGGCACGCGCCTGTAAAGTGATTGCTGTTCCGTTCGCGAAAGGAAAAGCGTACTCGAACATCACGCGAGGCTGAACCACAAAATAGATTGATGAATCAGAAACTCCGGCTGGCAAAGTTCCGTTATATCCTGCAAACTGATTGTTGAAAACAACTCCAACATCGGACAAAAGTTTTGCGTACTCGCCGATATTCCAAGCGAAATCAGCCTTGCCGGAGATATTCTGGTTAGAAAGCATGTAGAAAAGCGGGCTTTTTCCCTGCAATCCGTCTGCTTTTGTCGAGTAAATTCCCTCTAAATCAAGAGAAAGCGAGTCTGTAAATGCGAAACGCTTTTGTCCGGAAAGTCTTGTGGAACTTGTGCTATATCCGTCGGAAGCCGTGTGACCGCCGTATCCGTTTTCCGTAAGATGAGAAAACTTAAGGCTGAAAGGCTCTGCTCCCTCGTTCCGGTAAACGGAAAAATCGCCGGAGAAAATGCCTGGATATCCGCCGCCGACAGAACCCTCGATGAACACGTCGCTTGCAACGCTTTCCGCGCTGTCATTCAGTTCAGCGTTGTAATCGGTTTTCGGCGGGATAAACGTGTCGGGAGCAAGCCCTGTGTCCGCAATGTCGGGAAGCTCTATTCCGGCTTCCGGCAAAAGCAGCCTGAAATCGGGAACAGCATCCGCGTCCACAGGAACGCCGTTATCCGGCTTAAGAATTGTCGTACTTATATCAGGAAGAAGAATCTCATCATCATCCGCGCTTACGTTAAAGCAAAATGCTGCAAACACAAGAAAAGCCAGAGCTTTCATTTTTCCATCAGTTTTCATTTTATCAGATTTCATTCAATCCTCTCTAAAATCTCACTAAAAACCTATAACAAGTGCAGCCGCTTTTTCAGCCCACTGCGAACCAGAATCCAAAGAAATAAGAGTCCTGTAAACAGCTTCCGCATCGGCGAATTTGCCTTCCGAAACAAAAATGTCAATCGCGTTGTACAGAACTTCCGCCGCCTTTCCTTTGTCAACAGATGCAAAGCATTCCGCCGCAGAAAGATAACATTCAGTTGCGTCGTCGTCCCTGTCGAGCTGCCTGTAGTACAAGCCAAGAAGCTCATAAGACTCGCCAATAATAAAGCGGTCGTCGGCAGCAAGACCAGTTTGCTTTGACGCAGCAATTATATCGAGCAGAACTTCCTCGCCCTTCGCCCTGTCAGACACTGTGTTCATGTACTCCAAAGCGAGCGAGAAGCCGTTTTTCCGTCCTGCTGATGTTGTGCTCCGTCCAGTTTCCTCGTACTTTGTCTTTAAGGCGGCAATTGTCTCGTCCGTACCTTCTACCATAAGGCGAAGATTCCGCGCCGTCGTCGCAATGCCAGAATACTTGCTTTCTTCCGGATACTCCAAAAGCGCGCGCTCCGCGACAGTCAAAGCCATGTTATATTCCATGCTGTTCCGGTACAGCTCGATAAGCTGACGGAGCGCGGGGAAGCCGAACGTGTCGTTGTATTTATTGTAAGAGGCGCATTTCTCAAAAAGAAGAATCGCTTCTTTTTCGCGCCCGATGTTTTTAAGGCTCAATGCGTTGTAAAACAAAGCCTGCACATAAAAAGAACTGTCCGGGTATTGCTCGCGGAACTGCTCGTAGGAGTCAGCGGCTTTTGCATACTCGGCAGATGAATAATAAAGCTCAGCCCTTCTGTATGCCGCTTCCTCCGCAGCCGCGCTCGTTTCAGGATTGTTTCTGAAATATGATTCCGTTGTTGAAAGAAGCCTGTCTGCCTTTTTCAGAAGCTCTTCATAAGCAGCGGCCTCATTGTTGCGTTTTGCGAGCGCGGCGTGTGCTGAATATATTTGTGACAGCAGAAGATTAAGCGAAACAGATTCCGACGACGGCGCGTACACCTCAAGAAGTGCTTCCGCTTCCGAGTACATGCCCTTATCGTTGTAGATGCTCGCGCACAAAACGGACGCTTCCATTTTTTGGTCGGCGAGAACTGACTTATCTACGGCATAGCGCGCAAAAACGAGCGCATTGTCGTTCTGTCCGTTTTGCAAGGCGCAGACGGCTGCATAGTAGCAAGCGTTACGCGCCATTCGGTGATACATGTTCTCGTTGTAGAACCGCTCGAAAAGCGGATATGCTTCTTCCGTTCGGCTCTGGCGGTAGAGCGCGTAAGCGGTGTAATAAAGTCCGTATGGTTTTTCTGTGCCGAGCAAAGTTTCTGCAGTTTTCCATACACCGCAGCCTGTTGCCGCAAGACCAAGGATATACCGGTATTCGTCGTCAGCGTCAGAATCGCGTACATTGCCGCCGAGCTTGTAAGCTGCCTCATAGTTTCCTGTCAAAAGCAGGACTTTCGTTTTGTCCGCAATATAAGCAATGCTCGTTTCCGTTTCGGACATCGCTTCGAAAATGTCTATCGCCTTTGCAACCGCAAGCTCACTGCCGTCAGCCCGGATAAGGGATTCCGCGTAAAGCAGGCTTTGCGGGTAGTCGTATGTCTGCACGACTTGGTACCGATTTTTGCTTGCGGCAAGGACGCTCTTCCAGTCCTTTTTCTCGGCGGCGGCATAAGCCTGATAAAAATATGCCTCGCCCGCAAGCTTTTTTGTCGCATCCGGTATGTCGGCAAAAACTACGGGATTCGTGCCATTTGTGCCGCCTGCGGCACCAGAAGCACCGGTTCCCATTGTTTTTTCAAGTTTCTCAACGGCGTTAAGCGCGTATGTTCCGCACAGGTCAGCACGACCAGTCAAAGCTGAGAACCGCGCAAGCTGCACCATATATTCCGCATAACGGATGCCCGACGGATCCGCACGCTGCTGAAGAAGCTCTATAGCCCGCGTTTTTTCTCCGTGAGAGAACCAATATTCCGTCTCGTAAAGCCCTGCAAGCTCAAGATATTCCTGAATCCGTGATACATCGCCGCTCGTTCCGTTCGGCTGACTCATCAAGCTTTCCAACGCTTTTGCGCAGCATGACTCCGCTTTCTCAAAGCAGTCCATCGCCTCTTGCTGCTTTCCGTCAGCCCATTTGCTCACACCAAGCTTCATCCACAAATCGCAAAGCTGAATATCGCCTTCCGGGAAAAACTTTGCCGCATTCTCCAATACAGAATATGCGCTATATCCGGATGCGCCCGGAAGCGATGCGAAATCATCGCGTGTCGTTATCAGGTAAGAATTCTGCAATGCCGCCGCCTGATACGGCTTTTCATCGCATTCAACAAGCTTGCTGAAAATCTCAAGAGCTTTTATCAAATCACCTGTCTCGGCAAAAGCGTCCGCCATGTAGTAGAACATCGCATGGCTCCACTCTTTCGGGAAACACTCAATTACTCCGCTTATCTGGCGGTAAAGCCAAGTCAGACGCTGTTTGTTCGAAGTATCTTTGTAAATGGAAAAAAGAAGCTGGACTGCCGGCTGAATATCCTCTTCCATGTTGAAATTAATCAGCGTGTATTCAAGGATTCCTGCCGCTTCGTCACGTTTATTGCAATTATCCGCCGCAAAAGCAGAATAAACCAAAAGGCTTCTCTTTGAAAAATCATGCTCGAAAGCCGCCCCGGCTGAATCTGCCGAAGTGTTAGCACCTTCTTCTTTTGTCAAAAGGTTCAGACCTTTACAGAACGATTTGTACGCTGATTCAAAATTTTTCTGGCGATAATAAGCCATTCCCTGCCAATAGGCCGCATCAGCATTCGTATCGACTACAAAATCAAACTCATTTACGGCTTCGGCATCCCGCGAAAGACGGAAAAAGCTTTTTCCGCGGATAAAATGAACCCTCGCCGTATACTGAGAATAAGGAAATTCTGAAAGGATTCTTTCTGAAAGCGTAAGGACTGTAGGATAAAAACCAGAATCGTATGCGGACGTAAGACGGTTATAAAGCTGAGAATCCGTCTCTGCCGCGCTAAGAGGTAATACAAGGCTTGTAATACATAAAAATGCTAATAAAATCCGTTTCATAATATGCCACTAACAGCAAGCCTCCACAGATGTACGAACGGACTAGGTTTATCGGGGAAAAAACTTCTCGGATGCTTGAATTCTTACGAGCTCTATAAAATCTCCGTAGTAATTCTTTGTAAAATCCTCAATTTTTACCTCTTCCCCGTTAATAAAAACTGTAACGAAGAATTTTCCGTTCTTGTCGAAAGCAGGGAAAAATGCCGCACATTCATTATACACGACAAATTCCGCGCCGTCATTCCCTATATGACGGATTGCTCCCAAATAGAATCTGCCAGGTTCAGTAGCCGCAAGATAATAGAAAATTGGTTTCAACATAGAGATTTTGAAACCAGTACCATCATAATACGCCCCATTGAACGGAACAGAAGTCAGCTGGACACCAGATCCCTCATACGTATAGATTCTTCCTGAATATATAGACACCATTGCGGCCGCAAGGTTACGAGTCCAATCTAGCGCAAGTGTAGTATCGTATTCTTTCGATTTGATGTAGGAAAGGCTTCCTTCCTTAAAAGTCTCTGTTTTCTCTACGAGAGTCTCCATGTTAATCCCGCTGCCGGAAATAGGGCGCACAAGTCCATCCACTATCCATTTTACGAACCCAGGGCTGCTCACATAAAGCGGATACTCATTTTCAGCTGGGGTATAGATTAGAATACCATCTTTTATTACCACAAGATTTCCTGATTCATCATAAGCAACATCATCAACGAAATGGAAGCGTGGTAAATTCTTGCGGATTTCTGAGATCATAAGCCAGATATCGTTGTATAGGCTTGAATAAAACGGCTGGCTTGCCCACGGAACGACGTGTTTCAAAAGGGAAAGCATATCGTCGTGGCTCATGTCATAAAAATATTCGAGCGGAATGCCGACAGGAACGTCTTTTGCCGCATACTCGCCAAAAACCATAACATCTGCAAGCGATTTTTTATCTGGAACGCTAGCGCTTCTTTTAAACTGGATGTAAATCTCCGGGTTTACGGAAAAATAATATCGGATGCGAATTGGATCAGACTTGGAATTTTTGAACAGAATCCATGAGCCAGGAGCTTCTGCCGGATAAACTTTCCGCAAAGCGTGCTCAATGCCAGCGTCTGAGTAAATTTCGACTTTTTCAATTTTTTCAGGTGCAACGATAATTATATTCTCGTCGCCGTATTCCTCGAATCTGATTTGAAAACCATACCCTTCAAGGCTTTCACGCACTTCTTCGCTGTATGTTTTGAGCACAGGGATAGGCTGTTCAAACCACGATTCAATGATTTGTCCGCGTACGCTGCTTGACTCTGGAATGTCGATGATATCCTGAGCGGCAGCAGAAAACGCGAAAATCGTTGAAAATAAGAATACGCAGAGCTTTTTTGCAGCTCCGAAACCTTTGCTATGTTTCATCCGGATGTTTTCCTAGCGGCGCATTCGCCAGCAAAAGCTTAAGCCTGTTCAGCTGATTTACCTCGCTGGAACCTGGGTCATAGTCTATAGCAGATATGTTGGCTCCCGGGTATCTCCTCCGAAGTTCCTTTATCATACCTTTACCGGTAACATGGTTAGGCAGACAAGCGAACGGCTGTACACAAGCAATTGACGGAACTCCCTCATTGATGAGCTCCACCATCTCTGCTGTAAGAAACCATCCTTCGCCCGTAATGTTACCAAGTTGAACGATATCATTTACACCTTTCATCAACTCATAGATTGATGACGGCGGTTCAAAGCGGCGGCTATTGCGCAGGCACTTTTTGATGTACCGGCGCTAAAGCTCCAATGACCACACAAGAAGACGGGCGTTACGCTCTGTTTTCTTTGGGAACGCAAGCTTTTCGTGGCGGAAAATGCCTGTGGAGAACGTGTAGAAAAGGAAGTCCGCAAGATCCGGGACAACACACTCCGCCCCCTCGCGCTCGATTGTGCCAAAAATGTCGTTGTTCGCAGTCGGGTGGAACTTAACAAGAATTTCACCGACAACGCCGACGCGCGGTTTTTTGATTGGCAAAAGCGGCATACTGTCGAAATCTTTTACGATACCGCGGATAAGGCGGTGATACGTGCCAAGAGTTGGATGCTTAAGTTTAGCCTGAATGCGTCCGTTCCATTTCTCGTAAAGAGCATTAGCCTCTCCCGGGTTCGCCTCGTACGGGCGCGTGCGGTAAAGGACACGCATAAGAAGGTCACCGAGCATAACAGCCATAAGTGCGCGGTTAAGCAGCGGGAAAGTAATCTTAAAACCAGGGTTCTTTTCCAAACCGAGGGCAGAAAGCGATACGACAGGGATTTTGCTCAAGCCAGCGTCGTTCAGCGCGCGCCGGATAAAGCCGATGTAGTTAGTCGCACGACAACCGCCACCTGTCTGCGTAATCATAAGAGATACGTGGTCAAGGTCGTATTTGCCTGATTTAAGCGCCGCCATCATCTGACCGGCAACAATAATAGACGGATAACATGCGTCGTTGTTTACGAACTGAAGTCCAGTCTCTACAGCGAGCGCGTCAACGTCCGGCAGAACCTCGAAATTGAAGCCCGAATACTGGA
>JAEEGK010028097.1_pt1 | contig 11314 bp, 8 predicted proteins | sample 8958771 | NCBI WGS metagenome assembly JAEEGK01 (sample SAMN16246547, study PRJNA631951) | gut metagenome | biome: gut microbiome; feature: rumen; material: SC-attached | host: Bos | place: Iran: Karaj | collected 2018-10 | reverse complement strand
CTCGCGGCGTACGGCATGACGCCAGCGGCTTCGGGTGTAAAACCTCTGCAGCGCAGCGGAAAAACCTCCCCCGCCGCAAAGTATGTATTTTGGCCAGGAACAGAAAGGCAGATAGACGTCGTAGTAAGGCTTGACAATTCCCTGGACGTGAAGCACTACCGGCACGTCTGTATGCTCCGCTACCAGACCGAAGGAATGCTCGCTGCCAAAGACCTGTATAACATCAGGCTTGAACTCGCGGACAACTCCTAAGTATTTATTTACCAAGTATTTATCTGCGGCATTATGTCCAAAGAAAAGCTTTTTGGTGCGGGCCTTTCTGTTATCTGTGGGATCAAATACCGGGTAATACTGGACACCCTGAACGCGGCGCGGAGCATCATCAGCAGAAGCAGTCAGGAATACTATCCCCAGCTCTACCTTAGTCCTGACCAGGGCCTCCAGGGAAGATATCCATCCTCCCCCATTGTAACCCTTCCCAGAACCGTTGCTATAATACCTGGAAGGCGTATTTGACAACCACAGAACTTTCATAACTAATAATCAGTAGATGAGGCACCGGATCATCATATTTTTCTGATGAATTTTGCAGGATTACCGGCCCAGATTTCGTCGGCAGGAATATCGCAAGTAACCACGCTGCCGGCACCTACAACAGAGCGGGCACCAATTGTAACTCCCTTAAGCACAATTGTTTTGGTCCCAAGAAGAACATCATCCCCTATCACCACAGGAGCAGCGGAAATATGGGCCACATCGGCACTGTAACTGTGACGGTGAAGAGCATAAAGACTGTGGGCGTCGTGGTCCAAAATTGTGCAATCCGCACCAATATTGACGTTGTTCCCGATAACTATGCTCTTACGCGCCCAAATGCAGGTAGAACTGATGCCACAACCGTCGCCGATAGTCAGAGTAGCACCTTTTGCGGCACTAAGCGAAGACGCCAGATTGCGGCCGATGCGGTTGACAAAGCGCCCGCCGGTAATATGGCAGCCATTGCCAATACTCACCTTTGCGCCATCCTCTACAGAAAGCCATATACGGCCCTCCAGACAGCATTTTTTGCCATAGCGCACACCGTTCATCCTGAAACCCAGCTTGTTGCGAAGGCGGGTAAGACGTGTGCCAAACTTCCTTGGCTGACGGGCGAGAATCTTTAAAAAGGACATACTCTTTCCTCCAGGTTAATGTAATACTGATGGTGTCCGGACACACGCTTATCCTCCGGCGGAGGGGTCATGTAGTCACCATAAATCTGCCGCAGTATGGCATCGTTGCCGGAAGGCAGCGGCACCTTTAAGCCGTCGAAGTCCGCCATTACCGGTTCGCCGGCAAACAGCGACTTATCGTAAACCACCTTGGCATCGGGATAAATATTGTCGTACAGAATGTACTTATCGCCCTTAAGGGCGGCGACGCGGGCATCGTAAGACATGAGACGACGGAGGCTGCGGCGGCAGAAAGGCCTGTAGTACAGGAAATCCTGGACCGTGGCAACTTTGTCGTGAAGCGAGCCATGCAGCCACTGCTTCCAGGACGTACGGCGGATTCCCCTCTTATACGCAATCAGGCGCTCTGAATAGGCCTTGCGAAGCTCGTGAGCCTGCGGAGCCGGAACCTCGTCCAGCGGGAAGACATCGATGAAAACTCCTATTACGCAGGGGTATTTGCGCTGCTCCCAGATGGTGGAATTGGCGTCGCAGAATTTGGCATAAGTGTAAGGCAGGGGCTGGCTGCTGCGGCTAAGGTGCACAATCTCGTAGCCTTCCGGATCCGGCAAAGAAAGCAGCTTGCGGAAGTCTTCCCGGGGCATGTAAACGTCGATGTCGTCGTCCCAGGGGATCATGCCGCCGTGGCGGACCGTGCCTATGGCACTGCCGAAGGAGATAAACCACCTAAGGCCTTCTCTGGCGCAAAACTCAGAAAAGGCCTTCAGCGTGGCTGTAAGAATAGTATTATATTTATCTTGCATTGTAAGCCTTGAGGGCCTCTTCAAGGCACTTCAGGGCCTTTGCAAGATCCTCTATGCAAAGAACGTAAGCCATACGCACCTGCTTGCGGCCAATCTCGTGGTCACCGTAGAAACCGGCTGCAGGGGCCATCATAACAGTGCAACCCTCGTAGCTGAAGTCTGTAAGACACCACTTGCAGAAAGCCTCGGCATCATCAACCGGCAGGCTTACAACAGTGTAGAAAGCACCTTCCGGCTTGGGGCTGTAAACGCCCTCGATCTTGTTAAGGCCTTCGATGAAGAAGTCGCGGCGAGCCTTGTACTCGTCGAAGCACTCTTTTGCATAAGCCTCGGTACCCTCGATAGAAGCCTCGGCAACCAACTGACCTACAAGAGGAGGGCAAAGACGGCTCTGAGCAAACTTCATAACGGTTGAAAGTACCTCTTTGTTATGGGAAACAAGCATACCAACACGTACGCCGCACTCTGAATAACGCTTTGATACTGAATCAACTACAATTACGTTATTCTCTATTCCCTCAAGGGTAAGGGCGCTGCGGTAAGGCTGGCCGTTGTAAACGAACTCACGGTAAACCTCATCTGCAAGAAGGAAGAGGTCGTGCTTCTTTACGATGTCGCGAAGGCGAAGGAGCTCCTCTTCTGAATAAAGGTAACCGGTAGGGTTGTTAGGGTTGCAGATAAGGATAGCCTTGGTCTTGGGGGTGATAGCAGCCTCGAAGGCCTCTACTGAAGGCAGTGCAAAACCTTCCTCGATGCGGGAGGTAACGGTCTTAACATTGATGCCGGCAGTAACGGCGAAACCAAGGTAGTTTGCATAACCGGGCTCTACCATGATGAGCTCGTCACCGGGATTAAGGCAGGCCAGGAAGGCAAAGAGAAGGGCTTCTGAACCGCCGCAGGTGATCATAATCTCGTCCGGAGTAAGGTTGATTCCAAACTTTGAATAGTAGCCGACGAGCTTCTCGCGCAGTGAAAGGAGACCCTGTGAATGGGTGTATTCCAAAGTCTTGCGGTCGATGTGCTTAAGAGCGTCAAGAGCCTTCTGCGGAGTGGGAAGGTCAGGCTGGCCGATGTTAAGATGGAAAACCTTAGTTCCGCGTTTCTTTGCAGCGTCTGCGAAAGGAACGAGTTTACGGATAGGTGAAGCGGGCATTTCTGAGCCCCTCATAGAAATTTTGGGCATAGTGTTATATGTTTTGAATTTTAGATTTCGTGCATTTATTAACAAGGTAAGCAATTGACACGTAAGGAATTCCGGAATTGGTTGCAAGACCAATCTCGCAGGTGCGGCTATTGGAATAACCAACGGGCACGCCGGCCACCTCTTCCTTAAGCTTGCGCAGGGCATAAGCGTTCAGCTCAGGGTTGTTCATGCCTTTGTCACCAGCATAGCCGCAGCAGCCAACGCCCTCCGGAAGTACAACTTCATTAGCGCACATCTTAGCCAGTTCTACCATCTTGTCCCTGATACCCATCTTGCGGGTAGAACAGGTTACATGAACAGCCACCTTCGGCTCCTTGGAAACCACAGTCAGGTGCGGCATCAGGAAGTCGTAAATAAACTCTGCAGGCTCGTAGAGCTGCATTTTTGTTATCTTGCTGCGCATCCTGTGAAGGCATGGGCTCTGGTCGCAAAGGACGGGATATTTACCCTGCTCCGATGCCTTCCAAAGGGCCTCTTCAAGTTCAGAGGTCTTGCGGTCGGCGATTTCAGGCATACCCTTACTTTCCCAGATTGTGCCGCAGCACAGGCTATCCATCTTTTCAGGGAAAATGACCTCGTATCCGGCCTTGTTAAGAAGGGCCGTCATTTCATTTACCAGCGGAGTCTTTACCGGACTTCCCTTTGCAGCCACTCCCATTGTCTGGTTAAGGCAGCTGGGGAAGTAAACCACCTTGCGCTCTGCAGGCTTCTGAGCCACCCCGTGAACCCTGTAGGCTTTAGGAGTTTCTGTAGTCCAAAGAGGCAGGCCAAGGCCGTGAAGACCCTTTCCGATGGCCCTCATTGCCGGTCCGCCAATTATATTGCTTGTTACCGATGCTGTACGAAGTGCGCCACGGACTCCTTTCTTGATGCCGGCAAGATGCTCTGCCGCAAAGTTTCCAAGTTTGTAGCCAAACGAGCCGGCGGGCAGTTTTTCACGCCTTACCTGGTGGGTAAGATCCGCCACGTTGATGCCCATAGGGCAGGACATGGAGCAAAGGCCGTCACCGGCGCAGGTTGTATCACCAAGGTATTTATATGCCTTCTGAAGGGCCTTCAGGCGGGACGGATCAGAGCCGTCGGCCTTAAGGCGGGCAATCTCTCGCTGGGCCACGATTCGCGTCCTGGAGCTAAGGGTAAAGCCGCAGGACAGGCAGTTAACCTCGCAGAAACCACACTCGATGCATTTATTCAGTTTGTTGTAAACCTCCTGAAGTTCAGGCTCATCCGCCCCGATTGCAGGTTTAAGAACCGGCAGAGCCTTGAAGTTCTTTATGAAGCACTTGGGATCGTCGTTAAAAATAACGCCCGGATTCAGTATGCCCTTAGGGTCAAAGAGAGCCTTCACACGCTTCATTATTTCATAGGCCTCACTTCCCCACTCATACTCTACGAAGGGAGCCATGTTGCGGCCGGTACCGTGCTCGGCCTTAAGCGAGCCATCGTACTTCCCTACCACCATTTCTGCCACGTCGCGGATCATAGCCTCGTAACGGGCAACTTCTTTATCAGAGTCAAATGCCTGATTTATAATAAAATGGAAGTTTCCTTCCAGCGCATGACCGTAGATGCAGGAGTCGTCGTAACCATGCTTATCAAGCAGTGCAGAAAGGTCTGCGGTAGCCTGAGGAAGGTCCTCTATATGGAAGGCGACATCCTCTATAAGGCAGGTAGTCCCCTGTTTGCGAAGTCCACCCACAGTGGGGAAAATACCGGCCCTGATGGCCCAGTAAGGTGCATATTCCTTAGGGTCCGATGTAAACTTAACCTCTACGCCGAAGGGCTTCAGAGCGGCCTGTACGGCCGCTATCTTGCTTTCCAGAGCCTTTTTGTCCGATGCCCGCACCTCTGTAAGTACAGCCGTCAGGTCAGGGATTGAAGGGCTCAGGTGAGGGTCGTTTACCGACGTCAGGGAACGGATGTCCAAAAGCTCCGCCGCGCTTACGTCCAGCTTCTTCATTGCCACCACGGCCCTTGCGGCGTCGCTGATGGTATTGAAGTAAATCATTGCACTGGCCTTAAAAGGCGCAATGGGCAGGGTGTTCATTGTAACCTGGCTAAGGAAGGCCAGGGTACCCTCTGAACCCACAAGCAGGTGGGCGATGATATCGAAAGGATCTGTAAACCTGACAAAAGGCAGCAGGTTAAGACCCGTCACGTTCTTGATTGAGTATTTGTAGCGGATGCGGGAAGAGAGTTTCTCGTCCCCCTGAATCTGGTCCCTTATGGCCTCTATGCCCTCTATGAAGCTTTTATGGCTTGCATGAAAGGCGTTGCGGCTCTCCGGGGATGCGGTGTCAAGTATAGTACCGTCGGCAAAAATGATGCGGGCCGATACAAGTTCTTTGTCGCTGTTGGCATGTGTGCCGCAGCTCATTCCGCTGGCATTGTTCATTACGATGCCGCCCACCATACAGCTGCCGATGGAAGCAGGGTCAGGACCAAAACAGCGGCCATATTTGGCCAGTATCGCATTCACCCTTGCGCCCACGATTCCGGGCTGAAGGGTAATGGTATTGTTCTCTGGATGGAAGCTGTACTTTTCCCAGTTTTTACCGGCCACCAGAAGCACTGAATCACTGACGGCCTGACCGGAGAGGCTGGTGCCTGCGGCCCTGAAAGTTACGGCGACGCCGTTTTCATTGGCAGCGGCCAGTAAGTGGGATACTTCTTCTTCTGTCTTTGAGCGAACTACCACCTGCGGTACCATACGGTAGAAGCCGGCATCTGTGCCCCATGCAAGTGTGCGAAGAGGGTCTCTGTAACGCCTTCCGGCAGGGATAATACTATTTAGTTCTCTATTGAAATATGGCATCGCAAATGGGTCAAAAATCCATCTTGCAAAGATACTGTTTTCCGCATTGAAATTCAAATTATTTTCTCTTGCCTTTTAAGTTGATTTTTTCTAAATTTGGCCCTGCTTTTTGCCGGATTTAATATTCAATTTTGTTTTAATATGAAACTATTCAAAAAACGCCTTATACTGCCACTATTATTGGTGGCGGCAGTATCTCCTATGGCGTGGGGCCAGACTACGGCCCGGGCAGAAAAGCCCTGGTATGTGGGGGTTCAGGCAGGAACCTCCTTCGGTCAGGGAACTTTCCGCAGCATTACAAAACATGACACCAACTGGGGTTTCCAGGGCGGAGTGTACGAGGGCTACCGCTTCAGCCGCGTCCTTTCCCTTGAAGGAGGCTTCCAGCTTGGAAAACAGGACCAGCAGTCACAGGACTGCTGCCCGTTCTGGCTTTCACAGGATGGTGTCCGCTACTACAGCCCTGTCCTTGACCAGACCGGCTGGTTCTACAAAGATGTTAAAACCTCTACAAGATGGGAAAAGGTTTACCTTCAGGCTAACCTCAACCTGCTTGGTCTGTTTTCAAAAAAGGCTTGCAGATGGACAGTACAGGTATCTCCTCAACTGTCTGTAATGACCACCGCCACCAAATACGTCGCAGAGGGGCAAAAGATTGCCCACGCCACAAGGTGGCATCTGGGCCTTGGCGGCCAGGCCAGCATCGGCTTCCGCATTTGCAACAGCATAGAAGCATCGGTTTACGGCGGCATAACCCGCCTTACCGGCAAACGCTTTGACAATATACCTGTACACGCGCACAAGAGCAACCATATTCTGGATGCCGGCGTAAAGATTGGTCTCTGCCTATGAAAAAGCTAATCTACGCAATAGTGGCAATGCTTGCAATGGCAGGCTGCTACAAGGATAATCACGAGTTTCAGGACGGCTACGGAGCCCTGTCGTTAGGGCTTCAGTGGGACAATCCCAAAGATGCAGGTACGGTTCCGCACGTACTGACAGTTTCAATTCAGGGCGACGGGGCATCTTTCACAAAGAGATTTGCAAATCCTGAGCAGCTGGCATCGGAGCCTATTATGCTCCCTGCGGGCGAATACGATATTCTGGTTACCGCCGACATGGCAGAGGCCGATGGTTTTGTTGTGGAAGGCCTGCCCGCCAGCAAGGCCGGCAGCGGAATGGGAGAAGTTGCCGTCAGTCTGGCAGATCCCTCTTCCTCCCCTTCCCAGGCATGGTTCAGCGTCAATCACGCCGCCATCAAGGAAGGAGAAGTAACGCCGGTAGAGCCTAAACTTCAGAGGCTTCTTGCCAGCTTGGATTTAAAGATAGCCAATGTACCGTCGGCTACGTCCATCAAGAAAACCCTGCTTAGCATTACTAAAACCGTAATCCTGACAGAGAAAGGCCAGGACGGCAGATACGGTGCTCCGCAGAGCAAACCTTCGGGAGCCGTTTCCCTGAAGGATGGCATTACCAATATGCTGCCATCAGCCGCAGGTGTTGAAAGGAACGACATCCTGATGCTCATTAAAACCGCCGATGGCAAAGAGCTTCTGGTTACGCTTGATGTTCCGCGCATCGATGTAGGCAAGACCTACACCCTTAACCTTGATTTCAACACCCTACTGCCTTATATGTTCATCGATTCCGGTAGCATAAGCCCCTGGGAAGAAGGCTGGACAGTGAACGGAGAAATCCTCAACCCTGAAGACTAACAGATTATAAATTAACAAGATAAGATGAAAACAATAAAGCTTTTCATTATTGCAGCAGCAGGCGTTATGGCCTTGATTGCATGCAACCGGGAGAATTCTTTGCAAGAGAGCAAAACAATTACAATCCAGGCCAGTATAGGTGCCGTCTCTAAAGTGACCACCACCGGAAATACTGCCAAGTTTGACGACGGGGACAAGATTACCCTTTATGCATGGACCGGAGACAAGACAGCCGTTCCGGCAAAAAGAGTCGTAGACGGCATTGGTAACACACTATATAGCACAGTTTGGCTTCCGGACCAGGCCATGCTCTGGGCCGATATGGTTACCCCCCACTACTTCCTGGGAATCTATCCCACACGCACAGTCACTGACTTCAAGGCCGATGCCTTCACCATCAAACCGGATGACTATCAGGACAGCGACCTTCTTGTGGCTACCAACACCCAGGGCCTGAAGGCAACGGACGCTGCCGTCGATATGGTATTCGATCACGTTGCCGCAAAGCTATTTGTAAGCCTTACCTTCCGAAACCAGGGGGATACAGACCCTACGGTAAGTTCCGTAACCGTTACTGCAAAGAAGAGCGGCACGGTAGATTATCTGGCTAAGACCATCACCGCTACTGCAAACGAAACAGCAGCGCCTATAGAACTGAATAAAGATAAAAACGAGGCTTGGAGCGGCCTGCAGGTACCCCAGAGCGTCCGTTCCATTACCATTACAATCGACGGCAAGAACTATGTCTTCACCCACACCGACGATATTCCTCTCGAGGGTGGCAAATTCACCACCGTCAACCTTATTGTCGGTCGTGACAAGATTGATCTTGGCAACGTAAGCATTTCCAATTGGAAAGAAGGTACTACCATCAACGGCGGAGAGCCCCAAAATGACGACGACTAGTATGAAAAGGTTACTGCTATTATCCCTGACATGCCTTGTTCTGGTCTCCTGCAGCAAGGGGCAGGCTGCGCGTGAAGGGATTCCGATGCGGGTCGATCCGTCACTTGACGGCACCAAGGCCAGCATCACCACGGAAACCCTTCAGGAGTTCTGGCTTAACGTAGTCTGCCCGGCGGACGACAAATACAGCTATCTGGCCGAGTTCCGCAAAGAAAACGACAAGTGGGACGTAGCCAGCAGGATGTTCTGGAAGGACGAAAACGCATCTGTAGATTATTGCGCAGCATCCTTCGGAGGCCACGCTTTCACCAAAGAGGAATTCGCCGGCAGCGTGGATCTTGCCGTTCCGGCAGACCAGAGCAGCCAGGAAAAACTGAATTCCGCCGACCTTCTTACCCTTAAAAAGACAACTGTCAGTTACAAGGATACCAAGGAAGGCATTCTTCCCGTCAAGTTCAGCCACGGCATGACTAAGGTGAGCATTTCATTCACCCTGACAGACGTTTTCTATAATGCAGGCTGGGGACTGACTCTTGACCCCATAACATCAGTCAAGCTAAAAGGAGCCAACCTGGGCTTCAGCTTCCAGCCTGAAACAGGTACCGTTACCGTTAAAGAAAACTCCACGGCCGATGTTACCCCCATGCCCTTCAGCTACAAGCCTAGTTCTGCCAAGAGCAAAAACGCCATCGCCGTTTATGAAGCAATACTTCCGGCACAGACAATCAAGAATGGCTCGCTTGAGATAGAATTCCGGATAGGTTCCGGAGACTATTATTGGAAGAACATTGGCGACGTTGTACTGGAAGCCGGCAAAAACCATACGTTGTATGTAATTACTGCAAAGATTCCGCCCTATCAAAGCTATATCCGTGACCACAGATACGTAGAAATGGGCCACGGGCTTAAGTGGGCGACCTGCAACGTAGGAGCCGAGAACGATTATGACAATGGCATTCTTGTGGCCTGGGGCGAGACAACGTCAAAGAATAATTACAGTTCATCCAACTATACAGGAACCGCCCAGGATGCACTGCTGCCGGCAGACGATGCAGCAACCGTTAACTGGGGTGCTCCGTGGAGGACTCCTACCAAGGAGGAATTGAATCTATTCCTCAATCCGGACGAGTACACCTGTACATATGTATCCGACTACAATAATACCGGAATAGGTGGCTGGACCATTACCACCAAGATATCGCCATATGAAGGCAATACCATATTCCTTCCATTTGCCGGATATCAAATCGATGCCAACCGCTTCGACGGGCAGGGATCATACTGGGCATCATCACTCAATGACAACCCCGCCAATCCATATTGTCTGGTCATTAACCCTGAAACAATCCAATTGGATGGAGCAGGCTACAGCCGCTGGTATGGCCTGACCGTCCGTCCTGTAGCAAACTAGTAAGGCCGACAGATATGAAGAAAAGAAATACATATATACTGACTGCCGCCGCTCTATTCGCGCTGGCAGCCTGCAGCAAAGAAAATGCTACGCATGAAACTGCAGGATCAATCTGCATTGAAGCCTCTGTAGGTACTTCTACAAAAGTCACATCTACAGGCTTCGTAAAGGACGACCAGATTGCCGTTTATGCCTGGACAGGCAGCGCCGCTTCTATACCGGCCAAGCCCGTTGTCAACGGAATTGTCAATACTTTTGACGGGACAAAATGGGCTCCCGCCACTATGATGGAATGGGAAAACGCAAAGGATGCTCACTACTTCCTTGGCATTTACCCTGTTCCCGCTTCTGTTTCCAGTTTTACAGAAGATCCTTACGTTCTGAATCCTGACAATCAGGGGGCAAGCGACCTTCTTGTTGCCACATCTCTTGACGGCATCACCCCGTCCGGAGATCCCGTGGAACTGGAATTCAACCACGTTATGGCTAAACTGAATGTAAATCTAAAGTTCCGCACTGAATTTGAATCCACGCCAACGGTTTCTTCCGTTATGGCAAAAGCAAAAGGCAGTGCTACGGTAAACTACCTTACCAAGACGGTTACCGCCACAGGGAGCGCCACCAGCATTGCATTGCAGGCCCTTAGCGATGCAGCCACCGGTTATGACCTTAGCTATAGCGGCATTCAAGTGCCTCAGACAGGCGTAAGAACCATTACCATAAACATCGGCGGCCAGAAATATGAATACAACGCCACTGACGACATTCCTCTGGAAAGTGGTAAATACACCACTCTGGGCCTGATGGTAGGTAAAGACAAAGAACTTATTGAGATTGAGACGGTTACAGTAGATGACTGGCTCACCGGCGAGAATTACAGCTCCGGCGTAGCTGAGCGTCTCCACGACGGGCACGCATATGTAGATATGGGTGACGGCATTAAATGGGCGACCTGCAACCTAGGTGCGGAAAACGAGTGGGAATGCGGTGATTACTTTGCCTGGGGTGTAACAGAAACGTACTACCTGCCAGGTCACGGACAAGAGGATCCGCCAACGCATTGGCGCCCTGGTAAAAGTGACGGATACACATGGTCGAACTACAAACACTGCGTAAAAGACGATAACGTAACCTATATGTCAGTCATTAATGGATGGGGTCTTATAAAGTATAACGATCAAGCCAGATATGGTCACGACGGATTTGTGGACAAAAAATACTATCTAGACATGGAAGATGATGCTGTACACATACTATGGGGCGGTTCCTGGCGTATCCCTACGGCATA
>JAEEGK010028096.1_pt1 | contig 11314 bp, 8 predicted proteins | sample 8958771 | NCBI WGS metagenome assembly JAEEGK01 (sample SAMN16246547, study PRJNA631951) | gut metagenome | biome: gut microbiome; feature: rumen; material: SC-attached | host: Bos | place: Iran: Karaj | collected 2018-10 | reverse complement strand
TTGAAATAGTAAAAATTTTCTTTGATAAAGAAATAAAAGATAATAAATGTAAAGAAAATCAATTTAATGATTATATATTTTTTACATGTGATGAAAGTATTAATATTAAAAAAATACCAACATTATATTTTGAAAATAATGAACTTGAATCAAAATTTGAATTAAATTATAATGATTTATGGGTTAAAAATGAGAAAATTTGGTATTTTTTAATTTTTTTTGAACAAAATGCATATTCATGGACTTTTGGAATTCCATTTTTTAAAAAGAAAGAATTTATTTTTGAAATTAATAAAAAAAGAATTGGATTATATAAAAATAATTCTTTTTCATTTTTATGGTTTATAATTATATTTTTCTGTTTAATTATTATAATAATGGTTTATATATTGTTATTTAAAAAGAAAAAAATTAAGAAAAAAAAGGCAAGTGAATTACTCGATGAATTTGAAAATAATATTAAATAAGAAAAATAGTTTATTTAACATTATATTTAATTATGTATTTATTTATTACTAAAAACAAAATAAAAATAATTTTTATGTTAAATAATAGTGTAAATTCATTTTAATAAATTATTTATAAATTTATCAAAGACAAATTTAAGAAATATTATAAATTGAAAACTATAAAAAAAAAAACAATGAAAAAAATTATAAAATGAAATTTAGATATGATGAAGTAATTGAGCAATTTTTTATTAATAATCATATAGAAAGATATTTTTCAAATTTAAATGAAATAAATATAGTGCATATATTTAATCATGAAAATTATCATGCTAGAAATACAATGATATATAATCAAAATGAAGGTGGTAATCATATAACGAGTCAACTATCAAATAATAAAAAAAAAACATAATTAGTATTACTAAAAGGAAAAATAAATATTATTAAATTTATTAAACATTAAATTAACTAATATTTTAATATTATATTAAAAACAAAATTATAAAAATATTTTATAATGTATCAATATTAAAAATCTAATTACAAATATAAATCTTAAAAATAATAATAATTTAAAAATATTTATTTTATATTCAAAAAAAACAATAAAACCAATTAATTTAAGTAATGATCAATATATCTGATATTTAAAATCATACAAGTAAAATTTTTTAAAAATTGATATTTATAATAATTAAAAATCTAAAATAATTTGGAAGTTTATAATTTTTTTTAATGATTATTAAATTATTTAGATTGGGAAAGAAAAATCTGTTTTTATTATTAATTAAATTTGTTATTATCGTAGAAATTTATTTTTTTTTTTAATTTGTTTTAATTTTTTTTTGTTTATAATAATTTAAATTAAAACAATTTTATAGAAATAATAAAAATAAAATATTATTATTAATTTTTAATAATTATAATTTTTTTATTTATTTTATCTTATTTATATTATATATATATGATAAAATTTGTATTCAAATACAAAAAATAATTATATAACTTTAATTAAAATAATTCTTTATTCTTCAATAATATCATCACTTTTAAGCATAAAAGAAAATTGTTTTTTATTTTGTCTCTGAGATAAATTAACATTATTCATATTTTTTTTAATGTCTAATAAATTACCAGAATTAAATAACCCTTCATTTATACTTTTAAAAGATAATAAAGTACTTTGTTCCTTAGAAATAATTTTTTTATTTAATAAAATATTCAAAGTTTTTTTAGAAGAAGCTTTATTAATAATCTTACTTTTATTTGACTTTTTTCTATCTAAAATTTTATCTTCTTCATTTTTAAAACATTCATTCTCACTTATTCCATTATCACTTTCTTCTTCAAAATAATATGTAGAATTTTTTCTTCCTAATATAGAATCAATATTTGACATCATATTACTATTTCTTTTATATTTAATACAAGTTGATAAAAAAGTAGAAATAGATTTAACAGGAGTTAATTTTGATAAATAATCATTACTATTTTTTGTAAAATTATTAGGTTCTAATAATTCTAAAATTAAAAAATTTATTACATATGCTAAAACTTTAACTCTTAATTCAATTTTATTATATTCATCTTTATCTTTTATATTATGAATTTGTGTTAAATTATATCCTTGTAATTCTAAAGAAAAACGTTCTATCATTTCTTTAAATTCATTTTTAAATATTTCATTTGTTGTTTTTTCATATAAATTTGCACTAAAATATGCAAATTGATAAATAATTGCAAATTCATAACCAAAATAAATTTTTTTTATTAAACATAATAAATTCACTTTATTTTGTTTTGTTTGAATAAAATTATTCTTTCCATAAAATTTGATAAATAATTCTTCAGAAAACAACTGATCGGTTTTTTCAGGACAAATAATAAAAAAATTAGAATCTTCACAAAAATCAAAAAGTAATTCAACAAATAAAATTAAATTTTCATTTGCATTAAAAAGACTCCAATCATTTTTATTTAAATACTTTTTTAATAAAAATAAAATATTTTCTAATTCATTATTCCATTCCATATTAATACCTTTAACTAATTTAATAACAGATAAATTATCAATTTTATATTTAATTTTAACTTTAATAATTTCTTCTAATATTCTAGTAATAATTTTAGGAATATAACCATAAATTTTAGCTTCATCTCCAAATAATAAATCTTCTTGTCTTTTTAAATAAACATCAATTTTTTCTTTTTTACCATAAATAATTCTACTATCATCTAAAAAATTTTTAAAAATTTTAATATTTTTAACATCACTTTTATTTTCAAAACTATTTTTTCTTTTAGACGAAATTTCTTTAATAACATCATCAACTTTTTTATTACTAATAAATAATAAATAACAACCAATAATAACTGCAGTTCTTCCATTACCAGAATGACTATGAATATAAACTTTATGTTTATATTCAAAAATATTTAAACAAATAATTTTAACAACTTCTAAAATAAAATTAATTGATAATGAAGATTTTGTTTCTTTCCATCCAAAAAATTTAACATTAATATCATCTCCACTAAAATAAGATGGATTATATGAATAACCAAAATAATTTAATTTATTTGGACCACAAAAAGGATGTTCACCTTCTCTTTGTAAATTTACTATTAAACCAATATTTAATTGTTTAAATTTTTCTATTAAATTAAATTTTTTAATTAAATAATCACTTAGTCTTTGTCCTGCTATTATATTTTCTGTAATAAAATTCGAATTTAATCCTTCAATTGCATTTGGTTGATTTGGATTTTTTAAGTAATTTTCAACATTACAATTTTTACCTCCGCAAAAAAAACAAAAAAATCTATCAGTTATACATTTACAAAATCCATTTTTATAATTTGTTGGAATATATTTATTTATACTTGGTTTTGATATTCTATGATGAAATGTTCTACTTCTAAAAATATTATTACTTGATTGTAATGATTTATCTTGACTAAAATATGTTAAAATTTTTGTTGTTTTTTTATTTAATGTTGATGGTGGTGTGTTTTTATCTAAATTTTCATTTATGTCAAATCGTCTGTCATTTGTATTTTTTGATAATGGTGAATTAATTTTATTTATTTCTAATTTTGATGAACTTCCATTTAAATTTTCTATTTCTTTTTCTGAAGATAATTTTTTTTTCTTTCTTGCAAAATAAGAATAACATCTTTTCATTTATAAAGTATCAAGATTATTATTTGAAGAAAAATAATATTTTATTCTATTTTCTTTTAATTAACATTTTCATAAGGAAATTTTAAATAAAATAAATAAACAATAATATATTATTTTTCCACTTCATAAGAATCAATATCAATTTTAAAAAATAACTTTATCAAATAAATTTTAAATATCAAATAAGAAATATAAATATAATTATTTATATAAACAATAAAATATACGTTTATTACAACAAAAATTATTAAAAAAAAAATATATAAACAAAAAAAAAAAAATTAATTTTTAAATATTAAAATTTATTTTTCAATTTGATTATTTTGCCATTGATCAACAAAAGTTTTCAATTGATTCATTTCTGTTTCAACTTCTTTATTAGGATCATAAGTTAAATAATATTTAGAAGCAATATTAGAACAATAAATTTTCACATTTTTTAAAGGAAGACCAGGATTATTTGTTAAAAGATTAATTACAGTTTCATAATTTTCTTCTAAATCTTCTAAAAAAGGGATTCTTTTTTTTAAAATTTCTGGATCAATTCCATTAGTATTAATTACTTTAACTTCTTTTTTAGGATCTTCTAAATGAGCTTGAATTTGATCTCTTTCTTCTGGTAATTTTTCTTTTCTTATTTTAAATATTTGTATTATTTCAGTTAAATTATTTGCTTCTTTTATTTCTTGATCTTGAATTCCTCCACTACAACAACCTCCCATTAATGATTAAAAATAATTCTATATTTATTTTTTTTATTTGTAATTTTTTATTTTAGATTTTTATAATTTTGATTTTTTATAAATTTTTTTTTGGATATTATATAAAAAGTTATTTAAGTATTAAAATTTATTTTTAAATTGTTAAATTATATTTTAATAAATGTTAAAAAAACTAAAAATTTTTTTTTCTATTTATTTAATTATGAACAAGTAAATAAGTATCAGATCTATCTTCATCAAAAAAGATTTCTTTATTAATTTTTTTTGAATAAAAGAAATTAATAAATAATAAAAAGAAACAGAATATAATTAAAAAGGAAATAATACAATATCCAACTTTATATTTAAAAGGAGAAGTATTATTCGAATTATTATTAATTTGAATTAAATTTGTTTTTGAATTTTGAATTTTTGTATCATCAATATAATCAACTTCTCTTAATAAAAAATCATCAAAAGGTAAATAATCATCATCATCTTCTTCTTCAATTGGTGTTCTTACTTCTTCTTCTTGATTTGATATTACAAAATGTTTTTTATTTTCTTTTGCATTTTCTTTTTTTGCTTTTTTTTCACTTTTTTTATTCTTTTCTAGTTTTCTTAAATCTTCTAATGATGAACCTGAAAATATTTTATTCATTTCTTCTTGTGATTTGTTTGTTTTTATTACATAGTTTTTTTCTTTGTTTTTTTTAGATTTTTTTTCTATTTTTTCTTCTGCTAATTCACTTTTTTTCTTTTTATTATCTTTACAGATTATTATACTTATTAGTAAAATAAGATAAAATAAAAAAATAGATTTTGATTTCATGTTTATTATAATTATTTTATTTTTAATTATTTTCAATTTTAATATTAAATAGAAATTATTTTTTTAATAGTTTTAAAATGAGTATAAACAATTTAAAATATTATGAATTTTTAGATTTTAAATTAAAGAAAAAAAAGTCTAATTCAAATAACAAAAATAAACCTTGTAATAATTTTAGTCCTGAATCATTTTCATTTCAAACAGATGAAAGTGTTTTATCTTCAATATCAAATAATAATTCATATGCAATGTTTAAAAATTCATTAAGTAATAATAAAATTTTATCAAATTATGAACCATTTATTCAATCTAATAAAAATTCATTATTAACAATAAAAAGTTCACAAAGGAGAAATATAAGTATTCCTAAATTACAAAAATATGAATTAAAACAAATTTCAACTTTATTTAATAATTATCTAAAACATAATAAAAAAATAAAAAAAAATAAATTACCAACTTCTTCTTCATTTATTACTAATATAAATCAACCTGTTAAAATAAAAGAATCTTTTTCAAATATGAATAATAGAATAAAAATGAATATTAATCAAACTTTAAATAAAAATATTTCAACAATTATTAAAAAAGATGATAGTCAAATAAATCATACTATTGATAATAGATATGAAAAAGATAAAGAAAGAAAAAAAGAAAAAATATTATATTCATTATTAAATAAAAGAAAAAATGTATATAGACTGACCAAATTTAAAAATAAAATAAATATTAAACCATTAAATAAAACTAAATATGGTTCAATAATTTCTAAAATATCATTTCCATATATAATAAATGATAATAGTATAATGAATAAATATTATTTAGAAAATGAAAAATATGCCCAAAATATGTTAAAAAAATATTATTTTAAAAATAACTTAAAAAAGAAAGAATAAATATTTTATTTAAAATTTTGAAATTAAAAAACAATAAATTAATATTAATTACTATAAATTTATATTTTTTAATCTTTATGCAAATTCAATTTTAGAAGATGGTTGAACATAAATTCCTTTTTCTCTAATATTTTTATATAATAAAACTTCATCTTTATTTATTATTTTATTTAATTTTTTAAATCCTCTTATTAATATATCTTCATTAAAATCACAATTTTCTTCAGAACAAATATAAAAACAATTATAAATTCCACTATAAATATCAGCATAACTATAAAATTCAATTTCTTTAGAAATTTTCTCAATAGAATTTTGAATTAATTTAAAATCAAAATCACTTTTATTTTGTTTAATAAAAAATTTAATTAATTCAATTCTTTCATTATAATTTGGATAATCACATAAAATAATATTATCAATTCTTCCAGATCTTAAAATAGCATTATCAATTAAAAAAGGATTTGAAGAAGCACAAATAATAAAAACATTTTTATTTTCTTCAATTCCATCTAAATAAGTTAAAAATTGATTAACAATTCTATCATTTAAACCTGAATTTGAATAACCTCTTTGAGGAACAATACTTTCTAATTCATCTAAAAAAATTACTGAAGGTGCATTTTTTTTTGCTTTTTCAAATATATTTCTTATTTTTTCTTCACTTTGTCCTATATATTTACTAAGAATATCTGTTATTTTAATTGAATAAAAATTTATTTTAAATTCATCTTTTATTGATTTTGCCAAAAATGTTTTTCCACAACCACTTGGCCCAATTAATAAACAATTTGTACTTAATTTAATTGGAATTTTTTTATTTGGAAATAAGTTTTCATATTCATTTTGTAAAGTTATTATGTCATATATTGTATTTTTTATTGTTGAAAAATTACATAATGATGAGAAATTAAATTGAGGTTTATTTTTTGTATTTTCTTTTTCAGTATATAATTGTATTATAGTTGAAATTTGTCTTTTATCTCCTTTTGATATTGATTCATCTAATTGATATAAGATATATGAATTATTTGAAAAGGTAATTTTGATATCCTTTTTAATAATAATTATTGAAAATATGTTTTCTAATCCTTTTATTTTTGACAAAAATTTTTGAAATATTTCATTAATATTATGATTTAATAATATTCCAATACAATCTGTAAAAATTAAAATTATTTTCTTATTTATAGAAAAATTATTTATATATTTATAACAATCTTTAAAATATTGTTTAATTTTTTTTCTTGGAATTAATGATTCTGAAAATATTTGGAAATTTAAATAAAAATATTTTATATCATTTCCTGTTAATTTCATTATTTTTCTTGAAAATTTAAATTCGTCAAAATAATTTGGTAAATAAATTAATAAAATATTTGTTAAATAATTTCTGTCAAAAAAATTATTTATATATGAAATAATTTCAATTGAATTTCTATATATGATAATTTTTAACAAATCATTTATTTCTTTATTTTCAATATATTTAGGAAACATTTTATTTATTTCCAAATATCTTTTATTCTTTTCTAGAAATGTATAATTTAAAATTGTTTTTAATTCTATTGATTTTATTTTTTGAATTTTATTAATATTATCAAAATCTAGGATTAAAAAAGGTTTATCTTTTTCATTAAATATTTCACAAAAATTATTATTAGTAATAATCATTCTAAAAAAAATATTATTAAATTTATAAATAAAATAAGGAGTAAGAATTAAAGGAAGATAATTTTGTAAAATATTTTCAAAAATAATATTCTCATCAGAATAGAATTCAATTTTTAAATATTCAAAATTAATTAAGTTATCATCTTCATTATTAATATATAATTTGTCAAAATTATAAATTTTTAATTTTAATAAATCAGTAATAAAAAAAGAAGTACTAATTAATATTTCTCTTGGTAAATCTAATATCTTATTCTTTTCATTTAATTCATGAGAAATCCAAATACCATTTAAATAAGGAAATTTATTTTTATTTATATTATTTAAATTACAATAATCACATAATAAATTATTTGAATTTTTATATAAAAAAGAAATTTGATTATCTTTAAATGAAAAAATTTCATTTGATTTAGTTAAATTAATTTCAATAATTTTTTCAATATTATCAATATTTTCTTTCATATATTGTATATTTACTTCACATTCATTTGAAATTATTCCATATTCAAATAATAAATTTTCTACTTTTAAAAAGATAATTTCATCATTGAAAAAAAAAGTTAATATTTGTTCTTTAAAAATGATTTCAATTTGATTTATTAAATTTTCTTCAAAAAAATCAGGATTATTTTCTATTAAATTATAATCTTTATTTGATAAAGGTATTAAACTTAATTTTTCTATTATTTGATTATTATCTTTTATTTTTTCAATATAAAAAAATTGATTATCCATATCAGAATATTGTTTTGACAATTCACTTGTTTTTAGTTTATTTTCAACAATTCCACCTTTCCAAGAAAAAAAATATTTTAAATTATTATCTTTTATATTAGTAAGTTTAATTATATTTTTTTCATCTTCATTTAATGATAATTCTTGAATAATATCATAACTAAGATAAATAAAATTATTTTTAATACTTTTATTTTCAAAATTTGTGACAATAATATTCATTAAAAAAAAAAATTAAAAATTAATTATTTTAATTATAAATAATTACATTAAAACTTTTTTTAATATAAAATATGATAACATATTTAAAAAAACCAAGTGAGAGAAGTAATTCAAATAAAAGTTCTCAATTAACAAAATATAAAAGTGATTTAACAAATAAAACAACAGCAGATTCATTTTATAAAAAATCAAGTACTTATATATTAACTGATTCAAATAAACAAACATTTGAAACAACTTATGAAAATATGCCAACATTGAATTCAAAAGAAAATCAAAATCATTTATTAGAAGATAAAATAACATGTTTAGATTTATTAAACACAATTAATGAAAAAAGGAAAAATCAATTAATAATCCCTTTAAAAGAAGGAAAAATAAAAAAAGGAAAATTAAATAATACTGTTGAAAATTTAAAAGATGAAATAGAAAAAATATCATCTGATGTTACAAAAGTTAAAAACTCAGAAACAGATTTAAATACTTCAAATAAGAAAAATACAACAATTACAAATATGGAAATTACATTAGGAAAAGATTATGAAAAAGAAATAAAATTAAATAAAAATACTTGTAATGAAATGAATGAAAAAATTAATCAACTTGATAATGAAACATTTAATTCAAATCAACTTTGTAATGAATTAAATAATGAAGTTGATTTAAAAAAAAAAAATTGTAAAGAATTATCAAATAAGATTAATCAATTAATTGAAGATAAAAAAGAAATAAATACTTTACTTATTATTTATCAAACGAAAATAAAAAAAATGAAAGAAAATATTTATAATCAAAATAGTTTAGAAAATAGAATTAAATCACAATTAAAAACAATAATATCAAATATTGATATGTAATTAACATAAAAGAATAGTTTTTAAATATTTTTATTTTAAATTTCTATTAAATGATTATGGTATAATTAATTATTTTTAATATTAAAAGTTTAAAATATTTTTTTTAAAATATGTCAGAAAGGATGTCAATAAGAAAATTTGAAAAAAGAATAAAAAAAAAATTAGTAAAAAAATATGAAATACCAAAAAATTTTTATATAAAGAAAAAAATAAATGAATTAATATTCAATACAAAATCTCATTATACTGCATTATTTAAAGATTATTTAATAATTGATGATGAACATGAATTTTTAAGAAGATTTTATCCAGATAAAGATTATAAAAAAAAATTAAAAAAAATATTTAATTATTATGAAAAATATTCAAAAATTTTCCCAAATTATCTTTCAATATCAGAATCAAAATATATGTATAAAAATATTTTAAAAAAACAAAATATGATTCATAATCTTCATAATATGAAAAAGCAAGAAGAACAAAATAAAAAAGAAAATATTTTTTATGAAACTGTTTTTAATTATGAAGCATTAAATAGTATATGTTCTCAAATAGATTCTTTTTATGTTAGAAATTTAAAAAATATTATTGATATTAGTTTTCATAATAATTCAATTGATGATATTAATAAAATAATTAATCAAATTGAAGAAGAAGAAAAATATAATTTAATAGTATTTAATGGGAAACCAAGACCTTATAAAAATTTAATATCTTATAAAAAAAAAATTGATGAATTCTCAAATTCTTCTCTTAATAGTAAATTAATTGAAAGTACTCCTAAAAGTTTTATTAATTCAAATAATGTTTCAACTTCAATTAATTCTGATATATTTGCTAATAATTTATCATCAACTTTTTATCCAAAAATACAAAATTCATCAATTAAAAAATCAAAAATTAAAAATCATAAAAAAGGTATATCACAAAATGTTAATATATATGATGTTAATTTAAAAAAATTAATTTTAAAATTAGATAAAAAACAAAATAAAATTGATTATAAAAATGAATTAAATTTATATTCTGTAAGAGAAAATAATTTAAATAATTATAAAAAATTTAATAATAAGATACAAACACCTAAAAATTTTGGTATTAATTCAACAAGAAATAAAATTTATTCATTAACTAATAAAAAATTACCTAAAGTTATTCATAATAAAGATTTGAATTATTCAGAAAGAAAAAATTCTGATTTACAAGATAATAAATTCAATTCAAGAAAATCATTAAGAAATAAATATTATAATATAAGTACAAAATATTCAATGCCCTTTGATGAAAATTTAAAGTATAAAATTACAAATAATATTCATAAATTTAATCTAAGGAAATAATGTAATTTATGCTATAATTTTTAACAATAAAAAAATAATATTGAAAAAAGGTAAGAAAGTAATTTATTATTTCAATTAAATATAAATATAAATATAAAAAGAAAAAAAAATAATTTTTATAATATTTAATGATATAATATTAAAGATTTGAAATTATTTTTATTTTAAAATGAGTTTATGATGTTTATATATTAATTAATATATATGAAGAGTAGAATCGATCATACTAAGCCTAACGCACCGGATCCCTTCCGACCTCCGAAGTTAAGCGGCTTAAGGTTCGGTTAGTAGTCTTGTGGGTGACCGAAGGCGAACCCCGAATATCGATTTTTAACTATTTTAATATATCCAATTTTTTTTTTTACTTATATTTTTTAATTTTTTTATTCAAAGATATTTTATTTTTCATAATTTA
>JAEEGK010028095.1_pt1 | contig 11314 bp, 8 predicted proteins | sample 8958771 | NCBI WGS metagenome assembly JAEEGK01 (sample SAMN16246547, study PRJNA631951) | gut metagenome | biome: gut microbiome; feature: rumen; material: SC-attached | host: Bos | place: Iran: Karaj | collected 2018-10 | reverse complement strand
ATCATTGATATTGAAAATATATCACTTTCATTATTATTTTTTTCATTTTTATTTCTTAGAATTTTTGATTGTTCTACTTCTTTTATAGGAATAAATTTTTCTGAATTATGGTTTGTTTCAGAAATAATTTTATTTTTTATATCTGTTCCTAGAATTGTTATTAAGTTTGTAAATTCATTTATTGTTAATTTTGAATTTATACATTTTTGACATAAATTTATTAAATTATTTATTATTTTATTATAATTTGTTTTATCATTAATTCTAGCTTGAATTAATTGTTCATCTGAGATATTTGAATTTGTTAATAAATTTATATTTGATTTTTTAAGATTATAATCATTATTTTGAACATTTTTATACTTTAATTAAAATCAAATAATATATTATCCTTTATTATTGTTATTTTATCAGTTGATATATTATCCTTTATTATTGTTATTTTGTCTGTTGGTTTTTTATCCTTTATTATTGCTATTTTATCAGTTGGTATATTATCCTTTTTTATTGTTATTTTGTCTATTAGTTTATTATCCTTTTTTATTATTATTTTTTCTCTAGGTTTATTTTCCTTTGTTATTGTTTTTTTGCTTGTTGATTTTTTTTTATATATTCTTTAAGCATTTTATCAAATGTATTATCACTTCTAATAAATTCAGTTTCATATTTTATTCGATTATATTTTTTTTCTAATTTTTTGATTTTGTTTTTTAAATAAATAATATTCTTATCTCTATCAGTTTTCATATTTTTTATTTTTTTTTGATTTATTATTTTTTGCTATTTTCAGATGTAATGTTTGTTTTATATTAATAATTTAATTATTAATTTTATTTTTTTATAACACATTCTACATTATATATTTTTATTAATAATAATTTATGGATTAATAATTTTAAAAAATAATTGAAAATATTATAAAATATTAATTCAATTTTATTTTAAATAAACAATAAAAAAATATTTATAAATTTTGATTATTATTTTGATTATATCTATCATTCTCAACTATTTTATTAAATAATAAATTATTAAAATAATTTTCTTTTTTATTAAAATCAACAATACTTCTTGTTTTATTTAAAATCCATCTTTTTTCAGCAAATCCTTCTCCTTTAGACATTTTACCTTGTTTCATACATAAATCAATAGATCTTGATAAATTAATAATTTTAATAATTTTTTCTTTTTCTTTATTTTCAATAATTTGACTTTGATCAGTCATAACAATTTTAACTTTTTTATTTGACATTTCATTATATTTTTTTTCAATATTATAAATATTTCCAATATAAATTTCTTCTTTTTTATTTGTAAATTTTTTTTCTTCAAAAATACAATTAAATTCCCAATTTTTATCTATATAAAAAGTAACAATAATTTCAATTTCTCCTTTTTCTTTTTCAGGTAAATTCTTCAAATTATATTTTTTAATAATTTTATTTTTTTTACAAATATAATGTTCACCCATATAAATATTAAAAATAATATTTTTTTGATTATCTTCAGTAGTAATAAAATTTTTTTGACATTTAATAGGAATTTTTGTTCCTTTTTCAATTATTGTTGACATTAATCCACCTTCAGTTTTAATTCCTATTGAATATTTTAAAATATTTTCATTTAAGTTTACATCAAATATATTTTCATAATAACTTGAAGTTCCCATTACATTTATTTCATCTGAATTTATACTTGATAATATTTCAATTTTATTATTTTTATTTTTGAAATAATTTGAAAATCTATTTTTTATTTTTGATATTTTAAAACTTCCTCCTTGTAAAATAATATAATTTATTTTTGATATTACAATTTTATTTTCATTGATAAAATCATTTAATTTATTTATTAATATATTTATTATTTCTTTAATTAAATTTTCAAATTGTTGTCTTGTTATTTCTATAAATAAATTTTTTCCATTATAAAAATTGTCTTGTTCAATTATTGTTTCTTCTTCATTTGATAATCTCATTTTAGCTTCTTCTACTAAATTTTTTAATTGACAATAAATTAAATTATCATTTGAATATTCTTTAATTTCTAAATATTCATTATTATTTTTATTAAATTCATCAATACAATATTGAAGTAAAACATTATCAAAATTATTTCCTCCAAATTCAATTTTATCACAAAGCAAATTAGAATTTCTAATTATTCCATTTAATTTATTAAATTCTGATGTAAGTGAAAAATATTTTGTTGTAATTCCTCCTATATCAATTATTATTAAATCATTTATTTCATTTTGGAAAATACTTTTTCTAAAATATAATATTGATGAAGAATATTCATTAATAAATAAAATTTTATTTTTATAATTTTTCTTATCTAATGTTTTTAATATATTTTCTTTTTGTGTAATTGTTGTATCATAAGATATTGATAAAATAATTTTTTTTATTTCTATTTTATTAAATTGTTCTTTAAAATGAATTGATGTATTTTTAATAATAATATCTATTATTTGATCAATTTTTAATTTATTTATTTTTGTCATTCTATTACCTTTTTCATTAGGTATTAATTCAGTTATATATTCTTTTTCTTCATTAATAAAATATGCTGATGCACAATAATATAATTCACCTATATCAATTCCTAATGAAACTTCTATAATATTTTTAGAATCATCATCCATTTTTTTTTATTATTTTCATTTTATTTAAAATAAATATAATTAAATAAAATATAATAAATTTAACAATTTTTAAAATATTAAAAATATTATATTAAATAAAAGGAAAATAATTATACTAATAATAACTAATATTTTATTCATATTATTATATTATTTCTTAATAATTGATTTTTTTCTTTTAAATATTTATAACCAATTATTTATATTTATTTAATTCATCATATATTTTGAATATTTCAATTAATATTAATATATATTATTTTTTATATTTTATTTTTTTACTATTCTTATTTAAATTTGAGTTTTTATCTTTTATATTATTAATTATTTTTATAAATTCTTCTCTTGACATTTTTAAAGCATAATTATTTCCTAAAATGCTCTTTTTTTCATTATTTTTAATAATATAGAAATTATTATTATTAAATTGAGTTTGCTCATTATTAAATAAATCTTGATTTTGTAAATTAAAAGTACTATCTTTATATTTTATTGATTTATTAGATTCATTATTTATATTTTTTTCATTATTATTACTATTAAATTTTGTATTATTATTATTTATTAAATTATTATAAGTGACTAAATCTTGATTTAAATAAAATTTTGCTTGATTAATTTGTTCCATTAAATTATCATTAATAGGAATTACAATTTTATTTTGTTTTATATTATTATTACTAATTGAACAACAAACTAAAAAAGGATCAATTTCTTGATAAGAAAAATCAATATAGTTTTGTAAATTTGAATTATATAAAAAATTTAAATCATTTTTCATTTTTATTAAATATTGGTCATTATAAATATATGCTTTATTCATATTATTAAAATTAAATTTTCCATTAAATGTATTATAATATGAGAAACTTCTTAATTTAATAATTGAGTTAACACAATTAACAGAATAAATTCTTAAATTTTCAATTATTTTTGGAATATCATTTAATTTTGTATTATTTATATTAATAATTTCACTATATTTTTTTAATAAAAAAATATTATTTTCTCTTTGAGAAACATTTTTTGTAAAGTTTAAAAGAGCATTACGGAATTTTGTTAATTCTATTTTTTCTTTTTGAATATAATTTAATTTTTCTTCATTTAATAAAGGTAAAAGTGAATTTTTAAATTGTTTTTGAAATTCTTTTGTAACTCCTAAATCATCCCATAAAATAATTAAAGAATTAAATTCTTCATTTAAATTAAAATCATTTTGATCTAAAATATTATTATCATTCAATTTAATAGAACTTTTATTTGTCTCATCTTTCATACTTGAAAAAAAAGTTTTATACTTATTAGTTTTAGATGAATTATTTAAATCATTTTTCATTATTAGATTTATAAAAAAAAATATAAAAAATATAAAAAAATAGTCAAAAATATTTTTAAATTACAATTTAAATTAACTAAAAAAAAAAAATTAAAATAATAACTCAAATCTCAAAAAAACCATTTTTAATGTTAACACCAATTCCATAATCATTTTTAAGAATAATTCCTTTATGAACATCCCAAATAAAACCTCCATAAAAAGGATTACTAATATCATCAATAAGTAATTGTCCATCTAAATCAGAATAAACACAAGAAGGTAAAAAACAAGAAGCCATATTCATTAATAAAGTAGAACCAACCATACAACCAATCCAAATAATTAAATTTAATTCTTTTCCTTTTTTAATACAATTAATTGCATTTCTTATTCCACCACATTTTTCTAATTTAATATTAATTCCTGAAACTATTTTTGATATTGGTTCAATTGAATTTATTGTTGATATACTTTCATCAGCAAAAATTAAAATATTATTTTCTTCACATAATTCTTTTACTTTTATCCATTTTTCTATTTCTTCTTTTGATTGTTTTATTATATTAATTGGAAATGGTTGTTCTATCATATAAATTTTATCTTTATATTTTAATAATACATTTTTTATTAAATTTATACAATCTTCTACTGATGAAAAATCTGAATTTAAATCAATACTCCATTTTCCTTTATAATTTGGAATTTTTGATATTTCATTATTTAATAATTCTAATGATAATTTACTGTGATTTATATCTTTATTTAATTTTATTTTTAAATATTGAGTATATTTTAATCCAAAATTAAGTGATTTTAACAATTCATCTTTTTCTAATATTGATATTGTATAAAATGCTTTTTTAATTGGAAAATTTTCTTCATTTATATTATTAATAAGAGAAATTAATGATTTTTGTTTTATTTTACCACTTAAATCAAAAATTGCTCCTTCAATACAATTTTTAGCACAATTATAATATTCTTCATTATTTGAAGGACATGTGTCTAATGCATGAATTAATATATAAATAAATTTTGGCAAATTTTTAATTGGAAAATTTTCTTCTGTTATTTCTTCAATTTTTTCAATTATATTTTTTAAATGTAAAGAATATGAATCAATATAATTTTTTATATCATTTATATCTGCTAAATAACAATCTTTTTTCTTTGGAGGAAGACCACTTTCACCTAATCCATATAAATTGTATTTTCCTTCTATTTTTATTATTATTAATGAATTGTTTCTTATTGTTGAATTTGAATGTGATGTATTAAATGATGTTCTTAAATGTAATTCTAGTTTTCTGTGAATTAATGTTAGTTTTATTTTTTCATTTGGAAAATCAAATATTGATTTGTTTAATTCTAAATTTTTTTTTTCTTCCATATTTTATTTTTTTTTTTAGTTTATTTTTTTTATAAATTTCATTTTTTCTTTTGAATTTTAATTAATTAATAATAATATGTTGAGAAAATTTAAAATGTATAAATTTTTTCCTCCAAATAAAAATTATTTCAATGAAGTGAAAGTAATATATAAAAATTTATATATGATAGAATAAAAATAAAAAAGTTAATAAATTATTGTTTTCAAAAAATTCAATAATTTATAATGATTTAGAAAGTTTTGATAGAAATTTAATTTATAAAAAATTAGATCAAAGGTATTTAAATAAATTATCTATGTTATTAAGTTATAATGATAAAAAATATGTTCAAAAAAGAAATAATATTAATGAACTTGAATACAAAATAGATGAAAATAATAATATTTGTTTGACAAATTCTTTTAATTCATATCAAAATAATGGTAAAGAAAATAAAAAAAAATGTTTATTTCAGAATATAAAATTAATAAAAAAAATTAATAATCTTAATTTCAAAAAAAATCCAGATTTAAATCAAGGATATAATAGTAATGAAATTCAATCTAAAGAATCATATAATAATAATTTATCATATGATGAATATAATTATTTAAATAAATCACCAATTGAAAATGAAGAAGAAAAAAAAATAATTTTTTCATTGAAAAAGAAAAATTGTATAAAAAATAAATCACATAGTCAAAATAATTTTCATATTTTTAATATGGAAAATTCATCTCAACTAAATAAAAATAGTTTAAGTAATACAATTTTAAATGAAAATTCTCTTTGTAAAACAACAAGAAAGAATTATAATAATGATGATAAAAATTCTTTTAAAAATATTTCAATGATTGATAATGTTCATAATTTATCTGAAAGATATAAATTAATTAAAGAATATAAAAATAAAATAAAAAGAATGGATATTATAAATCTTTTTTCATACAATAAAACAAAATTTAAGAATTTTGATAATAAAAATTGTATTTTTAAATTTAGTAATATAAAGATGAATAAATATCAATCAAAAAGTGGTTTTTTACCAAATGTATTTTTAAAATATGATAATTCAATAAAACATCATAAAAAAAATATATCATTAGATGTTAACAATAAAAAAATAATAAACAATAAAAATAAGAATATATTATTTGAAGAATCAAAAGAAAAAATGATGAGAAAAGAAGAAATATTTGAAAAAATAAAACTTGATTCAAAAAAATTAGTAAAATTAGTAAGAAATATAAAAAAATTAATAAACGAGAAAATAATTAAGAAAGAGGATAATATTAATAATAAAAAAAATATCATAAATAATAAATTTTTTCAAAAAAGCTTTTCTCTAAAATCAAAAAAATAAATGTAATATTATATTATATAAATATTAACATAAATCTTGAAAAGTTAATAAAAAAAATTTGCTTTATAGTTATTTCAATTAAAAAATTATTCATAATTTAAAATTAAAATTTATTATTTATTCTTTTTAAATAATTTTTTATTCATTTCTCTATTTTTAAAATTATCTTTTTTATTTTTAAATTCTTTATTTTTATTATCATTTTTATTATTTTGAGTATCATTTAAATTTTTTAAAATAATTGGTTTAAAATCTTGTGGTGCTTCTTTTCTTTTTTTATTTAATAATTTTTCAATTTCTAATTCACTATTATCATCTAAACTATCTTCTTCAATATCTGGAGCATCTCTTAAATCACCATATTCATTTTTATTTTCTTTTTTTTTTTTTTTATCATTATTATTATTTTTTTTATTATCTTCTTTAATTTTATTTTCTTCATTTTTATTATTTTTTTTTTCAGATTTTTTTTCTTTTTTTTTAATTTTTTCTTTTTCTTCTTCTTTATTTTTATTTTCTTCATAATCAACAAATCCACAAATATTTATTATTTGTTTATCATCTCCATCAATTGTAAAAGTATATTCTTGATTTTTTTTTGTACTTAATATTAAACTACAATTATATATTTCATTATTTTCTTTTTGAAGAGAACATATTTTAAATTTTTCTTTATTATCATTTATATTTATATAAACATTTATTTTTTTATTTGAATTTGAACTCTTATCTAATATTATACTTTGAATTGAAAACACTTTTAAATCATTTGATGATATTTTTAATGATTTATTTATTGTAATTTTCCCACAATAAAACATTTTTCTTTTTCAATAAAGAATAAAAATAAAATTTATATTATTCAATATTTATATATTTTAATTTGTTTTAAAAATATATTTAATTCTTCAATTATTTTGCACTTTTTTTTGATAAAAATAATCAAAATTTGATAAATTTTGAATAATCTTTTTTATTATATCAATTTATAATTTTTAATATTTTTCACATAATAATGAAATAATATTTTCATTTTATTAATCAAAAATTTTATTTTATCTTTCATAATATTTTTATAATATTTATTTGCCCTAATTCATTTTTTATCTAACAGACAGGGTTTTTAATATTATTATATATTTTTTAACTTCTTTCAATAGAATATTATTAGAAATTGATAAAAATTATTTAAATAGATGACTATTTTTTAAAAAGAAATAAAATAAAATATCATTTAAAAATCTTTCAAGTTCTCTTATTCTTTTTATCTTTTTTTCTCAATAGATTTTTCATTATCATCAAAAAATTAATTTCCATCTTTTCCTTGTTCGAAAATTTCTTTTTCTATTAAAAATGTTTTTTTAATTGAAATATGAATTTTCAATATAAAAATAATCTATTAAATTACTTTTAAATTATTTGTTTTTATTTTAACATAATTATAATTCTTTATTTAAATTATTTTATTTATATTTTATTTACATCAATACATTATTAATTTAATTTATTCCAGTTAAAATATAAAATAAACAAGCTAATTTTCAATCAATATTACAATAATAATTACTATAGAAATTACATATTCAAATTTATAAAGCTAGTCTAATTTTTTCCTATAAAAAATATAAATTATAAACTCTAAAGATTTATATATTAATCTACAGATTTATATATTAATTCTAAAGATTTATACATTCTTTTGAAATTTAATTAATATCATTTCCTAAAACTAAATTTAAATGTAATATCAATTCTGACAAATTTTTATTAAAATCAATATTATTTATATAAATATTTTTTTGTACATTATTCCTAATTTTATTATTCATATAAATTTCTATAATTTTATTTATAATTTCCTTAACGGAATCTGGTATATAAACTTTATCTTTATCATTTTCATTTATATTTTTTGAAACAAACCTTGAATGTTTGAATTGTTTATAATTTAATTTATAATTTGAAAAACTTATGTTATTTCTATTATTATTTTGATATTTATTATTTGAAATGTTATATAAATTTTTTAAATAACTTTCATAAATTTTAATATTATTAATTGGTAAATTAACATCATTTGATTTTTGATTTTCTTCTTTAATTAAATGATTATAAGATAAATTATTATTACATTCTATTTTTTTTAATTTCTTTAAAGTTATTTTTGGGAATTTTCCTTTTTTTTCAAAATATTTTTCTCCAATAAGTTTTTCATAAATTAAGTTAAAAGATGATAATGGAACATCTAAAATTAATAATGCATATTTAAAACTATTAATATATTCTCCAGGATTAATTTCTTTATATAAATAATTATTTAATTTAGTTGAATGAATAAAAAGACAAATCGGATTTTTACATTCTTTATTATTTAAAAATGAGTTACAATATTTAGTATTATAATAATTACTTTTTATTTTTTCTTTTTCTTTTATTTCCAAATTATCCAAAGATATTATACATAAAGCAGCTTGATTAATAGTATCAAATTGAACAATTAAACTATTTTCAATTTTATTATTGTTAATTAATAAAAGACGATTAATATGACCATATTGTGCTAAGAATTTTTTTTCATAAAGAGTTTCCTTTGAAAAAATCTCTTTTGGTATATTAGAAATAAAAACTGTATTTTTAAGGAGAAAATATTTATTCGATAGATTTTTTTTTTCATCTGTAGAAATATGATATATATTTTTATGATAAAAAGACATTTTATTGATGTATTAATTGATTTAAGTAACAATAAATATCTTAAGAAGATAATTTTTTTGAGATATTTTATAAAATATTTTTTGTTAAATTAAAACAAAATTTTAAATAAATTTCTAGTATTAGAAATATTCTCCTATCAAATTAATTCTTTTTTTTTTTTTTTGATTTTTATTTTTTTGAAATGTTTTTAGAATATTTTAAATAAACTGTCATTAATATATATCTTAAATAAAAATATAAAAAGTAAATGTTTATGGTTATATGAAAAACAAAATTTATCTTATTTTTTTACATTATTTAAAAAAATCGGATTGAAAATTATTAAAATTGTGATTAAGGAAATGAGATTTATTTTTTTTATTTAATAACCCCATTTTGTGTGTAACGAATCTATTACATATTTCAAAATATACATTAAAAAATAATTTTTTTTCAAATTTTTTTCAAAATATATATTAAAATTTTTTCTTATAAATTAAAAAAAGTAAAAACAAACATAAAATAATTAAAAAAAAAAACATATTAATAAATAAATAATTAAATTTAAAGTTTCAATATAGGTTTTTAAAAATTTTTAAAAAATATAAATTGAGGAAATAAAAATAATAATTAGTAATTTATCAATTAAAAATGAATTTCAAAATAGTATTTAAGATTTATTATAAGTTTAATAAATTGGATAAAGTTTTTCAAGAATTTTTCATCAATCAATTCATTATAATAAATTGAAAAATTATTTAAGAAACAATAATATCAAAATAAAAATGAATTAAATTATAAAACATCAAAATAAATCAAATTCAACATTTTTTTCCTGAAAGAAAAATAAAATATTATTTAATATTAGGATAAAGAAGAATAAAAATTATAATAATTCAAATATTCAATTCTAGTTATTGAATCATACATTTAATATTTATATATTTAGTTTTTTAATTATTTTTTTTCATAACAATTACATATTATATATAATTCAATATCATTATCTTAAACATTATAATATAAAAATATATTTAAACAAAAAAAATTGAAAGATTTTTGTAATATATTTTGAAAAAATAATGAGGGAATATTTCTTGTAATTGCTTTTATTTTTTATAGACAAAAAGTGGAATTTTTAATATGGAATAATAAGTATTACTTTCTTTATTTTTAATTCTCATTTACATTTGTCTTATATAAAATATATATTTTATTTTTATAATTCACTATTTTTTAATTATATTTAATTTAAAATTAATATATGTATAAAATATATTCATATTAAATAATTTGTAAAAAAATAAAATCATATTAAATTTTTAAAATTTTTTACAATAAATTTTCCATTAAGGTTTTTCTAATCTTTTTTATTTTTTTTAATTCATTATCTACAGATTTATTTATTAAATTTAATTTGAGGAAAGTGTAATTTATTTCTTTTATTTCTATGAGTTTTAATTTTTTTAAATAGACTATTTTTTTTGATATTTCATGATTAGGATTTTTATATAAATAATTATTAAAATTTATATTTTCATTATTATTTATTATTTTGGAACTAAAAGAATTATTCTTATATGATATTACTTTTTTAAAAATCATTTTGTTCTTTTGACTCATTAATATTTTTTGTGATTTAAATTTTTCAATATTTATTTCTTTGTTTTGAATATTATTTCAACAATAACAAGACTTAAACTAATTAAGAAACTTCATTTCTTTAATTGAAAAATAAACTTATTCAGATATAAATATTAAAAAAAATGATAATACAAAAAAAAAAATTTTTTGTACGTTTTTTAAATACAATTTAATTTTATTAAACAAAATATCAAAAAAAAATTTAATAAAAAAAATAAAAAAAAAAAAATTTTAAAATTAATTTATTATTTTATTTTTTTTATTATTTTTTTTTATAT
>JAEEGK010028092.1_pt1 | contig 11315 bp, 15 predicted proteins | sample 8958771 | NCBI WGS metagenome assembly JAEEGK01 (sample SAMN16246547, study PRJNA631951) | gut metagenome | biome: gut microbiome; feature: rumen; material: SC-attached | host: Bos | place: Iran: Karaj | collected 2018-10 | reverse complement strand
ATAGTTAGGAGGAATATAATGAGTAAAATATTAGTTAGTTATTTTTCAGCAAGTGGTACTACAAAAAGAGTTGCAGAAAAAGTTGCAGCCGCAATAAATGGTGATTTATTTGAAATAGACCCAAAGAAAAAATATACAGAAGAAGATTTAGACTGGGCAAATAAGCAGAGTAGATCATCAATTGAGATGAATAATAATGTTAAACCAGAAATAGAAAATAAAGTATCCAATTTAGAAGAATATGATACTGTTTGTTTAGCATTTCCAATTTGGTGGTATAAGGAACCAACAATTATAGATAAGTTTTTAGAAGAAAACAATATGGAGGGTAAAAAAATTTACGTATTTGTTACAAGTGGCTGATCACCAATTGATTCAACTTATAAAAGCTTACAACATAATTTTCCAAATTTAAATTTTGTTAGTGGAAAAAGATTTACCGGAAATGAGTCAGAAGCAGATTATAAATCTTGGTTAGTGTAGGTAAGTTATGAGTAGAAAAACATTATTAGGTTTATTAATTATCTTTACGCTATTTACAATAACTGGCTGTGGAAGCAAAACCACAAATAATAGTACCCCATCTAATGAGATAAAGGAAGATAGTAAATCATTAGTTTTATATTTTTCAGCTACTGGAACCACAAAATCGATAGCTGAGAGAATTGCCAAAGAAGCTAATAGTGATATTATAGAAATAATTCCTAAAGAAAAATATACCAGTGCCGATTTAAACTATAATAGTGATTGCCGTGCAAATAGGGAGCAAAATGATTCTAAAGCACGACCTGAAATAGAAAATCAAATTGATATTACTGCATATGATACTATCTTTTTAGGATATCCTATTTGGTGGGGGACAAATCCTAAAATAATCTTAACTTTACTTGATACATATGATTTTACTGGAAAGACCATTATTCCATTCTGTACATCAGGTAGTACCGGAATAAGTGGTAGTGTAAGTAATTTAAGAAATTATAATTCTAAACTAACCATAAAAGATGGACAAAGATTTTCTTCAAATGATAGTGACGAGAGCATAAAAAATTTTGTAAACAACAATTAATTATATAAATGATGTAGCAAAAGAACTAAATAAATTGCTGAAAGCAGATATTATAGTTTTACAATATCCGTTATTTTGGTACTCAATGCCTTCATTGCTAGAAAAATGAATGGAAGAATCATTTAAACATGCTGATAGATTAATAAACATGATAGAAAACAATATGATATAATTGCTATGGGAGTTGATAATATGCTAAGTCCTAGATTAGAAACAGAAAGATTAATATTAAGAAGATATAATGAATCTGATATTGCTGCTTTTTATGAAATAATTCATGATGATAGATTGCAATCATTTATTTCATTTCCTGATTTAACTAAAGAACAAGAATTAGAATATATAAAAGATTGTATTAAAAATGTTGAAACAGATCAATGTGAAAAATGGTCAATTATTTTAAAAGAAAATAATGACACAATTGGATATATTTCGGTAAATGCAGTTGTAAAAAAACACAATTATTGTTGTGTTGGATATGTCATTAGATATGATTATTGGGGTAATGGATATGCACCAGAAGCTTTAAAAATCATATCAGATTATTTGTTAGATTCAGGATATTATTTGGTAGAATGTACATGTAATGAACTAAATAAACAATCATATAGAACAATGGAAAAAGCAGGATTTATTAAAGATGGGTGTATACCAAATAGAAGATTAAATATAGATGGTACATATTCTGGAGCTGATTATTATAGTAAAAGAAAGATTTAAGGAGGAAAATATGGAAGAAGTAGAAAAATTTTTAAAAGAATGTGGCACATATTACATTGCTACAATAGAAGGTGATAAACCAAGAGTTAGACCTTTTGGTACAGTAAATATATTTGAAGGTAAGCTATATATACAAACAGGAAAATCTAAAAATGTTTCAAAACAAATAGAAAAAAATAATAATGTTGAAATATGTGCATTTAAAGATGGTAAGTGGATAAGAATATCTGGGAAATTGGTATTAGATGATAGAATTGAAGCTAAAAAAGATATGCTAGACAAAAATCCTAGCTTAAGAGGAATGTACGATGAAAATGATGATAATACGGCAGTATTATATTTTGAATCTGCAACGGCAGTTGTTTCATCATTTACAGAACCCCCTAGAATAATTGAATTTTAAAAGATAAAGGCGATAAAGCCTTTTTTTCAAAGCAAAAAATTATAATAAATCAAGCGATAATTAAAAAAATCAAGTTAAAATATATATACAATTTTTTTGATTTTTTGTAAAATAGTTATTGTGAAAGGAAGGAAATATTATGAAAAAGAAAATATTATTATTTATATTATTAGCATTTGTAGTTATAGGTGTAACAGGATGTAAAAATCAAAATGAAGATGCATTAAAATTTAAAGAGGAATATGAAAGCTTTAATGGAAAAAAGAATGATTATTTTGAATATAGAACATTATCAATAGATAAAAAGAATCCGTTTGTATTTGCTACTGATAGCGATATAGTGGAAATGTTTGAAAATGAAGAAGACTTCATTGTATACTTTGGAGATCCACAATGTCCATGGTGTAGAAGTATAATTGAACAAGCAATTAAATCTGCTAAAAAAAATAATATTAAGAAAATTTATTATGTACGTTTCTGGAAAGATTTCCATGAGGAATTAATAAGAGATGTATATAAATTAGATGAAAACAACCAACCTGTTTTAGACAAAGAAGGATCTAAAGCATATACGAAATTACTTGAATACCTTGATGAAGTTTTAGGAGAATATACATTAAAAGATTCTGAAGGAAATTCAATCAGTACTAATGAAAAAAGAATATTCTTACCTAATTTTGTGGCAGTTGAAGGTGGACAAGCAAAAGAATTAATAGAAGGTATTTCTGAAAAACAAACAGAATACAATGGAGAATTAACTGAAGAAATAATCAAAGACGAACAAAAAATCTTTAATGACTTCTTCTCTAAATATAATTAACAAAAAGGCATCATAAAGATGCCTTTTTTCATGATATAATACTATTAGGAGATGATTCATATAAAAAATAATTATTTATTGGTACATGGAAGTTTTGGCAGTCCATTTGTTAATTGGATACCATGGTTAAGAAAAGAATTAGAAAAAGACAATTTAGAAGTATATACACCAGATTTTCCTACAGGAGTTGGATATCAAAACTATACTAATTGGTCAAAATTATTAAAGGTATATGTTGATGCAGGAATAGTTAATGAAAATACAGTTATTTATGCTCATTCTATTGCACCAGTATTTATTTGTAAATTTCTAGTCGAAAACAAATTAAAAGTAAAAAGATTAGTATTTGTATGTGGATTTAATAATTATCTAGGTATAGATGCAGACTATGATTCTGTAAATGAAAGTATGTATTTTGATAATTTAGAAGATGTTAGAAAATATTGCGATGAAATAATTTGTTATTATTCAGATAATGATCCATATGTTAAATATGATGTAGAAAAAGAATTTGCTGATGCAATTTCTACTGAACAAATTTGTATTCCTAATGGTGGACATTTAAATTCTGAATCAAATTATGCTGAATTTAAAGAATTATTAAATCATAAGTAGAATAAAAAGCTCATTTAGTGAGCTTTTTTCTATGATATAATTATTTATAGGAGTGATAATATGCCAAATATTGATTTAAAAATAATAAATGAGAGAATATGTGATAGAAGTGATTGCTTTTATTGGCAAACTGATAGAAAGATAAGTGCAGAAGAAGCTGCTTTAATATGGAAGGATAGACATTCTGCTATTACTAATGAAGAATTATTATTAAAAATAAATAAAGATTTAAAAGAAGATAAATTAATGTATATAGAACCATTGGATTTAAATTCTCAAACAAGTGTAGGTAATGTTAATTCAATTAGAATTGGTATTTTAGAAAATGGTAAACAAGTTATTATAAGATGTCATCCTAAAGGTGTTAAGAATGGTTATTTTTATTCAGAAAGTTTAGCAGCTAAATTAGCTTTAGAAAATGGAATACCTGCATATAAAACTTATACTATTCATGACTTAAGTAGTGACGATGATATTTCATATCAAGTAATTGAAAAACTATCCGGAGATTCTATTCAATTTTATTTAGATAAGTATCCAGAAAAAGAAGAAGAGCTAGTTTATGAAATGGGTAAAACTATGGCTAAACTTCATAGTGTTAAAGTAGATGGATTTGGTCCATTTAATAATGAGGAAGCAAAAAAGGGACATTTAATTGGAACATTTAATACTTTAAATGATTCTATGAATGCTGGACTAGATGAAAATCTAGATAGATTAGTTAAATATAATATTATATCTAGTGAGATAGCTGAAAAAATGAAGTCATTATTTAAAAATAATCCGTTATTAGATTTTAATGAACCTGTTTTAATACATAATGATTTTGCTGATTGGAATCTATTAACAGATGGAAATACTGTTAGTGGAGTAGTAGACTGGGATGAATGTGTTGGTGGCCATCCAATTCAAGAAATTGCATGTTGGTCAACTTTCTTTGATCCAGAAAGAATAAACTCATTCTTAGAAGGATATTATAGTGAAACTAAAAAACCAGATAATTTTGAAGAATTATTTCAATTATTTAGACTTAGATATACAATATCAAAAATGGCATTAAGAGTTAAAAGATATACATATGAGCAATCTCCATTTATAAAAGATATGATTGAAAAAGGTGAGAAACACTTAAAAGAGTTGTCTAAGATATTTAAATTATCTTAATAAAAAAGGACTTCATATTTAATGAAGTTTTTTTGCAATAAAGGTAATTATATGGTAATATATATATCAATTTGAAAGGGGGGGTGAATCATGTCGATAGTTCAAATGATTAAAACTAACATTTATAATTTCAAATTAAAGAAATTATTAGTTAAGGGTATAAAAAGTGGTGAAGTAACACAATTTAGTGATGAACTATATAAACAAATGGGTCAAACATTCGTTGCTGGACTACCTGTTTCTATTCACATTAGGTATTTGAATCCTACTAGTGGACCAGGAAAGTGTCTTGATAGAAGCCTATATATGTTTTTCTGTTTTGATAATGCTCTTTTAGTTCGCGGAGATTGTGAAGATTTAGCAATGAGATTTGGAAGTGAAGACTCGGAACATGGTTGGATAGAAATAGATGATTATGTATATGATCCTTCTTTATTATTAAGATTTAAAAAAGATTTATATTATGAATTATATAAACCAACAAATGTAGTTAAATGTACTAAAGATGAATATTGTTCTACAATAGAACAAAAGAAATCTTATGATGAAGTTAGAAATACTACTATCGATGATTTCAAACCTCACGGAAAGAGAAGACTTGAATTAGGTGCTTCAATTCCTTTAGTTAGAGTTTTAGCAAATAATTCTAATAACAAAAGATTCGTAAATGAATTAAATAAATTTATATCTCTTACTGAATATGATGAAGAAGAAATACAAAATGAAATGAATGAAAGATTTCAAAAGGTATTTGGCTCAAAAACTATTGAAAAATAAACTCACATAATTGTGAGTTTTTTTGTTATAATATTACTAGTAGGTGATATCATGACAAAAATATATTTAGATAATAATGCTACTACTAAAGTTGATGAAGAAGTGTTTAAAGTAATGGAACCATATTTTAAAGAAGAATATGGTAATCCTAGTAGTACATATTCTTTTGGTAAAAGAGTAAAAGAAGAAATAACCAAAGCAAGAGGTAATGTTGCAAGATTAATAAATGCTAATCCAGATAATATTATATTTACTAGTTGCGGTTCTGAAAGCAATGTAACTGCTATTATGAATGCAGTTAGATTAAATCCCGATAAAAAACATATAATAACTACTAGTGTAGAACATGCATCTATAATAGAAACACTTGGTTATCTAGCTAAAGATGGTTATAAAATAACTTTTCTTAACGTAGATGAAAAAGGTAGATTAGATTTAGAAGAATTAAAAAAATCTATTACTCCAGATACATGTTTAATATCAGTAATGATGGCTAATAATGAAATAGGTAATATATATCCAATAAAAGAAATATCTAAAATAGCTAAAGAGAATAATATTTTACTTCATACTGATGCTGTTCAAGCTGCAGGTAAAATTAAAATAGATGTTAAAGATTTAGATGTTGATATGTTATCTATATCAGGACATAAAATTAATGCCCCAAAGGGTATTGGAATTCTTTATATGAAAGATAAAAAAATGTTTCCTTTAATATATGGACATCAAGAACAAAATAGAAGAGGTGGAACAGAGAATTCTGCTTATATAATTGGTCTTGGTAAAGCAGCAGAAATGATTATTAATGATGATTATAAAAAGTCGGAAGAAGAGAAAACTTTAAGAGATTATATGGAAGAAGCAATTAAAAAGAATATAGATGATGTAATTATATATGGTGATCTAGATAATAGAACTCCTAATACATCTAGTATTGCATTTAAAGGAGTTAAAGCAGATGAATTAATGCTTGTACTTGAATCATTTAATATATATGTTTCTACTGGCTCAGCATGTAATTCAGAACTTGCAGTTCCATCACATGTTTTAACTGCTTGCCACGCTAATTTAGATGACTATAGTCAAATAAGAGTAAGTTTAGGCAAATATAATACTAAAGAAGAAATAGATGAATTTGTTAAGAGAGTAATGAACGTAGTAAAAATGTTAAGAAGTAAGGTGAAATAATATGCCAGTAATTATTAATTTTAAAATTTGTGATAATGCTGAAGCATGTAATGCAATTAATGTTTGTCCAACTGGAGCTTTCCACTGGAATAGTGAAAAGAAAACTTTAGAAATAGACAAAGATAAATGTATTGAATGTGGTGCATGTGCTACTTCTGAAAAAAGTTGTCAAATAGGAGCAATTAGATTTGCTAGAACTAAGGAAGCTTTAGAACAAATTAAAAAAGAAATAGCAGAAGATCCTAGAACTATTTCTGATTTACAAGCAGATAGATATGGAGCTACTCCAATAAATATGCCGTTTAGTTGTAGTGAAAATGAATTAGATAGTGTTTTAACTACAACTAAAACATGTTTAATAGAAGTATATAATGAAGATTCAATAGAGTGTTTAATAAAGTCTATTCCTGTTAAGGAAATATTAAAGGAAATAGATAATTCAACATATAGAAAAGTTGAAGTTAAGTCAGAAGACTTTAAGAAAAAATATAGTATTAATGAATTACCTTCATTATTAATTTTTAAAGATAAAAATCTTTTAGGAAAAATTGAAGGCTATTATTCTGTTGAACAAAAAGAAGATCTTATTAATTTAATAAAAGAAATTATATAATCTTCTTTTTTCTATGTTATAATATATCTACAAATGGAGTGATAATATGAAACCATTACCTAGTATACCAGGTGAATCATTAGATGATGCAGTTGAAAGATTATTAGCTGCTAATAAATCTGGTCAACACGTTTACATGGAGTTTACCGGTAAATACGGAAGAAAAGTAAACTTATACTCTAATACAGTAAGTTTAGAACAAGCTTATATTGATGTATATGATTGTACAAGAGATAGATATCTAAAGAAAGATACTCTTGAATCATTTGTAGGATTAGAAGAAATGAGAAATAAGTCTTTTGAATTATCTGCAAGAACTGTTATAGGTGACGTAGGCATTTCAAGACTTTGTAAATTAGTAGATGATTCAGGACGTATTCAAAGTAATATGGCTGATGAATATATTGGAATTCTATCTAACTATGCAGATTTTTGTAAAGGTGATAAACAAGGAGAATGGATTGAAAATATATACGATTTAGTTTATGTTGCTGGTGATGAAAAAGCTACAGATGAAAAACTTAAAAATATGACTGATGAAGAAAGACAAGCTTCTTTAGAATTCTATGAATTAGTAGCAACAGTTATGAAGCTAATGGATGATAATGTTGATTGGGGACAAATATATACTATTATTCAAGGATTTAATCTTGATGAAGCAGGTATATTAAATCTTAAACAAGAAGTATTTAAATATTCTTCTAGAGGTGAAGAATTCTTGAAGAATGTTTTTGGAGAAGACGTTATCGCATTTAAAAAGAAAATATTAGAAAGTAGAAGAAATAAACAATAAGTGTAAATAGAGGATATAAAAATCCTCTTTTTTCATGGTATAATTGTATTAGTGATGAGATTATGTTTATTGAAATTGATGGTATTAGATACGATATAATCGTAGAAAAGAAAAATATTAAAAATATGTATTTAAGAGTAAAAGAAGATTTAAATATATATGTGACTACTAATACTTTTACTCCTGATTTTGTTATTAAAAAATTTGTTAATAGTAATATAAAATATATTTCTAAACAGATAGATAAACAGGAGAAAAGATTAGAAAAGAAATTAGATTATTATTACTTTGGTAATAAGATAGAAATCTTTAAGGATGACGCATTTAAAACCCCTTATTTCGAAGATAATACATTATATGTAAGAAATACTAGTGATATAGAAAAATGGTATAAAAAAGAGATAAAAAGGGTATTTAAAGAGAGATTAGACATTCAATATAATAATTTCTCTAGAAGTATTCCATATCCATCTTTAACTATTAGAAAAATGACTACTAGATGGGGTGTATGTAATACTAAATTAAAAAAAGTAACACTAAATTCAGAACTTGTTTATAAAGACATAAAATGTTTAGATTATGTAATTGTTCATGAATTATCTCATTTAATACACGCAAATCATAGTAAAGCATTTTGGTCTTTAGTAGAGGAAAACTGTCCTGATTATAAAAAGATACGTAAGGAGGTACAAGAATGATAATAGAATCTACTTCTAATAATAAAATTAAAGATATTAGAAAACTAAATGAAAAGAAATATAGAGATGAAGAAAAGAAATATATTATTGAAGGTGAACATTTAGTTTTAGAAGCTTATAAAGCTGGTAACCTTGATGAGGTTATACTATGTGAAAGAGATATTGATCTTGGTGTTCCAAAAACTTATGTTACTGAGGCAGTTATGAAAACAATATCAACTTTACCTAGTAAAGTAGATATTATAGGTGTATGTTCATTAAAAGAAAATGATATAGATTTATCTAAGAACATTTTAGTGCTTGATGGAGTACAAGATCCAGGTAATTTAGGTACTATTTTAAGAAGTGCTGTAGCATTTAATTTAACAAATATTATTCTTAGTGAAGATACAGTAGATATGTATAATACTAAGTCACTTAGAAGTGCTCAAGGTATGAATTTTTACTTAAATATTAAGCGTGCAAACTTAGTAGAATACATTAAGTTTTTAAAAGAAAATGGATATAAAATATTAGGTACAGATGTAACTAATGGAATAGATGTAAAAAGTGTTTCAAATAATGAAAAATATGCTATAATAATGGGCAATGAAGGAAACGGAATGAGTGACAAAGTAAGACAGCTTTGCGATAAAAATATCTATATAGATATGAATAATAATTGTGAGAGTTTAAATGTTGGAGTTTCTGCTTCCATAATAATGTATGAATTAAATAAATAGGTGATTAACATGGAATTAGTAAATATTGGAAGAATAGTTAACACTCATGGTATTAAAGGTGAACTTAGAATATTATCTGATTTTAGATATAAAGATAAGGTCTTTAAAAAGGGTGTTAAACTATATGTAGGTAAAAAGAAAGAAGAGTTTACAATTAATACTTATAGACATCATAAAGTATTCGATATGGTTACTTTTGATGGATATAATAATATCAATGATGTTTTATATTTAAAAGGACTTAATGCATATGTTGATATAGATTCAATTGATTTAGGAAATGAAATATATGCTGAAAAATTAGTAGGATATGAAGCATACTTTGAAGGTAATAAAATAGGAACTATTACTGAAGTATTAAATGAACCTGCATCTTTCGTAATAAGAGTAAATGAAAAAATATTAATTCCATATGTTGATAATTTTATAGAAAAGATTGAAGAGGGTAAAATCTATTTTAAAAATATAGGGGGTCTATTATGATTAAGTTTGATGTATTAACATTATTCCCTAATATGTTTGATGGATTCTTATCTGAATCAATTATTAAAAGGGCAATAGAAGATAAATTATTAAAAGTAGATATAACTAATTTTAGAGATTATTCTGATAAGAAGAATAATCAAGTAGATGATACTCCATATGGTGGAGGAGATGGAATGGTTTTAATGTGTGATCCGATTGTTAAAGCCATCGAAGAAAAAAAGAAAAAGAATACTAAAGTAATACTTATGTCTCCACAAGGAGAAAAGTTTACTCAAAAGAAAGCAATAGAACTTTCTAAAGAAAGTCATTTAATATTTGTATGTGGACACTATGAAGGTTTTGATGAAAGAATTAAAAACTTTGTAGATGAAGAAATATCTATTGGTGATTATGTTCTAACTGGCGGTGAATTGCCTGCTATGATATTAATAGATAGTATATCTAGATTAGTTCCTGGTGTTATAGATGAAGGTAGTTATGAAAATGATTCGTTTATGGATGATTTATTAGATTATCCTACATATACTAAACCAAGAGAATATAGAGGAATGAAAGTTCCTGATGTACTTCTTTCTGGAGACCATAAAAAAATAGATGAGTGGCGTAAAGAAAAACAAATAGAAAATACTAAAGAAAAAAGACCTGATCTAATTAAAGATAAAGAAAAAGTTGTTAAAGAAGTTGGTAAATATTCTTTAATAGATGATAAAGAAGAAAAAAGTTTAATAAGTATCAATATAGAAGATTCTTATAACTTTTTACCAAATAATAAAGTTAAAAAATCTGATTTAGCATCTATTAATAAAGTAATGGTAGTAGAACCTACATTTATTAATAGTTTAGCTAAAGCTAACGTAGAAAAGAAAATAAAAATATTAATGAAACAAGCAAATATAGTTTTAAATGATGAAACTGATGATGAAGGAGCTATATATGTTCTTGGAGAACTACAAAGAATGCAAGAATTATTATTATCTCAATATGCTAAATATTTAGGTATGGAATATGTTTCATTAATGCAAATTAAATTAGAAGCAATTAAGAATGGTATTAATGCTAAATTAATGGCTAAAATGAATATTCAAAATTTTGAAACAAAAAGAGGAAGGGGAAGATAATATGAGAATATTAACTGGTTTAAAACCAACAGGTAGTTTAACTTTAGGAAGTTACCTTGGATCTATTAAACAAATAGTAGAAATGCAAGATGAAGGAGAAATTTTCTTGTTTATAGCAGATCTTCATGC
>JAEEGK010028091.1_pt1 | contig 11315 bp, 18 predicted proteins | sample 8958771 | NCBI WGS metagenome assembly JAEEGK01 (sample SAMN16246547, study PRJNA631951) | gut metagenome | biome: gut microbiome; feature: rumen; material: SC-attached | host: Bos | place: Iran: Karaj | collected 2018-10 | reverse complement strand
AAAAAAAGACTTCCAAAATTGGAAGTCAAAAAAAAATAGGGGCATCGCCGCCCCGAGAAATTAAGCCTTTGTATAGTGCTTTTTCTTCTTCTCATCCATAGTCATGGTGAGAACACCCTTTTCAACCAGACGCATCGCGCTGGAACCAACCGCCATAACGGTAACATTATCAGCCAGCTGGCCAGCCAGGGCATTCATAATGTCGGTCGCGGTGTAGTCGGTGAAGGAAGGGAGAGCATTGACCTTAGCATCCAGCTCCTGCCGGCGTGCTTCGGCTTCCGGGTTGGGACCCTTTACCTTGGCAGGCTTATTTGCGCGCTCAGCTTCGCGAAGAGCACCTTCCGTTTCCCATGCCTTATACTCGGCAACAGCGGCATCGAAGTTAAATGCCTTACGGTTCTTGGTGTCCTTTTCAAGGGCGCCACCTACGGCGACCTTAACATAGCCATCTTCTACAGGAATGGCAACGAAGTTTACCTTGTTAACACGGCACATCTGGGCGCCAGGCATTGAAAGAATAGTGGATAGGACTTCGGACTTATTCATATTAATCCTCCTTGTACACACAATTTTGATTTACGGCGGATTGCGAACCGCACAAAATTTTTCTCTTATCCCCTTAGGACAATTATATTATAGCAGAAATTCTGCAAAAAGTCAAGTATTTAATCTAACAAGTCATACATTTGAAGAATACGTTCAACTTTGGTAATGTCGCGCTTTGCCACAGTGATCGGCACCGCAATCGTATCCTTCACACGACGAATGTCACCAATAGAACAACCTACACGTTCGATCAGGTAGTTCAGGATATGGCGGCCGATCTGATTGCTGGGGAAGTAATAGGTACGAGTTTCCATCAATATCAGCCTCCTTGCTTTTTGCTTTCAGCTCACGAGGAACTTTATGAGAGTGCCCATAATTCCTATTTCGGCGGCGCTTGACGCAGCTTATCTCGGATTGATTATATATTTATGGGTCTTTTACCCTCTCCTCCCTCCTCACAATATAATTATACATGAAATTTGAAAAAAAGTCAAGTGTTTGACAAAAATTTCTTACGAGAAATTTGCCACGAAAAATCGCATCTACGGAAGATTGGCTTGCGCCCAGCTTGCAGAGCCTCGATAAAATCGAGAGCCTCGCAGCTTTTCGCGGGCCGGATCCACGTCCCCGTACCTTTGACGATACGCCCAATCGCAGCTTGTACTTAAAGAAAAATCGCAGCTTATTTAGAGGGGCGAAAGCCGAATTTTCTGAGCAAGTCAAATACTTGACAGGTGTGGGAGCCTTGAATTTGAGGCACAGATTTCTGAAATCCGAACATTATGGGATTGTATACTGTATACATTCAACTGCACACGAACATTCGGAGTTGTCTTAGGTGTTGGACACCTAAGAAAATTCGTTAATGTGTGGTATTATATAGTTGAAACGAGAGAGGAGTAAGAGTATGGAACTGCGTAGAGCAAACAGTAAAGACTATCGGTGGATTATGAACGCACTGTGCATTAAACAGATTCCGTTTTGCACGAATGAACAGATTCGTGCGGACTTTGAACATAATAGATTGTTTGCTATTGTTGAGAATGATAAGGTACTTGCTACTGTTTCTCTTGTGGAAGAACCTGCCTATGCTTATACTGCAATTAAGCGTATGTGCATTTTGAATAAAAAGAACTGTGGAAAAGGGATTGCACGTTTTGCAATCCATGAGATTCAGCAGTACGCCAAAGGAAAAATCGGTGCTACACCATGGGATGACAATGTAAAAATGCGTCATCTGCTGGAATCAGAAGGATTCTGTATGCAGTATGTGTTCGCAGAAAAATGGTGCTTTTATGCAAAGGAGGTTTAAAGAATGAATGATTTCATAAATATGGTTAAAATGCTTTCGGTCGCAGAAGCAGATGGCAACTAAAACCCATTGATATTGAATAAAGGAGAATAAGTATGTTTTTAGATGAATGTGATGAACGTTTTACTGATGAGAATAAATATACGTTTTATCCTTTGATTCGGGATACTATTTTGAATAAAATGAAAAAAGATTTTAGTGAGCGCTTTTTTGAATTACTACTCATGTTTGAGGCAGATAATCAGCGCTATTTCATTAATCATCTCGGTTGCACTCTTCGAAATGATTCTACACAGTCGCTGTGGATTATTTATGACTATGAAGATGATTCGCAATACGAAGTGAGTCTTGAAATTCTTGATTTGATCGAAGGTTTTATTTGTACTGTTGAAATTGATGAAGAAGAGATAATTGACAGTAATAAACGTGGTTTCTGGCGCATGAGGGTCATTTAATGGCCCTTATATACTTAGGTGTTCGACACCTAAGAAGACATAAGAAAAGTGCTGACATTAAGTCAGCACTGTCCGTTTATCTTGCAAATCGGTTTCGATGACTTTCATCAAATCCGTAGTATTGCCGAGATATTCTTCAAAGGTTTCGGCATTAACGCCATCGCAGAAGCAATCTTCCTTGTATTGTTCATACAATTCTCTTGTTCCCGCACGTTCACGAAGCCATGCAACCCCATCATGAAAGGCGTCTGATTCCTTTTCATATACTCCACCGAAATCAAGATGGTCATCGTACATGGGCATTTGGTTTACCATGAGAACGTATACTTTCTTTCCCATCATAAATCTCCTTTTATGATATCAATAGTTATTTCGATAATCAGACCAAGGAGTACGATAAGTCCGATAATCGCACCAATCGGTCCGAAAATTGTGTTCCTTGTGAGAACGAGAAGGAACATACACAGAAGCATTAGGAACATACTTACGAAAGTGAGTATTGTGAGAATTTTTTTCATCTTACATCAATCCTTTTTGAGGGAATAGAATCTGACATGAGTTTTGGGGTCATAGTAGATATTTACTGTGCCGGCTTCGGTACGATAAGAAAACGCAAGATTCTTTTCCATAGAATCTTCTTCTTCTTTTTCTTCCTTTCCGTCCGGATTAACAAAAATTAAACTTTTAATTACTTTTTCAATGGCTACAATAATCTGAACAATAGCCATTAACAGGAAAGAAGGTGGAATTGCAAGAGTATCAACAATACCCACAATCGTACAGCAGAAAGTACTGAACAGATGGGTGAATTTCTTTGATTCATTAAATGCTTTAATGCATTTAATAGTTAAGGGATAAAACCATTCAATCTTTTTAGATTTATCCCATCCATTCATTCTTACGATATGATACCAGATGAGATAACAGAAACCGATTATAACAGGAGAGCCTAATAACATATAACAAAAGATTTTTAATCCGGGATATTCCATAACCTTCAACTCCTTTCAACGTAGTCATTATAACATTATTATTATAAATTTATTAGGTGTCCAACACCTAATAAGCGGTGGAAAATTGTGCCTCCACCTAATGGGAGGACACAATCTCCGTTACCCTTTTTGATTTAGAGAGCAGAGGGCAACTAAACTACTGTAACCGACGAGTCTACACGATACCCCGATCATAGGGGACCCCACTGGGTCCCGGCAGAAGGTGTACCCCACACTTCCACTACCTCGACCTCGACTGCGATTACTCCAAAGGAAGTCCGCCATACTCGGGAGTCGGGCACACCCAGTCTGGCCGCGTTATTATTATTTAGTCCTCACTATAGCCTGAATCAAGAGGACAACTTCCCTCGAACAATTGTATTATAGCATATGTGATAATATAGTTTTAGGTGTTCAACACCTAAAGTATATAAAAATAAAGGTTCTGTGTAGAACCTTTATTCTTCTTCTTTTTTCTCTCCTTCTATTTCCTCAACATTTTTTTCAAGAGCAATACTGGCTTCTTTATCAGAAACACTATATAAGCAAAGACCATATTTGCCATCAAGATAGTCAAAGATTTCAAAGACAGGATTATTTTTAGTTGATATAGTACGTAACCGCATTATCTTTGCTTCTTCAGACATAATTTTATGGAAATGAATAGTAAAAGCACGTGCATCAGAAATATTATTGATTACTTTGTAAAAATGGTTTACGTCTTTTATGCTTATACCGAATTTTTCCACAAAGTCAATAATAAGCTGGCCAGATGTACCATCATTCAACCATTCATACCAAGTAAGTCCTATCATTTCGAACCTCTGCTTCGTGTCCATATATCCTCCTTAATATCTGAAGAAATCTTTTTCAAACTTTTTTGCTATTTTGCGGTTATTGGGATTTTGTAACCATTTGATTGCCCATTCAGTTGCCACCTTTTCACATGGCAAATTAAAATATACTTCGGAATTTTCTCTTGCTTTTTCATATTCTTCTAAATCCATATTGAGATATTCTTCACGATTAAAGTGATGACCTAACTCATGGAGAACAGAAAGGGTAACATGGGCAAATCCTCTTGCCATAGGACAGCGGGAGATAAAGTCATTACGAAAATCTTTATCCTGTTGGTCAATTTTCGCTGGGTCATTTGGGACTTCAATTCGTGGGTGCTGACCACTTAATCTTGCTCCCCATTCATTATCGTGATGAAGCAATACGGCTGGTTCCTGTGCAACCGCAGTTGCAAACCATTTAATTGCTTGCATTTTAGTCATAGTAAACCCTTCCTTTCATGTTCAGTTATATTATACAATATACAATATACTTTAATTAGGTGTTCAACACCTAAATGAAATATGGAGTGAGAAACTCACTCCACCTTCCAATCCAACTCCGTGGAATAGATGATATATTTACATGCACAGTAATCTTCCGTTTCGGGAATTACGAATTCATCCCATTCTCCATCACCCTTGGTAAGATTTAGTGCTTCGACTTCTTCTTCCGTTGCTACTTCCAACATCCGGTCTTTCATGGCTTGGAAGGCTTTATCATAAGAAGAATAAAATCCTTCGGCGTTGGGGTTACGTTCATCAGAATCGATATATTCTTCCACAACATAGATTTCTCTGCGATAAAAACGCTCGTAGAAATAGATACTGAGAACAATAGCAATTATTCCGACAACGAGAATAATAGCAAAAAGACCAAGACCAGTTACGTACATTTCATTCACTCCTTAATAATAAATGCAGAACAGAATCAGAGCGGCGACTCTTGCGAACCAAAACAAATCCCATGTGTTATGTTCTGTATTTACAGAGCAACGAAGCAGGGAAAGGATAAGAAGAACAATCATTATAGTGTTCATTATTCTTTCACCTCTTTTGCTTCTGCTCTGGCGGCTTTATCCTTGGCAATCTTGGATTCTTTTTTCTTTGCCTTTTCTTCCTTGTCTGCCTGTTTCTGCTCATAGGTTGCGATTTCGCTTTCCATGAGTTCCCTTGCGGTCATATCATCACGTTCTTCCGCAACGATAGCGGCGAGGCGAACGTAACGTTCAGTACCATTAAGGTCTTTCAGCAGAATCCCATACTGCCTATCATTGATTTTATGGAAATAATAGGCAGTTTGAGCGTCATTTTCAGAGTTCCCGGTATTAAAGAGAAAACCGAAGGTCTGTTTGCGGAGTTCCTTATCAACTACGGTCTTACTTACTTTAGCCATAATCATCTTCCTTTCTTTTGGTCAAGTATAGTATAGCACTTACAGGAAATATTGTTTAGGTGTTCAACACCTAAGAGGCGAAGAAATGAGGAAGATTATTCCTCTTCCTCATTTTTTGTACGCTTGCCTTTTTCGGCTTCCTTCATGGCTTTCTTTACGGCGCGTTCCTGTGCCTTATCTGCCTTTTCACGGATAAAGGCATCGCTTTCAGAATAACCATCATAGGGAATGTAACCACCAGAACCATCACGAGTACCACGAGGAATGGAAACCTTGAAAAGAGCAAACTTTTCATTTCCTTCTGCATCAGTGATAGGAATGGTTACTTCACTTGCACTCACAGGAAGAACATCGCACTCAAAATGCTTTTCAAGAGCATCTTTCAGAAATTCAAGACATTCATTCCGAAGAGCAGTTTCAAGAGATGCTTTACTCGCCATAACGTTATCTCCTTTCACAATTAGGGAATACTTTCTCCATTTCCATAATTATTATACATCAAATTTTAACTTTTGTCAAGTAAAAAATTTTAGGTGTCCAACACCTAAGATGCCCTAAAAAGTGTCACCCACCATTTAAGGTGGGTGACTTGGGTTCTTACGCCTTGGCGTAAGTGGTCGCCTTACCGGTGGTATCCTTAACCACCTTGTCCTTCCAGTAGTTGGTCAGACCATAGACAATCTTGCCACGAGCCACGCCGACTTCATCGGCAATCTCCTGTGCAGTAACAGGAGCGGTGGCACCTTCGAGGACTTCCATAACCTGTTCATACAGGTCGGCGTACTCTGCCTTGGTAGCATCAGCTTTAGCCTGTCCCTTCGCCATTTCGGCGGCGACTTCAGCCTTGACTTCTTCCAGATTGTCGATTTCCTCACCATTGAGGACTTTGGCGATGGCGTTCAGAGTAGCTTTCTTCATAGCTTTTTTCCTTTCCGGTTTGTAGAGTATCCTTCTCTTTTCATCATTATCTTACCACATTTTGTGGCAGATGTCAAGTGTTTTTTTGTCAGAGGGAGAATTTATTTTCGGAAACATTGTCCCATCTACCTTGGTTCCGAATCCGTTCGATGGAGAGAATGAAGATGTTTATCGTGGACTTACCACTCTCTCCCTCTGACAATTATTATTATACTCAAAATTGATTGCAATACTTAGGTGTTGGACACCTAAGTATCAGTATAAAGTTGTGCTATACTATAATTGTTCCAAGGGGAACACCAAATAGGAGAAGGAAAACTCCCCAAACCGGAAAGGCGAACGCTATGAAGAAAGCGTCTCTGCAGTCCCTCGTTTCCTTTATCAACGGCGAAGTCGTTGAGAACATCGCCGAGATCAAGGCTGAAATCGAAGCGGAACTGGCCAAGGGCGAAGCCAAGGCTCAGGTGAATCGTGAACTGTACGACAAGGCGAAGGAAGTCGTACTCGATGCCCTGGGCAAGGTTACCGCTCCGGTGACCATCGCAGAACTCTACGATGAGATCTCCGATGATCTGCCTGCTGGCTTCACCAAGAACAAGGTGCAGTATGGTATTACTCGCCTGTGGGCTGGTGACGTCATCAAGACCGAGGGCAAGGTCAACACTTACATTCGTAAGTGATTGACAAAACCGCACTCCGAGTGAGTGCGGTTTCTTTTATTTATTTATTTCTTAGGTGTTGGACACCTAAGGAAAGGTTATGGGAAAAGGTGGGACAATTTTGTCCCACCTCTTGTTATTTAGTTTTGAAATTAAAAGTATCACCACGGACATACTTTTTCAGATATTCACCGGAAAGCACTACTGTTCCATCAACTTTAATTTGGAACGGACGAGGAACAGGACGAGGAAGGATTTTATTTACTGTGTAGTCTTTTCCCCAATCTGCCCCACGATGGATACATTCAATCAGAATTGCACTTTCAATTTCTGAATCAAATAATCCCATGTGTTCCTCGACAAAGGAAGGGTCAGATTTAAGAAACTGATAAACTACTTCAGCACTTCCCTTGTAGTTTCCACTATCTGTAAAACGTGTATTAGTTTCACAGAACAGTTTATAGTCAGCATTATTTGTAATAAACTGACTTGCATATCCCCATATATCGTGAATAGGTACGGAATCAAGAGGATTGATTGTTTTGTACCAATCACAATTAAAAGCGATAACCTTATCATCAAATGGGGAATTGTAAGCATAAACATCAGTAACTTTATACTTGCGTATATCGTTACGCAGTTCACGCATAGCGTAACCCCATTTTGTCATAATGGAATCACGCTTTCTCATCATCTCTACATACTTTGGACGCTTTTCCTTATAGTATGCAGATTCAAACAGGGGAAGATTGTGCCATGATTGTTCGATAACGAAACTCTTAAACTCTATCGTTTCTTCCGTTTCGGTATCCACAATGACATACCCCAAGTCATAGCAAAAGGGTTTGTCAAGTCCTGTGGTTTCGGTATCGAGAACGATTATATTTGCCAAAATTTTACTCCTTCGGTTTGTAGAGTTGTCCTTCTCTTATTTCACTATTATTATAGCAATATTTGGCAACAGTTTTTAGGTGTTCGACACCTAAAGAGTGTTCCGGAAAAAATTTAGGGGAGATTTCTCTCCCCTAAACCTTAACCGAACGCAACCATAAGTGCCTTTGTGATATGGGAAATCAGTTCGTCCGTATATCGGTCAGTTACTACAACCTTTGCAGATTTGTAACCGCTTCCTAAATACCGCTGATTACTGCTATCTGTAATCAGAGTAGTCTGCTTATAGTCAAACGCACTAAAACGTTTGATATAATCTTCTCTGCCCCTTAAATCGGAGTTATCACACATAGCATCACCATCGAACAGGACGATGTTATAGTTGCAAGTGTTAGGCAACTGCCGTTTAATGAACCTTTCCTTCATATCAGCAGGAATCCTGTTACCACCCCATGCCCGGAATTTCCGGTCACGGATTGTTTCACAATCCTCATAGTAGTGATTGATGAAGGAAACGTCCATAGTGAAATTGCGGTTCTTCCGTTCAATCTCGGTCAGAGAAGCAATAATACCATTTACTACATTAGTATTACTACCCATGCTACCGGAGCAATCAATGAACAGATTCAGATGACAAGTACCAAACTTGTTGTTTCCGTTTGTTGACATACTGCGGTCAAAGTACCGATAATCTTCTCTCGCAACTGCTCTGGGATTGAACACACCGGAATAGGCGTTGATACCGCTACCGCCTTTGTTCTTCTTGTTGAAATTGCCGATAATCAGTTCAACAGTTTTTGTAAACTCGTCCAACTGCTTCTGTTTTTCGTTGTCGAGTTTCGGTTTAGAACAAAGACAACCACCGAAAATCTTCTGTTTCCTATCTCTTTCTTTGGCGATTTCGGATTCTTCTTTGGAGATTTCCTTATCCTTCTTTTCTCCTTCTTCTCCGTCCTTATCGCCTTTTCCTTTTCCTTCCTTCTCACCTTCTCCGTCTTTTTCCTTTTCTTCGCCGGACATTCCTTCTGCATTTTCAGAATTCTTACTATCAGATTCTTCCCCTTCGGAATTGCCTTTGATTTTATCCATCATCTGCCGTTCTCCACCGCTCATACCGGATTCAGACGGATTATATTCCTTTGGGCGAGAAGGATAATCTTTGGTGATTTCATCGTACAGTTTCCGGATTTCATTGACATAATCGCACCATGCACCATACCACGGACTTGTACGATTTAATTCACCATACTTTTTGATGATACTGTCAATCCGGTCGAGGATATTCTTCGGAGCAATACGGAAACGAACCGCATTAAAGAAGGCTGAATCTTTGTCTTTGGCAACAGGGACTTTGTTACCATGAATTTCCCACAACTGCTTTTTGAAATCTACTCCGATATAGTAGTCTTTCAAAACAGTTTCGATTCGCTCGTCCTCGAAGATGTTGTAGGCACTTGTTTCGTCCTCGAAATATGACCTCTCGTCAGTAGTCATAATAACATGACTAACCTCGTGATAGAGCCTAGAACGAACAAACTCGTCTACATTCACATCTTCCTCTTTTGCCATCTTCGCACGATGGGCAAGCAGAGGATAAGAGATAACGATTGAATCTTCCATAGGGCTATAAAACGATGTTTTAGCCTTTTCGTCAAGAGAGCAGTTTACTCTCCTTCCTACATAATAACCGATAGGAAGGGTATCGAGGACTGTCTGACATTTGGCAAGAGTGAGTTCCATACATATCTTCCTTTCCTCTTTGATTCAAGTATAGTATAGCATAGGTTATGGGATTTCTTTAGGTGTCCAACACCTAAGGAGGTTGGGAAGGAGTGAGTGGGGAATTACTCCCCACTCGTTCCAACAACTGCCTTTGCCAACTGCTCTGCGGTCAGAGTATATTCTTTGGCTTCGGCACAACGGTCAACCAACGGCTCTGGCAAACCATAGGTCATACCGCCAAGAGAGAGGTTCATCGTTCCGATAATCTGGAAACCTTCTTTGATATGCACCGGACGATTCTTGTAGTAGAACTCCTTCTTGCCATCAGCAATTCCCTGCAAGAACCGAAGGGAATCAAAGGGGAGAAGGTTTACTTCATCGAGGACGATGGTTTCGCCCTTTTCCATGCACTCCCACAGGAGAGAAGGCTTGAAATCCGGTTTGCCATCTTTGAAGATGAAATCTTCCATCAAGTCAGACGGCAACATGGACGAGTTGCAGACCACGCACCGATTGTCGCTTTCCTTCTGTGCCTGTGTAGTTTTGCCTGTTCCGGCAGAACCAAAGTACACTTTGAAGCGAGTATTGATGTGTTCCGAAGGAACACCATACTGCACAAAGGCTTCGACAATCTTTGTGAATTCCGGACTACTCAACTTCTGAGTAACTTCTTTCACATACGAGGAATCCATAAGGGCGAAGTAGTTATGGACATAATCAGAAGCGAGTTTTCTACTCTGATTTGCCATAAAAGCGAAAGTGTTGGTGAACCGGAAGGAAGGAACAAAGGCGAATTCGCTGAAGAAATCCATCATCTTCTGAATTCCCTGAACGAGAACTTCCTTCTTCGGCTTCGGCGGTGCAACCTTCGGAGCGGAAATAGTACCGAGGATTTCGGGATACTTACCGCTTTTCATCAGCTCCGCAAGCACCACCGGACGCTCACGAAACTGTGTGTTCCGCATAACTCCATAAAAGGAATCATAGGCAGAATAGTCAGCATGGGAAGGTTCGATGACATAAGGAGTACCATCTTTTTCTCCATAGAAAGCATTGTCACCGGAACGCTTTACAATGGACAGGGTTTCTGTTACCTTCATTTTCTTTACCTCTTTCTTTGTTGTTGTTGTGTTCCATCTCCCTTGGAACAATCATAGTATAGCATAATGTGTGTGAATATTTTAGGTGTCCAACACCTAAAGGCAAGAACAGGAGGAGAACACACACTCCAACCTGTGCTCACTTTAGTATCTTCCGATACCTTCCCTCACTTTCGGAATCCTGTGGCAAAGGTAATCTGCCATTAGGAACGTTTTGGTTCATTAAGGAGAAGTTTCTAACATCAAACTCCCAAGTCCTCGGCGGAACCCGACTGCGGCTCGTGTGTTACCCAGTACTCTATCCCCTTGACAATTATATTATAACATAATTTTAGGAAAAGTCAACTAATAAATTAGGTGTAAAACACCTAAGTACACCAAAATGGAATTATACCTTGCGGTATAATTCCTTCAAGAAAGGAATGAGTTGGTCAGGAGTAATGGCTTTTCCCTTCCATTCAGCACGAATGGTTTTGTTGTCATCACAT
>JAEEGK010028089.1_pt1 | contig 11315 bp, 6 predicted proteins | sample 8958771 | NCBI WGS metagenome assembly JAEEGK01 (sample SAMN16246547, study PRJNA631951) | gut metagenome | biome: gut microbiome; feature: rumen; material: SC-attached | host: Bos | place: Iran: Karaj | collected 2018-10 | reverse complement strand
TAATTCAATTAAAAAATCTTTTATTTCTTTAATTAATAAATCTAAATTAATATTAATAATTTGTTTTATATCAAAATCATCATTAATAAAATTTATATTATTATTTAAAGAAACATTTAAAATTGCAATTTTAAATAATTCTTCTAAAGATTCTTTTTGAGAAATTAAAATTATAATTTCTTCTTTAGTTTTTTCTTTTAAATTTTTATTATCATTTAAATTATTATTAATAATAATATTTTTATTATTTATTTCATTAATATTATTTTCAATTAATTTTTTTTGATTAATTAAATTTTCATATTCTTTATTATTTTTATTATTTTCATCAAAAATTTCATTAGAATTATTAAAAATATTATCAATTTGTTCATTAGAAAAAAAATCATTAAAATTATTCATTAAAATAAATTGATTTAAAAGATTATTTTTAAAATTGATTGTATCAAAATTAAATAATTTATTTTTAATAGTTTTTAATTGATTATTTATATCAATCAAACTATTTTTTTTATTTTCAATTTCTTTTTCATTTAAATTTATTTTTGAATCATATTCGTTAATAATTTTATTTTTTTTATTTATCAAATTATTTTTTTTAATAAATAAACTATCAATTTCAATAGAATCTGGATTATTATCATCGAATTTATTTTGTTCAATTTGAATTTCAGAAATTTTTTTTTCCGCATTGTAAATTTCTTCAACTAAATTTAAAATAATATTTTCTTCATTTGAATAAAACATAAAATTATAATATTTAAATTTAATTTTTAATAAAAAAAAAAAATTAAATTTTAATATAAAAGAAATAAATATTTATATATAAATAAATTAATTAAATGAATAAAGGTGATTATAGATATTTTGATGTTGATTATAGCGGAGATTATAAAGAATTTATTAATTTGCTTAAAAAGAAAATGAGTTTTGATTTTAAAAATATGGGAAATAATACAATCTATTTAAAAATTCCAAACAATAAATATGAAGATTTTCAACTTTATATGCAAACCACAAAAAAAAAAGGAAAAACTTTAAAAAGTTACACTGAAATTACTGAACAAACTTATAATGGCGCTCTTGTTTCTTTAGATAATATTTTAAAATCTAAATAATTAATATATAATATAAAAGAATTATTTTGTTTATTTTTTTTAAAAAAACGAATTTTTTTTTTATTTAATTATTAAATCATATATTTATTTATTACTTTTATTTAAATTATTTAATAATTTATTTATAATTTATTTAAATATTAATTCACTAAAATAATATTTAATTTACAAATTTAAATGATTATTTAAATAAATTATTAATTTTTTTATCTTTGAACATTCAAAAATTTATTCAACATAATTTATTATAATTTTATTTCTATTATTTATAAATACAAATTATTACATTAGAAATTATTTATAAATTATTTTTTTTCAAAAAAATCAATTAATTAAAAAAATAAATTTGATATTTATTACTATCTAAACTTTTTTTCTAATATTCATAAATTAAAAATAATTTTATAATTTTTATTTTACATTTCTACTTCTTTTCTTAATTTTTTTAATAATTTTTTTATACCATTTGAAATATTATTAATAATTGTCCCTTTTAAACTCATATTTAAACCTAAATTAATTTGAAAAAAAGTAGTATTATTAGTTATTTTTGATAAAGAAATATAAATATGATGATTATTATTATTATTATGAAAAAAAAGAGAAATTTTATCTTTCGTTTTTTTAATATTAATTAATGTATATTTTATAATTATATTTGTTGATAAATTAATTACTGAAATTTTATAGCCAATTTTTCCTTTTTTTCCATAAACTAATGTGCGATGATTACTAATTTCTAATAAATGAAAAAGATAAGGAATGTTTATAATTGTATTTAATAAGTAATTAATATTTTTATTTATTAAAATAGATTCATATAATGTAAATTGCATTTCATAACTTAACAATATTTTATCTAAATATTGAAAGATATTTTTTAAATAAATTTTATTTAGATAAATATTATAATTTTGAATATTAAATTTTTTTGATAAATATTCAAAATCACCTGAAATTTTAAATACAAAAAAAGTTGAATTTAAAAATGAATTACAATAAAAAACTATTTTACTATGAATAAAATCATTTATTCTATTTCCATTAATTTCATATAACTTTTTTTTAATTATATATTGAAAATTTTCTTGATAATATAAATCTTCTGAATCAAATGTAAAAATATTATTATCTTTTAATGAAATTTTAATAATATTTCCTAATGATGTTTCACCAGATTTTTCAATTTTTTTAATAATTCCATAGTTATTTAATTTTGAAATAATTGTAATGTTAGTTAACATTCTAATTATATTTTTAAAAGATTGGGGAAATGTGTAATTGAATGAATATTTATTTATTTGTTTATTTGAATTTAATAACATTCCTTATTATAATTATTTGTCTATTGAAATAATAAAAACTGTGAAATAAATTTAATAATTAAAAAAAAATAATAATTATTTTATATTTAATAATAATATTTTTTATTATATAACTAAATAATTATTTTTTAATAAGAAAAAAAAATATTTTTTTTCTTTTTATTAAATTAATAATAATTAAATATTTATATATATTTTATTGATTAATATAATTTTATTATTATTTTTTATTATATTTTTTTATTATATTTTTTATTCTTTTTCTTCTTCATTACCTTCTTCATCCTCTTTTTCTTCATCATTATTTTTTTCTTCTTCTTCATTATTTTCTTCTTTTTCTTCTTTTTCTTCATTTTCATCATTTTCTTTTTCTTCTTTTTCTTCTCCTTCACCTTCCTCACCTTCTTCTTCTTTTTTCTTTTTTGCTTCTTCTTCTTCCAATCTTTTTTTTTCTTCTTCTTCTTCTCTTAATTTTCTTTCTTCTTCTTCTTTTTCTTTTCTTATTCTTTCTTCTTCTTCTCTTTTTAATCTTTCTTCTTCTTCTTGTTCTTTTCTTATTCTTTCTTCTTCTTCTCTTTTTAATCTTTCTTCTTCTTCTCTTTGTTTTCTTTCTTCTTCTTCTTTTTCAATACGTTCTTGTAATGTTTTAGCAGCTTCTTCAAAATCTTCTTTTACTAATTGTTCTTTATTAACAAATTTTAATGTTTCTTTTGTAAGTTCAGGCAATTGTATTATTAATTCAGTTTTCGGTGCAATTCCTGCTTCATCAAAATAAGGATTTGCCTCGCAATTGATTTTTAATAAATGTGTATAAATTTCAAGATTTTTAAATTGAGTTCTATCTTTTATTTGATTTTCTGAAATATTTAATTTTTGTAAACAAGGTAAAAAAGGAATAAATTCTAATGAATTTATTCTATTTGTTTTTAATCTAAGTTTTCTTAAACGTTCTAAATTAATTCCTTCCATTGATTTAATTCTATTATTATTTAAATATAAAACTTCAAGATTAGGACAATTTGCTAAACCATAGCAAGATTTTATTTTATTTTGATTTAAATTTAATTTTTTAAGTTTTGGCAAACCATTAAATTCACTTATATCATTTATTCTATTTTCAGATAAATTTAAATCTTCTAAATAAACAGCATGCATTTTAGGAAGTTTTTTAATACGATTTTGTTTAAGATTAAGAATTTTTAAATATTGAAAAGAATTTTCAACTTCGAACATATTAATTTCTTTTATTAAATTTGTACTAGCTTCTATAATAGTTATATACTTCATTAATGATAAAGGTGATATGTCTTTTATTTTATTATTACTGCAATTAAAATCACGTAATAATATGAAGTTATTTATTTCTTCTCCCAAACCATCGAGTTCTTTTTCATGAATGTCTAATTTTGAAAACGCATATGAAAGACCATCAAAAGTTTTTGAAAGTTTAGATAAGCTATTGTGAAGTAATTCGGATTTTAATGGATTCTGAGGTGGTTTAGGAGGGGCGTTTGGAATTGGATTTCCTTCTTCATCTAATACTTGTTCTTCTTCTTTGTCTCTTTCTTCTTCGGCTTTATCTTCTTCTAAATCTTTTTGCTCTTGTTCATCTAATACTGGCTCTGGTTCTTTGTTTTCTTCTCCTTCTTGATTTTCTTCTTTATTTTCTTCGTTTTGTTCTTCGTTTTCTTCGTTATTGTTGTTTTGTTGTTCTTCTTCGCTCATTTTTTTTAAAAAGTTATTTTTTATTAAATTATTAATTTTTATTATATTTTATTTTTGTTAATATTATTATTTTTCAATTAATTTTGTTATTTTATTTTTAATATAAATATTATTATTTTTTTATTTTTTTTAATGGGTTGTGGAAATATTAGAACTAAAGATGATGAAGAAACTAATCAAAAATATAATAATAATAATAACAATAATAAAAATAATCATGTTATTTTAGCCAATTTAAATGAAAATAATGATGATTTTGAGAAATATAAAAATAAAAGTTCAAAAAATATAACAAATTATTCATTAAATGAAAATATTAATAATAATAAAAATAATAATAAAAATAATACTGATAATCAAAAAGATAACAAAAGCAATTATAATATTATTTACAATAATAATAATAATCAAATTCATCATAGAATGAACGAAGATTACAATAGTGATTTAAGCCGATTAAATAATTTATCATCTTCTTCTTCAATGTCAAATTTAGACAACACAAATGTTTCATTTTTAAATTCTTCAAATTTAGTAACAATGTCAAATATTTTTTCTTCAGAATCATCAACTAACATTAACAACAACAATAACAACAACATAGTTATAACCAGCGACAATAAAAAAAATAATCTTCAAGTAACAGTAGATGCAATTAAATTCGAAACACTTTATCCGATTTGGATAGAAAAAAATAATATAATAACATTTGAAGTTTCAGGCAAATGGTTTATAGAAAATTATAAAGAATGTGATTGTAATGGATTAATATTATCAAATAATCTTTCAGATTTAAATGAATTTAATGATGGTGCTTTAATTGGTCGAATTTTAGGTGGGAAAAATTTTGCTATTTTTAATGGATTAAAATATAAAAGTGAGTTTTCAGGTCCTTTATTTATGAAAATGAATGTTTATAATTGTTTTAATAAAAAATCTCAACCTTATGGAAGTTTAAATGTTATTATAAGTGGCTCTGGAGTTTATGAAAAATCTTTTGAGGAAATTGAAAAGAGTTTTTTTTGGGATAAATTAAAATTTTTTAATGATAATAATATTCCAAAATTTGAAAAAGAAATTATAATTAATATTAATAAAATTAGATGCGATAGTAAATTATATGCAATGATGTATTTAGAAGATGTTAAATGGTTTAATAATAAAACAAAACAAGTTTATAATGAATTAGTTAATAAGAAAAAAAAATTAAATATTTTTAAAGTAAATAAAAATTTAATTGATAATATTAAAAAATTTTATGTTAATTTACTTCAAAAAAATACAAAAAAAAAGAAGAAAAAAATTTTAGAATCTGGAAGTGATTTAAAAGAATTTTTAAATAATATTTATTTTAATAATAATAAAAATTTTAATAATGATTTTTTTAAAGTTATTATTTCAGTTCATGATTCATTAAAAGTTAATGGAATTTGTGTTAAATTATTATTAGATGATATTATGCGAAAAGAAATTTTAAATGAAGAAAATGAATTTATTAGTGTTTTAACAATGAAAACTACGAAATTAAATAAAATAACATTATTTTCTATTTTTGTTTTTAATAATAAATTTGATAATATTATTGATAATTTTCATGATAAAATTCATATTAAAAAATTAAATAGAAATTTAGATATTATAAAAGAAGAGGATATTTTACAAAGCAATGAACCAGATTATAATTTTTCAAATGGAATTTTTAATGATAATTATGAAAATACAAATGAAAATATTGATAAAAAAGAAATTAGTGAATATGATAAAATTTTTAGAACTAATACATATAATAGTAATGTTAATATTACTGAAGAAGATAAACATATAAATTTTACTTTTAATAATGTGGTTAATGAAGAAAAAAATGATGTTGAAAATAATGATAATAAGAATATTAAAAAATTAGAAATTAATGTGAATAATATTAATAATTGTAATAATTTTATTAAAATTGAAGATATAAATGAAAATAAAGATAATAATAATGATAATAATAATAATAATAATAATGAAGATAATAATAATAAAGAAAAAAATAACAGTAATAATTTAATTAATAATAATGATGATAATATTGATAAAAATAAAGAAGAAAATATTAGTAATAATAAAATTAATAATAATGATGGTAATATTGATCAAAATAAAGATATTAATAATAATAATAATGAAAATAATAATATTAATATAAATAATGATAATAATGAAAATATTATTATTGAAAATAAAGAAAAATCGATTGTAATTGAAAATAATGATGAAAAAATAAAAAAAGAAGAAAACAATAATAATAATGATAATAAAAAGATAAATAAACTTAAATTACAAGAAAATGAAACAGATATTAATATAGAAAATACAAAAACAATTAATGATGATAATGAAAATAATAATATAAAAAATGATTAACAATAAAAAATATTAGAAATTATTTATCAAAAAAAAGAAAAATATAAAAAATATTAAATATAATTTATTTGTATAAAATATAAATTATATATTTTTGTTATAATAATATTCTATATAATTATTAAAAAAACATTGTTATATTAAATTAATTTAATTATATAAAAATTATTTATTTTATCATTCAATTTATTTATAATTAAAAATTTTTAAAAAAAATATTTTTTATTTTTAAATTAATTTTCATAAAAAATATAATAAATAAAAATAAATTTCAATAATAATTAAAATTAGCTAATAAATTATAATAAATAATAAAAGTAATACTTATATATTTTAAATTTATTATTAATTATTTTAATAATTATTTATTATTATTACTATTATTTACAACATTTTTTTTTTATAACTATTTTATTATTTTTTAAACCTTTTTTACTTAATTTTTTACTTTTATTTAATTCTTCACTATCATCTGTTATTTTTAAAGAATCATAATATTTATTTCCAATATCTTTAAATAAATCATCAATTCCATTTTTCATTTTCGCACTAATACAAGCATAATGTATTCCTTTTTCATTAGCAAAATTTTTAACATCTTCTTCTTTAACTTTTTCATTTTCAATTAAATCACTTTTATTTCCAACAATAGCCATAATAACATTTTCATTTGAATTATTAATAACTTCATCTAACCAATAACTTTTAATATCATTAAATGATTCTTCATTAGTTATATCATAAACCATAATTACAATAGATGAATCTTTATAAAACATTTTTGTTAGTGATCTATATTTTTCTTGACCTGCAGTGTCCCAAATTTCAAATGAAATAGTTTTATTTTTTGATTCAATAAATAATTTTTTTGTACTATAAGTTGCCCCTGTTGTTGTTAATTGTTCTTCATTAAATACATTTGTTATATATTGATTAATAATACATGTTTTACCTACCCCTGAATTGCCTACTAAAACTACTTTACAACTTATTTCATTTTCATCATCATCATTCATGTTCTATTTTTTCTATGATTTATTTAAAATTAATTAAATTTAAATTAATTAAATATATTTAAATAATATATATATGGAGATTATAAATGAAATTGATAATAATAATTATGAATTAGATAATAAAGAAAATTATAATGAAAATAATTTTAATGAAAATAATTATAATGAAAATGATAATTTTAATGAAAATGTAAATAATAATAATATTGAAATAAAAGAAGAAAATGAAGAAGAGGATAAAATGGAATTAATAGGAAATTTACCTTTACAAATAAATGAAAAAAAATTTATTAATAATTTAGAAATTAATAGCTCAAGAACTAATAAATCTAATGATTCTATTGAAAATTATAAACAATTAGAAAAATTATATTTACAAGATGGAAAAGTTAGTACTCAAAATAATATTCATACAAGCTATAGTAATTTAGGTTCTAATTTAAAAACTAAAACTAATTATAATAATAATAATAATGAAGGTTTAAATAATTTAATTAGTAGTAATAATAATGTAAATAAAATAAACGATTATATTAATGATAATAATAATAATATTAATAATAATAACAATAATGAATTAAATCAAAATATTTATGAAAATGAAAATAATAATAAAAATTATGAATATCAAATTAATAATAATAAAAGTATAAATTTTGATAATCAACTTTATTATATAAATGATATTAATAATAATAATATTGAACAAAAATATCAAGATTATGATAATTCTCAAAAAGAAAATTTAGAAGATTTAGTAAATCAATACAAAGAAATGATAAAAAATGATGAAGATAATAATAATAATAATATGAATAGTAAAATTAATAATGAATATAGTAATATAAATAAAAATAATGAAGATTCAAATTTAACAAAAAAAAATAAAAATATTTCAAGTTCTCAAATTAGTAATCAAAATCAAAATATGAATTTAAATGAAATGTTAAGAAATAATAGAAATTTTCGTGACATTAATTTATTAACAAATAACGAAAATACTTCAAATATTATAAATAGTAATTTAAGTAATATTAAATCATCTTCAATTTCTTCTTTAAATAATAGTATTCAGAAAAATAAATTATTAAAAAATAATAATAATTATATTAATAAAAATTATTCAGATTTTGAATATAAACAAAAATTACGAAATAATAAAGAATTTGAAATTAAGCAAAATATTATTAATGAATTAAAAACAAAAATTATGAATGAAATTTATAATAATAATTATAATTTAATTGTTGAAGAAATTAAAAAAGAAATTGAATATGAAATTTATAAAAAAAATATTAATAATGAAGAAATTGAAAAAATTAATAATTATAAAAAAGAAAATTTGATTTTTATTAAAAATAAAAAAAATGAAATTGAAAATTTAATTAAAGATAGAATTGAAAAAGAATTTGAAGAAGAATTAATAAAAGAATTAGATTTAAAAGAAAGAGAATTTAAATTAAGATGTATTCAAAATTTTGAAAATTATAAAAAAAAATTAGAAAATGAATTAAATAATGAATTTGAAAAAGATGTAAAAAATATTAAAAAAGAAATAAACAATTTAAAAAATAAAATATATAAAAGTAAAATTAATGAAAATGATAAAATAAAGAAAATCAAAGAAATAAAAAAAGAAATTCAAAATTTAGAAGAAAATAATAAAAATTTAGATATGCAAATTATTAAATATAAAAATTCATATTTGAAAGAAGAAGAAGATTATAATAATAAAAATGAAAAATTAAATATTAAAAATAATGAAAATAATTTAGATAATCAATTTAATAAAAGTTTATATTTTAAAAATCAAAATAATGATTTAAATTTAAATTCAGAAAATTCTATAAAACAAAGAAATAATTTTAATAATGAAAATTTAAAAAATAATAATATAAAATTAAAAATAAATGAAGAAAATTTAAATATAAATAACACTGAAATGGATTTAAAAGATTCTCCAAAAAAATTATTTAGAGATAAATTAAAAAATATAAACAAAGATTATTACAATTATATTATTCCAAAAAGTAATAATGAAATTGAATCAAATACAATAAATTATAATTATTTTATATCAAATTCTAATAATTTAAGTTCAAAAAATGATTCAATTTATAATAAAACTATTCCATCATCAATAGAGAAAAAAAGGATCATAGAAACAATAAATAATAGTAATAGTAATACATTATCAGCTATTAGATATAATTATAATAATAATAATAATGATAATAATAATGATAATTTAAAAAAAATAAATACAGAAGAATATGTTAATAAATCAATAAATTATTATAATAAATTAAATAATAATTTTGATAATAATAATAATAATAATAGTATAAATTTATTACAAATAAATCAAAAGATTAAAAATAATTTGTTATTAGAAAAACAAAAAAATTATTCTGTGATTGAAGAAAATTTTAATTTAAAAAATAATAATAATATCAATTTTAATTCAACATTAAATAATTATAATAATAATTATAAAAAATATTTTAATAATTCTCTAAATGAAAATTTCGATAAAAAAGTAATTAAAAAAAATTATAGTGAAAAAGAATTTGAAAATAAGAAAAATAATTTTTATAATTTTAAAATGCAAAATAATATTAATAATTTTAATAATAGTAATTTTGAACCTTCCTTTATAGGTCATAAAGGTTCAACATTAAATGAAAAAATAATGAAAGATATAATAAAAAATCGTATGTTAATTATGAATAAAAATCCAAATAAAAATAAATTCAAATCTAAAATAATTTATAATAAAAATTTAAAAGAAAATTTTAAAACAAATACATTTAATAATAATAATTATAATAATTTTAATTTCTCTAATAATTATAATAATACATTAAAAAAAAATAATTCTTTCAATAAAAACATTATTTATAATAATGATTTTTTAAGCATAGAAATAGATAATAAAAATAATTTAACAAATATGAAAGATTTTAGTATTTTTTTAAATAATCATATTAAAGAAGAAGAAAAATATGAAAAAATATTTTTAAATAATTTTAAAAAATTTATTTATAAAATACATCATATGTTAATAAAAATTAAAGATGAAAATTCTGATTCTTTTTTAATAGATAATTTATTAAATTTATGGAATAAAATTAATTTATCTTATCAAAAACGTTATGATATTTTAAAATTTATTATTAATTTAAAAGAACCATATAAAATTTATAATTTATTAGAAAATGAAAATATGCATTTATTAAAATATTATAAATTATGTGAAAATATTTTTAAAGATATAAAAATAAGAGAAATGAAAAAAATTAATTTACAAAAATTAATTGATAAAAAAATGAATTTTATTAAAGAACAAAAACAATTAGATGTATTAACAAAAAAATTAAGTGAAAAAATTTTTAATTTTAAATATGAAAATAAAGGATATGAAATAATTTGGAGAGGAATAAAATATGAAAATTTATTAAAATATGAAAATTGGTTATATAATAATGAAAGAAAAAATATAAAATAGTAAAAATAAAATGTTTTTTAAAATAAATTTAATTTCAAAAAAATAATAATTTAATTTTTATTTTTTGTTTGTAATTATTTTTTTAGTAAATAATATATATTTTTTTTAAATATTTAATATTAATTATTTTTATATTATATAAATATCATATATCATTAAAAATATGGGGATTGGGGATTGGGGATTGGGGATTGGGGATTGGGGATTGGGGATTGGG
>JAEEGK010028088.1_pt1 | contig 11315 bp, 10 predicted proteins | sample 8958771 | NCBI WGS metagenome assembly JAEEGK01 (sample SAMN16246547, study PRJNA631951) | gut metagenome | biome: gut microbiome; feature: rumen; material: SC-attached | host: Bos | place: Iran: Karaj | collected 2018-10 | reverse complement strand
AAAGTTCGCAATGAAAATATGTAGCTATTATGGCAGGGAAAAAACAAAAACAGCTTGATAATCCGTTTGTTTTCCAAGGATACGAAGGGCCAGAATACTTTTGTGACCGTGTTAAAGAAACGGAAAATTTGATTTCTGCGCTCAAAAACGGACGCAATATCACCCTAATTTCGCCTAGAAAAATAGGAAAAACAGGGCTGATAAACCATACATTTTATCAGATTAAGGCGGAAAATAAGGATGCTATATGTATCTATGTCGATATTTTTTCGACCAAAAACTTGCAGGAATTTGTCGAATTATTGTGCAAGACGGTTATAGAGGATGCGTTGGAAAGGGAAAAAACGTTTGCGAACAAGGTGTTGGATTTTTTCAAGGGGCTTCGACCTACCATCTCTCCGGATTTGATGACGGGGATGCCAACTGTTTCGGTGAGTGTGGTTCCTGCGCAAGCTGAATATACGCTTAAGAGCGTTTTCTCCCATTTAAACGGCTTGGGCAAGCCGGTGTACATGGCCATAGATGAGTTTCAGCAGATTACAGAATATCCCGAAACGGGCACTGAGGCCTTGTTACGTTCCTATATTCAGTTTATCCACCATGTGAATTTTATCTTTTCCGGAAGCAAGAAACACTTGATGGAGGAGATGTTTTGTGCTCCCAACAGGCCTTTCTACCAAAGTACCCAGCTGATGAATTTAGAGCCATTGCAAGAGGATACCTATTATGATTTTGTCAGCAAGTTTTTCGAGGCAAAGAAAGGTTCGTTTAGCCAACAAGTGTTCCATGACATTTATCAGCGTTTTGACGGCTATACCTGGTATCTGCAAGCCATCCTGAATCGATTGTATGAGCAAGGGAAAAAGGTGGAAACGGACAAGCAGGCCGTAGAAGCGATTTTGTTCCATGTCAACGCATTGGCGCCACATTATCAAATGCTTGCCTCGTTTTTGACCGACAACCAGTTCAGTTTGCTCAAAGCCGTTGCCCGCGCCGAGCTTGTCGAACAGCCATTGAGCAATGAGTTTATCAAGCGTTTTGAACTACCCAGCACGAGCAGCGTCAAGTCAGCATTGTCGGTGCTGGTGGACAAAGACTTGGTTTACCAGACCAGTAAGGGCTATATCATATACGACCGTTTCCTTGGCCTTTGGTTGAAGCGGTTGTGATGTGAACTGTCAATGTTTTGGCTTTTGAACGATATGTAAAGATTTTGTTATTTTTGCAGAAATAAAAAGAACGATACTATGCTTCCTCTTGTAAAAAACGACCCCTGGCTCAACCCCGTCAGTAAAGCCGTTGACGACCGCCACAACCGCTACGAGCAACGGTTAAGCGACATAAAAAACAACTACGGCAGCCTCAAGACCTTCGCCACGGCACACCAGTTTTTGGGCTTCAACTACGACAAACGCCGCCACGGTTGGTGGTACCGCGAATGGGCACCTGCAGCGCATTACCTCTCGCTGATGGGCGACTTCAATAATTGGAACCGATACGAATATCCTTTGGAATTGGCGGGTGCTGGTCTATGGGAAATCTTTTTGCCCGACAGCGAGTTTGCCCATCGTCTCGTTCACGGTAGCAAACTGAAAGTGCTGGTGCAGTCGCAAATCGGGGAGCATGAACGCATTCCTGTGTATATCAAGCGCGTGATTCAGGACGAGGGCAATAAAGATTTTGCGGGCCAGTTTTGGAATCCACCTACACCTTATTTATATAAGCATGCCGCGCCACAGTTGAAGGATGAGCCATTATTGGTTTACGAGACGCATGTTGGCATGGCACAGGAGGAGGCTAGGGTAGGGACCTACAAGGAGTTTACCCAAAACATTTTGCCTCGCATCAAGGCGGATGGTTACAACGCCATCCAACTGATGGCCATCGCCGAGCATCCCTATTATGGCTCTTTCGGCTACCATGTCTCCAATTTCTTTGCGCCGAGCTCGCGTTTCGGTACACCGGAAGAGCTGAAAGAACTCATCGATACGGCACACGGTATGGGTATGCTGGTCATCATGGACCTCGTGCATTCCCACACGGTGAAGAACATCCGTGAAGGCATCAACCTATTTGATGGCTCCGATAGCCAATACTTACATCCTGGTACGCGCGGCAACCACGACCTATGGGATTCCAAACTTTTCAACTACGGCAAGGAGGAGACCTTGCAATTCCTGCTCTCTAATGTGCGCTATTGGTTGGAAGAGTTCCACTTCGATGGTTTCCGCTTCGATGGTGTGACCTCGATGCTTTACCTCGACCATGGCATTGGGACGACATTCGATGCACCGGAAAAGTACTTTGGCGATAATGTGGATGACGATGCGGTCACTTATATGCAACTGGCCAACACACTGTGTCATGAGCTGAATCCTCAGGCTGTCACCATTGCGGAGGATGTGAGCGGTATGCCTGGTCTTTGCAACCCCATCGCCGACGGTGGCATGGGCTTCGACTATCGACTGGGTATGGGTCTGCCCGACTTCTGGATTAAGGTGCTGAAGGACGAGCCCGAGGAGCAATGGAACATGAAGAATTTCTTCTTCACCATGACCAACCACCTTCCGCAGACCAAGACGGTGGCCTACGCTGAGAGCCACGACCAAGCGTTGGTAGGCGACAAGACCATTGCTTTCCGTTTGATGGATAAGGAAATGTACACCTCCATGAGCGTAGACACACCCTCGATGACCGTCGATCGTGGCATCGCCCTGCACAAGATGATTCGCCTCTTCACGCTTACCTTGGGCGGTGAGGCTTGGCTCAACTTCATGGGCAATGAGTTCGGCCACCCCGAGTGGATTGACTTCCCACGTTTGGATAACGGCTGGAGTTACCAATATGCACGCCGTCAGTGGTCGCTTGTGGACAATCCCAACTTGAAGTACCACTTTATGGGCGCTTTTGACAAGGCCATGCTCGACTTTGTGAAGCGCCATCCTGTGATGCAGGCGCCACCCGCATGGATGCTCTATGCCGATGAAGAGAACAAAACCGTCGTCTATGAACGCGGCAACCTGATCTTTGTCTTCAACTGGGGTCCGAAATCCATCCCCGATTACAAGATTCCCGTCAGACAAACAGGCGATTACGGCATCATCCTCACTTCTGATGACAAAGCTTTCGGTGGTTTTGGCAATATAGACCCGAGTGTGAAGTTCCCTTCAGAGAAAAAGAAAGATGACATCACCATGAAGGTCTACAATGTGAGCAGGACGGCAACGGTATACCAACGAATCCAATGATTATTCCTTTATCAGTTGTCCCTTAAACCAAGCTTTGTTTTCGTCACTTAGGCCTTGGTCACTCAGTGATTGGTCGAGGTTGTCGAAGTATTGATGGAATAATGTCACGCTTTCGATCAGTGTCTCAGGGAAATAGCTCAGTTTTTGTCCGATGCTGCCCATCAGCCCCAAGGCATCGTTCAATACGATGTCAGCCTTGCGGTTTTTCAGTCCAGCGATGGCTTTGGCGGCGCGATGGCTGTTGCCTATGATGCCGTCAGTTAGGTTGAGGATGCCGCTTTGTGGGTATTCCACACGAATGTCAGCCTTGTCTTCCCAATAGCTTTCGGGTAGAGGTACCACAAGGGTGAAGTTGTCGCCATCGTAGGTCCAATCGATTTCCTTTCCGTTGCAATAGACGTGTTGGGGAACGTCGGAAGCGACAAACTTCAGCGTGATGTTGCGTGAGGCAGGTATGTAGTTGCCTTCAGAAGGGTAGATGTTGGCGAAATAGGTGTTTCCCTGCTTTGAGGCACGGAACTTCACCCACATATTGTTCTCGTCGTAATTCTTGTCGTCGCCATCATCGTAATACATGGTGAATTCGCCATCTGCTCCAGGATAAATCATCAGGTCGAAACGTGTCAATTCATTACCATCCACATGTTGGTGGCAGTCGGCGTATTGCGGGATGACGGAACCAGCCTTCACATAAAGTGGATACTCGTCGATCATGAAGCTGCGGGTGACCACTTGGTTGCCTTGCAACATCGTTCCCGTACTGACCTCAAACCAAGTGCCTTGTGGCAGCCAGATGTCCAAGGTGGAGAAACTGCCTTCCATCGGCGCAGTGATGGGTGCTACCAACACGTCGTCGCCAAACATGTACTCATTGCGGAAACTGTATGCCTCGGGGCAGTCGGGCCAGTCGTAGTAGAGCGGACGACAGAGTGACAGACCTTCGTCGTGGGCTTTTCGTGCCATGGTGTAGATATAAGGTATCATTTGGCGGCGTTGCTGGATGATATCGCGGACGATGTCAGTGTATTCGGCAGGCAACAGCCAGGGCTCTTTGTGGATGGCGGCATCTTTGGTAGAGTGGCTGCGCAGGATGGGACTCAAGGCGCCAAATTGCATCCAACGGGTATAGAGTTCGGGCGTGAGGTCATTGCCACAGTGGCCACCGATGTCGTGGCTCCAGAAGCCGTACAGCACATTGCTCGCCGTTGAGTTGAAATAAGGCTGGAAATCAAGGCCCTGCCATGAAATGATGGCATCGCCTGAGAAACCGATTTGGTAGCGATGGTTGCCTAAGCCGCCCCAGCGATGATAGAGCAGTGGACGCGTTTCGCGGGTTCGCTCGAAGTTCGAGAAGAAACAATAGTTGATCCACCAGGTGACGCTCAGGTTGGTGAAGCGTTTGTCGTTGAGCCAATGCTGCCAGTCGAGCCACCAGAAGTCGATGCCATTGCGCTCCATGGGCTTCAGGATGACATCGAACAGGCCTGACATGTAGGTCTTGTTGGTGCCATCCCACGGGATGGCGGGACGACCAGTAGTGTCGATGCGCATGTAAGCAGCCATCGCGTCATATTGCTCTTCATAGGGTTCCACGCCGCCGGCAGGATGGAGGTTGAGGGTTGTGCGAATATTGCGTCGGTCCATATCGGCGATGAGGCGGGTGTAGTCGGGGAAGAGTTTCTTGTTCCAAGTCCAGCCTGTCCAGTCGCCCTTGCCCTCTTCGGTGTAATGCCAGTCCATGTCAATGACGAGCACGTCGATGGGGATGTCGTATTGGTCGAATTTCTTTACCAAGTCACGGAGCTCCTTGTCGCTGTACGACCAGTAGCGCGACCACCAGTAGCCGAAAGCATAGCGCGGGGGCAGCGGAACCTTACCGGCAAAGACGGTGAAGTCCTTCAAGGCTTGCTTGTAGTCGTGGCCATAGCCCATGAAGTACCAGTCTTGGTTGTCGAGGCTCTTGCGCTCCATCACCCAAGGCCAGTCGCTGTTGTCGAAGAGGTAACTCTGCGAGTCATCGATGAGTGTCCAGCCGTCGGTGGCCAAGAGACCATCTTCAATCGGCATCTTTTTGTCAGTCGTGCCGCAGCGAATCTCACCATCGTAGCCGTCCAAGGTGCGATAGGTGCCTTTCAGGTTGCGCTCTTGCACCATGCTGGGTTTCCAAACAAAACTCGGATTGACGCCTTTCAATGAGGTGATGCTCAGATTATCGGCGGTAAAGGCACCGCTACCTTTTTTGTATTTCAATTGCAGTTTGGCCGTTCTGATTTCTATGGTCTTGCCTTCCTTGACCTTGAAATCGATTGCAGGATAGTTGCGAATGACTGCCACTTGAGAGGCTTCGTTGACAAAATGCCCATTAACGGCATATTCCATTCGGATGACGCCATCGGTGATGACGGTGAAACGCACGGTTTCGTCTTGGTAGGCGATGTTCTTATTTTGTGCCATGAGGCCAAATGCCATCAGCGTGAGTAATGAGAGAGTAAGGAGTTTCTTCATATTTGTTGATTATAGGACGCAACAAAGATATGAAAAACTTAAACAAAAAAGCCGCTCTTCGGGGCGGCTTTTTTGATATAGAGACATTGTCTCAGCTTTCTATAATCTTAGAAGTTGTAGTACAATCCAAATTGGGGAGCTACAGTGGCACAATCCAGGAAGAAACCATTGGCTTCATGATACATGCCGTGGTCGTATTGTGCGAAAGCGAAACGGAAGGCGGCAGTCCAATGCTCAGTGGCCATCCAAGCCACACCAGGTCTCAGGCTGATAGCATAGCCCTTGTTGTTGACAACACCAAAGTCACCAGTGAGGTCCAAGAACACGCCGAATTTCTCAATTGTCATGAGGTTGCAGCGCAGATAGGGCTTCAGGATCAGTTCGTGCTCGCCTTTGAGGTCTTCAAACTTCGCAAAGGAATAATCGGTTTCGACAGCGATGGTCAAAGGTGTGCCAGAGAAGCTGTAACCAATTTCAGGGGCGATGGTGAAAGCTTTAGAATGCTTGGTAATGCCTGCACCGATGGCGCCACCCATCCAAAGTTGAGCGTTTGCACTCATGATGCCAATGAAGGCAAGAGCTAAGGTCAAAAATAACTTTTTCATTTTTTAATGATTTTAGTTAATAATTAGGTTAGTTTCTTTTTGTCGATTATTTAAGACGCGGCAAAGATAGCAAATAATGTGCCACTCTGTTTTTGCTTGTTGCCGAAATTGTCCCAACAGACCTTATTTCTCAATAAATGCTATGGTTTCACCCTTGTTGACACGCTTGCCTTGGTCTGCCGTGGCCTCGACAATCTTGCCAGACCATAGCGCATAGATGGGTTCCATGCCGTGTTCGCTGTTGATGGCGCAGAGCAGGTCGCCTTCCTTGTAGACCTTGCCAGGTGCAGGAGCAATGCTCTTGTCGTCGAAGTCGACTTCCCACATCACGATGCCGCTAACGGGTGCGACAACAGGTTCAGCGTTGGGATGACGTAAGGCGCGCAGGTCCGGAATCTTGGCCTCGCCGCCAGCCTTCTCGAACTTGGCCTTCATCTTGGCTTCCAGCTCTTGGTTGAAACGGCGCTTAGCCTCGCCCGACTTGTACTCACGGTACTGCTTCTCGTGCATGGCGAACTCGAAGAGCTCTTCGTCGTCCTGGCCACGGTCCCAGCCTTCCTTCTTCATCATCTCAATGAAGTGCGGCAAGGCGTTGGGGTAGTTGTCCTGCGGGTTGCCAGTGAAGAACTCGAGGCCTTTCTTCTTGGCCAGCTCCACGATTTCGGGTGCGAGTGTTCCAGGAAGCTTACCGGCCTTGCCGAGGATCATGTCCCAAGCGGCGGGGTCGATGGAGGTTTCGTAACGCGGCTCGCCCTTGCTCAAGGCAAAGAGGTTCATCAAAGCGATGTTCTTGGTGTATTGGCTGAACGGGGTGACCAAAGGCGGGTTGCCAAGTTTTGGCCAGATGTCCTGTACCTCTTGGAACAGCTCGACCAGCATCTCGTCTTCGCTCAACGCTGGCAGGCCTTGCTTCTCGCGGTTCATGTTGATGGCGGCGTGAACCGGCTTGAGGTCGGCCATGAGCGAACCCATCATGCCACCTGGCAGACCGCAGCCCAATAACAACGAGTTGATGTAGCGGTTGCGCGGGTCGATCCAGTAGCCGAGGAAGTCGTCGATGAAGCTTTGGGTCATGCTACGGGCGGCCATATAGGTTTTCATATTGATGTCTTTGACAAGGAAACCAGCATCTTTCAGCATGGCTTGTACGCTGATGACATCGGGGTGGACGGTACCCCACGACAGCGGCTCCATAGCCACGTCGACGTAGTCGCAGCCAGCCTTGCAGACCTCAAGCATCGAAGCCATCGAGAGGCCAGGGGTAGTGTGACCATGGTATTGCACCTTGATCTCGGGGTGTTGTTTCTTGATATGCTCCACGATGCGGCCCAAACTGACGGGGCGACCCACACCAGCCATGTCCTTCAAGGCGATCTCCTTAGCGCCGGCTTCGATGAGTTGGTCAGCGATGTGCATATAATACTCGGCGGTATGCACCTGTGAGTAGGTGATACTCATGGCGGCTTGTGAGATCATGCCAGCTTCGTTGGCCCAATGGATGGACGGGATGATGTTGCGCACGTCGTTGAGGCCGCAGAAGATACGGGTGATGTCGACGCCTTGGGCTTTCTTCACCTTGTACATCAGTTGACGCACATCGGCGGGCACGGGGTTCATTCTCAAGGCGTTGAGGGCTCGGTCGAGCATGTGGCACTCGATGCCCCCTTTATGCAGTGCTGCCGTGAAAGCGCGGACGGACGGGTTCGGGTTTTCGCCATAAAGCAGGTTGACTTGCTCAGCGGCGCCACCGTTGGTCTCCACACGGTCGAAGCAACCCATGTCGATAATCAAAGGAGCAATCTTTTCCAGTTGGTCCTTGCGGGGTACATATTTGCCTGATGACTGCCACATGTCGCGGTAAACTAGGCTGAATTTTACTTCTTTTTTCATTATGTTATTGTGTTTTAGACGATTTGAATTTGCACTGCAAAGGTACAACTTTTCCAGCAAATTCATTCAAAAATTCGGCTTGTTTCGCTTGTTTATTAAAAAAGTACTATCTTTGCAGTGGTTCTTATGGCGGACTTTGTTCCGCCGGCTTATAGAAACACGAAGCGTTATGCTCGTCTTGCTAATGGAAATGTGAGAAACTTCTATAAAATGCAAGAATAGTGTAACGGTTCGCGCTGTTTTAGCGTGGACTGTTTGCTACATCTGCATTTTAGGGTATCTCACAACCTCCATTAGAAGATGTGGTGTATCAGTGCCACGCTTCTTTTGTATGTAATTGTCCTTTTAGGTGCTGGGAGGGCAAAATAAAGGTTGCGCCCGATAACGTATAAGGGATAAAAGAATGAAAAAAGTGTTTTTATGTTTGTCTTTCTTTGTTTTAGTGACTATTTGTAGTTGCTCTAAAGAAACAACCTACTCGTTTACTGACAATACTGATTACTCTGGGATAAGTGTTAGCGAAAGACATATCTATCTCAAGGAGTATGATGTTAATGGGAGTTGTGTAGCTAATAACAGCCTTGATTTTCCGGTCAGAGGGGAAACTTATATTTTTACTGCCAATGAAAGATCAGAATTGGTGAAAGTTTATCTCAGTTTAAGAATACAAGGTAATTCTCTTTATCGATGGGTACAACAGGTTTATTACCTTGAACATGGTAAAAACATTGATATCAGTATTGATGGACATACTTTAGTCGGGCCATCGGAACCATAGATTTCAGCTCCTACTCATTTGTATTTTCGGCATCACAATTCGAAATTCCTCGTTCTTTCGGATTTGCAATCAGAAAGCCTTGAATATCAGCATTTGTAATGCAAGACGAAGAAAAGACAAAAAAGTGGGCGCGACCTGAGTGTCGCGCCCTTTCTTCACACTGCCGTCAATTCCCGTCCCACGGCATGAATCGTGTCGAGGATCAAAGCCATTCGGGCTTTGCTGGCGTTTTTCTTGCCGCTGATATATTGTGCCATCAAGCTTTGCGAGATGCCTATGCGGCGTGCTAATGCAGACACGTTTAGTTCAGGATGCGCCATGAAGAGTCGATAAAGAGCTGTCGGTTCTTTTTTCTCAAAGAAACCCTCAAAACTCAAATCTTCATCCAGTTCTTCCCAATGGATTCCAAATTCATTTGTTGTGAAATCAACAAGTTGTTCTTTCGTGGCATAATGCAAGCGAGGATAGTCTGCAAAGAGTTCGCAGGCTTCCTTGCCTTCATCGGTTCTAATCCATACAGCTGTCTCCGTCAGCCAGACTTTTTCTATTTTCATTTTTTACCTCCTGCCTTATTTGTTATTGTTGAAAAACATATTCCAGTGTTTGGCGATTGTTTCCACATTCTCCTCAATTATGGCCTCAATCATCTTCAGTTCTGTCGGTTTGAAGCCTTGGTTGTCTACGAGTTCGACAGGAAAAAGATTGAATTTAGCTTTGGCTCCTCCTTTAATGACATGTACATGCATTGGTATATGGTCATTGGAGTAGAACAAGAATCGGTATCCAAACAAAATAAATATCGTTGGCATAGTTTTTTATTTTTCTGCAAAAATAGGTAATAATTTTATTACCCGCAATACATTTTGCTTTTTTAAAGCGATAAAACAAAAAAGCGGACGCACTAGTGCGTCCGCTTTAGAGGGTTTGTAGAATTGCGTCTCTACAAAGTCACGAAATAGCGCCTATTTACGTTTGTATTCCGTGTCGCTGCCGATATTGCTTTCACCGGCAAGGATGGTTAGGGTCTTGCCTTCCACCTTGTAGTTCAATTCGGTAGGGATGGTAGATCCTTCGTAGTTGAGGGTGAGCTTACCTTCGCTTTCGGTGTAGGTGAAGTTGCCGGCCAAGTTTCCATAAGCAGTATAGGAACCTGTGCCGTCTGCGTTGAAGGTGTAGTAGGTGTTGTCGTTGTAGTACCAGCTACCAACGAGACCTTGTTGTTGTTTGTCGTTGCCTTTGTCACCACCGTTGTTGCCGCCATTGCCGCAGGAAACAAAGGTCAGGGCCATGATGACCACTGCAATCATAGAGAAAATAACTTTCTTCATAGCTTTAATTCTTTACGGTTAATAATTGGATTAATTCGTTTGTTGTTTTCACTGAATGAAATATACTGTATTTTTTCAATCAAACTTCTTGAGGAGGCTCTTCATCTGGCTGCCGACATTTCTTCTGCTCAACGGGTGGTCGGCATTGGAGAGGACACTGTTGAAGTAAATGACCCGGTCGGTCTGCGTGTCAATGACGGCCGTGTAGAGTGCGTTACCTGCCTGGTCACCTGCGGTGTAGCGCTTGGGCTCATCAAAAACTGTTCTTATGATGTTGCCCACAAGCTCTTCCAGCTTTTCCTGGTCATAGAGTTCATTGCTTTTGATATAGCCATAAGCATGTACGACAATGCCATAGCGATGCCCCGTGGACTTAATCAACTCGGTAAGTGCTTTGGGTACTTTAAGGCGCGGAATGTCGGAGGATTCGAGGTCCGAGAAACTGTCGATCCATTTCGCGATGGATGCTCCCTTGCCTTCGTAGTCGGCTGCAACAGGGTCGGTGAAGGGGTAGCGGTTGGATGTTATGATCTCGGTGATCAACTCTTCAGAACCAGCTACCAACGATGAGTCGAGATAGCCAGATTCTGGCGAGAAATAGTACATAAGCGACCTGGGCTCAATAAAGGCGAGTTCGTCGATTTTAGATACATTCGTGCCGCTGGCGGTATAAGTGGTGGCACAAGACGAGAACATGGCTGCTGTAAACAGGATTCCAACTATTGCCAAAAGGAGTTTTTTGCTTTTGCTCATAATTAGTTTTCTTTAGTGTAATAAAAGGTTACTTAAAACAATCCTTCCAAAATCTTGTCTTCCACCAAGTTCGGCAAAGTGACTTTCAGCTTTGGCTCAGCCTCCATGGCGCGTTTGATGGCGAAGGTGGCGCCTTCGTTGCGGGCCCAGTTGCGGCGGGCGATGCCGTTGTTCACGTCCCAATGCAGCATGCAGTGGGGGCGACGGT
>JAEEGK010028082.1_pt1 | contig 11316 bp, 8 predicted proteins | sample 8958771 | NCBI WGS metagenome assembly JAEEGK01 (sample SAMN16246547, study PRJNA631951) | gut metagenome | biome: gut microbiome; feature: rumen; material: SC-attached | host: Bos | place: Iran: Karaj | collected 2018-10 | reverse complement strand
ATTATATCATACGTCACTTTCACCCTATAACATTGTTCTTGCTGAGGTGTAGCACTGGACAGGGTTTGTTGAGACATTGCATTGGGTTTGAACGATGAGCCCAAAAAGATTGTCATCGCAGCAACCAATATTAAAAACAATTTTTTCATTTCAATTTTGGCAGTTTTTATCCTGTCGCCCGCAGTTTTGTTGATGATTTTGTTTTCCCTACTCTATTATGGCTTTTCAGGATTCTCCGCCCGTACCTTAACCAATTTACGCACACAAAAAAAGCGTGGCACTTTTTCGCCTTCATTGGTTGTTCTGAGGTCTTGGACTACCTACAATCTCCCAATTACAACGAGCAAAGCCCACGCCACATGGCGGGAGCATCGTTGCTTTACTCTGGGAAATTGTTTGAAAGTGTCCAAGTTTCAGAACAACCAGCTAAGCTACTCCGCTTTTTCCTATTCTATGATGTGCATATCGCTTGAAGCGTTATCTCATAGGCTAATGTTTTGATTTATAATCAGTTAATTGTTAATTTTTGTATTCAAATTACATTCTCTTCAACGTTTTTTCATCCTATACTCATCGAATGACGGCGCAAATATAAAGAAAATGCTTTTAAACTATGGAAAACGGAGAAAAAGTTTTTCAATAACACATTTCCGCAGAAAACCCAAAGATAATCTGCGCAAATGGCATAAAAAAGCATCATTTGCGCAGAAAATATTTCAATAAGTTGCGCAACTATGGTAATTTTTATACTTTTGCGCAGAAAATATTATTGCCATGGAAAAGAAACTTATCGGAAGAAATGCTGAATATAAGGCTCTTACAAATTATTTCACCTCAAAAGGTTCGGAATTTATCGCTGTGTATGGTCGTCGGCGCGTCGGGAAAACCTTTCTCATCCGAAAAGCCGCCAAGGACCAATTCGCTTTTTTCCTCACAGGAGCGCATGAAGTACCCAAAAACGAGCAACTCATCAACTTTGCCATCGCCATCCAAAAGCATTTCAAAACCGAGCGGCTTGAGATTACAAAAAACTGGATATTAGCCTTTTATGAACTATCAAAGCATTTGGAATCCTTGCCCAAAGGCAACAAAATCATTTTCATTGATGAGCTTCCGTGGCTGAATACGGCCAAATCAGGGTTTGTGGCTGCATTGGAAAACTTCTGGAACAGTTGGGCCTCCTTGCGCGACGACATCAAATTGGTGGTTTGCGGTTCGGCAACCTCTTGGATGATTGATAACCTCATCCATAGCCGTGGCGGACTACACAACAGAATCACGCATCAGATTGTGCTTGAGCCTTTTACGTTGAATGAATGTGAAGCCTATTTCCGCGCTTACGGTTTCTCCTATTCAAGGAAACAAATCGCGGAATGTTATATGGTCATGGGCGGCATACCTTATTATATGTCGCTGATGGACAAAAGCAAAAGCGTGGCACAAAATGTTGATATGCTTTTCTTTGCCTCCAACGCGAGCCTCAAAGATGAATTCAACGAACTTTACCACGCCCTGTTCAAGAAAGCCAACACGCACATTCAGGTGGTGACAGCATTGGCTACGAAAGGCAAAGGCCTGACCCGACAAGAGATTGTGAAAGCAGCCAATGTCACCGACAACGGAGCCTTAAGCACCGTGCTTGAAGAATTGGAAAAATGCGGGTTCATAAGGACTTACGAGCCTTTCGGCAACCTTCAAAAAGCCACCGACAAAAGGCAGAAAAGCGACACACTGTTCCAACTCATCGATTTCTACACCTTGTTTTATTTTGATTTCATCGTCCAAAACAAGTATCACGACGAACAGTTCTGGACCACCTCTTTCAATAGCCCTATCCATAGCACTTGGAGCGGTATCGCTTTTGAGCGGCTTTGTTTGGCGCACTTGACGCAAATCAAGAAAGCATTGGGAATCAGCGGAGTGCAGACTTTGGCGTGTTCTTGGCGAAGTTCGTCAGTGAATAAAAGCAGCCAAATTGACCTGCTCATCGACCGCAAAGACGAAACCATCAACATCTGCGAAATGAAGTATTCCAAAGGGAAATACGAAATCGACAAAGCTTATGAAGATACGCTCAACGAAAGACTGACAACCTTTGTTCAAGAAACCGGCACGAAAAAAACGCTTTTGCTCACCTTCGTGACTACTGAAGGCATAAAGCAAAATGCACACAGTGGAGGTGTTCAGTGCGAAGTGGTTTTGGATGAACTATTTGAGTGATGAATTTTCCGCAGAAAGCCCAAAGATAATCTGCGCAAATGGTATCGAAAATCATCATTTGCGCAGAAAATATTTCAATAAGTTGCGCAATTTTTGAGGAAAACATTCCCTCCATTACACAAGATATCAACAAAACTCTATGGAAAAATCATAAATAATTATATTTTTTCCCAGAGTTTTGTCAAAAATGGTTATTTTTGCGGCATAAAAGGCAAAAACTATGGAAAGAAAAGTGATGGCCGAACTGGTCAAATGGAAAGACAAGCCAAATCGGATGCCGCTCATCCTGAACGGTGCGAGACAGGTGGGCAAGACCTATATCTTGAAGGCTTTTGGTGAAACCTGTTTTGAGAACACCATCTATGTACACTTGGAAAACCAAGCGGCAACGACAGCGTTTTTTGAAGGCGATCTAACGCCTACAAGGATCATCCAATATTTGGAAGCCGCCTACAATCAAAAGATTACAGCGGGGAAAACACTGATTATCCTCGATGAAATTCAAAGCAGCGAGAGGGCTCTGATGGCGTTGAAAGTCTTTTGCGAGGAAGCGCCGCAATACCACATCGTTGCCGCTGGAAGCTTGCTCGGGGTGGCCGTCAATCGTGAGAAGTACTCCTTCCCAGTCGGAAAGGTCGATGAAATCAATATGTATCCCCTTGATTTCGAGGAGTTTCTTTGGGCTAATGGAAAACAGTTTTTCGCCGAGGAAATCAAACAGCATTTCGCAAACAACCAACCTTTTGCCGAGGGCATCCACCAAATGCTCATCGAACTTTACAAGCATTATCTGATTACAGGAGGCATGCCCGCTGTGGTCAAGCAGTTCGTTGAAACGCAGAAGTTCACGGACATCATCGACATCCAAAGCCGCATCTTGAACGAATATCTGGCCGACATGGCGAAATATGCCTCCGCCTCGACCTCGGTGAAAATCAGGGCTTGCTACAACTCCATCCCAACCCAATTGGCCAAGGAAAACACCAAGTTCCAATACAAGGTGGTGCAAAAAGGCGGCAGTGCCACGCTGTTCGGCGAGTCCATCGACTGGCTGGAATCGGCAGGCATCGTCTTGAAATGCCAAAAGACCACTCAAGGACTGATGCCCATCGCAGCCTATGCCGATCTCTCTGACTTCAAACTCTATATGGCCGATGTGGGGCTGCTCACCGTGAAATCGGGGCTTGCCTACCAAACCGTGCTTTCCACCATCGAGCAAGACAACAGTTTCTTGGGCGCGTTGGCCGAAAACTATGTGGCACAACAATTTAAAGCCAACCAAATTCCGCTTTACTACTGGAAAAACGACAACACTGCCGAAGTGGATTTCGTGCTGCAACTCGGCACCGACATCATTCCTGTGGAAGTTAAGAAAGGCAAACGGAACAAGGCCATCAGCATGAATTTGTTTGCAAAGAAATACAATGCACCTTATTCTATAAGGATTTCACAAAAGCATTTCGGCTTCGACAACAACATTAAAGCCGTGCCGCTTTACGCGACATTTTGCATTACAAAATAGAAAACTCTGGGGAAAAATCGCAAAATCTATGATTTTTTCCCAGAGTTTTGTCAAAAACATTGTAGAGACGCGCCTTGGCATGTCTCTACAAACAGCATATTAAAATCAATTGCAGCCACCCCCGCAGCCTTCGCAACCGCCTTCACCGCAGTCGCCGCCGCAACCGGCACAGCCGCCTGCACCGAAGTCTTCATCGGTCGACTCGCGCACATCGAGGATCTCGCCCGAGAAATGGAGGTGCTTGCCCGCCATGTCGTGGTTGAAGTCCATCTTCACGTGCTTGTCGCCAATCTCGCGAACGATGCCGGCAATCGGACGACCATCGGAGGTCTGCATCATCAGTTGGGCGCCGACCTTCACCATGTCCATCAATACGTTGTTCTGCATGAACATGTTCTTATCGAGGTCCATCACGTAGGCCTCATCACGCTCGCCATAACCCTCTTCAGGGGTCAGGTGGAAGGCATAATGGTCGCCAGGCTCCTTGCCCATCAAGTTCTCCTCGAACTTGGGCAACAGTTGATGCATGCCAAAGATGGCAACAAAGGGGTTCTCTTTCGTGGTCTCCTGAAGGATGGGACCGTTTTCATCGTTTTCACGCAGGACGTAGGTCATCGTGACGACAGCTTGATCTTGGATTTTCATAAAGTGATAGTATTTAAAGATTTAAAGATTCAAAATTTAAAGATTTAATAGGAGCCGAACATCTTCCGCAGCAACCACTCTATCGCAGCCAAGCCGATGAGCACGAAGAAGATCCACTTGGAGTGAATCAGGTCCTCGAAGCGGCTCTCGTGGTGTTCAACGCTCGTGATGCGCGAATCATTGTGCAAGTTGGCAAAAAGTTGCTGCAACTCGCGGGCAGTATAGCAGTTTCCGTTGGTCAGACGAGCAATGGAGCGCATCCGGTCGATGTCGGCAGTAAGTTGCTGTGCCTCAATGCCGATGGCCACTACACTAAAGGTGCCGTTCACATTAATCTTGCGCTCGCCCATCAGCGCTTGCACCTTATAGGTATACAGGCCTTCGGGTAGTAGGCCAGCATTCAGCTCATAGTCGTGGTCGCGTTTCGAGAAGGTGTAGTCATAGGTCTCCCCCGTCAGCTTGTTCTCGATTTGAATGGTCAAGTCGGGGTCGGTCACGAGTTCATTGTTCGGGTTGCGCAACTCGGCGGTGATGATGACAGGCTCGTTGCTGTAGTAGGTCTCCTTGGCATAGATGGCCGAGCCGTCGTTGGCCGAAAGCAACAGGTATTTCAGCGACTTGGAGAACATCTCATCAAACATGTCGTGGTTCTTGTTTTGGTAATACTCATACAGCCTCCAACGCCAGATGTTGGTACCAAACAGGAAGGCCATCTTGCGCCCATCGTTAGCGAAACTCAGCAGCGGCAGTCCTGACTTGATGCCCATCACCTCTTGTAGCAGCAGGTCATCATGCGATTTCAAGGCATTGATTTCCAGATGCGGCAAGGCCAAAGGTGGATATTTCGCGATGAGTTGCTCCGACTTCGAATCAAAGGTAAAGGTCGAGAAGGCCATGTTCTGGTGCGCCTTGACATCCATCAGGGTGTTGGTTGCGCCCGAATGCAAGGCAAAGACATTCTGCAACTTGCTTAACATATCGCGGTCGGTATCGTTGCCAACGATGAAGAGAACGGGCAGTTTCACGTTCTTGTCTAACTGTGTCTTCAAGGCGTTGAAATCCGTGCGTGCCGAAGGCACCTGATGCAGGATGACCAAGTCGTAGTTGCTGAACTCGGGGAGAGTCTCCTTTCCGAAGCAGAAGTCCACCTCATAGTTGTCGTTGAGCACACTACGCAAGGCTCCCAAATCGGGATGCGGCGATGCAGCCACGCAAAGCAGCTTATATTTCTGATCGAGCACCTCGACATAGATATGACGCACATTATTGAGCAGTTGCTCTTCCTCGGCGATGCCGCTCACCTCGATGTCGATGGCCATTACGCCTTTCTTGGTGGCATCAAGCATGAAGTCAATTTCTTTGGAGAAGCGGTTGGACGGAATCTCAATGTCGCGCTTCTCAATGAGGCGACCGCTTTCCTTGAGGGTCAGTTGTGCCTTACGTCCAGCCAAGTCGCGAGCGGCGACCGTCACGCGGATGGGGAAGGTCGCGCCGAGCGATACCACCTTATTATAATGCACATTGCGGATGGCAAGGTCGGGATAGGAAACCGTGTCACCCAAAACGACGGTATGGATGGGGAACGGAAAGTTCTCCGCCACCAACTCCGGCTCGAAGCCACGGTTATAGATACCGTCGGAGAAGAGCAGCACCGCGCCCACATTGCGCTTGTAATACCGTCTGTCCAAGGTCTTTATGAGCGACGACAAATCCGTCAGCTGGTCGGAGAAGTCGAGCTGCTCGAAATCACGTACATCTTCACCGAAAAGGTATTCATCGACTTGGAAATCAGCGTTCAAATCTTTCCTAAACTGCTCAAATTGGGTCTGGTAATCCTTTTTGTAAAACGCCGAATCTTTACACAAGGTGATAGAAGAAGAATTGTCGTGGGCAAGGATAATTGTAGGCGTTTCCACCGAACTGAATTTCTGCCTTATCAGCGGGTTGAAGAGCAGCAAGACCACCAGGCCAACCATCAAGGTTCGTAGCGCAAACAAGATGATTGTCAATGCTTTGCCATAGTGTTGTTTCTTGTTTCGGAAATACAACAATGCGGCCGCTGCCAGACCAGCCAGCAGCGATAAGGCTAACATCCAAATGGGGATACCGATATTCATCGATTGCTCTTATAAGGGCGCAAAGATAGGAAATTTTCGGGAAAGTCGTGATGCAGATTACTGATTTAGGCAAAACACAAGTTGTTAATTCATCTTTCCAATTCCAAGTGTGTTATTTCTTTCATTGAGCATTTGTTTGCCCCAGCAGCCACTTCCAAAGCGGCACCACCTGAATGGTCTTGCCGTCCTTTTCCAAAACGGTTTCTTCATCTTTGGTGATAATCATCAAATCATTCACTTCCAAGCGTTTAGAAACCTTGACCAAGGCCTCGGTTTCGCGTTGGAAAGTGCTTTCGTCTTGCAGGGAATAAGAGGCTTGAATAAGTTTTTTTTGCTCGGGCAAGTAGAAATCGACCTCCACGCCGTTATGGTAGAAACAAACCTCGTTCTTGTATTTCCTTATCAAGTTAATGGCCACCATGTTCTCCAAAAGGCTGGCCTCTGGGTCGGGCAAAAACAGGTTGAGGATGCCATTGTCGATGAAATAATACTTGCGTTGGGTGTTGCGTTCGGTCAGTTTGCCGATGATGTTCTCCAACGGAAGCAGCAGCCACGATTCGCACATGTAATTCACATAATCAATGACTGTATCAGTGCTGGCCTTTTTGCCAGTCGAACTTACCACATTAGCCAAACGGTTGTAAGATGAAGGCTGCATTACGCTTTCCGCCAACTTTTTGGCCAAAATGCGCAGACCAAAGTCATTGCGGATGTCGTAACGCGCAATCAAATCGCCAAAGAAAACTTTGTTGAACAATCCGCTGAGCCATGAGCGTTTATCGGCCACATTCATCACCTCGGGCAGACCACCGAAACGGAAATAAGTCTCGAAATGCTTCACAATCTCCTTTCTATGAAGGTGCAAGGCATTCTTTTCCTTCACGTTAATGCCCGAAAAAGACAAATACTCAGCAAATGAAAGTGGAAACACTTCCATAATCATATAACGTCCGCCCAAAGTGGTTGCGATCTCCGAACTCAACATTTTGGCATTGCTGCCGGTGATGTAAACCCTGTATTTTTGGTCGGCCAACCGTCGCGCGAACTTCTCCCAACCTTCAACAATCTGAATCTCGTCAAAGAAGAAAACAGGTTGAGTATCAAACATTTCCTCATAAGCAGACTTGATGATGTCCAAATCGGCCAAAGTCATTATTCCCAAACGATCATCCTCAAAGTTGAAATAGCAGATTTCCTCCATACGATGGCCTATTTCCAATAATTGATGGATGCGCTGATACAACAAATATGACTTTCCAGCACGGCGCAAGCCCACAAGCACATAATTCAGCGCGTCTTCAAACGCATAGTCGCGCTCATGAAAACTTACCGATGAAATAAAACGCTGATTTTCAATGATAATATCCTTTATTAAATCTTTGCTCAACATGGTTGTTCATATTTTTCTGACGGCAAAAATACAAATTTATCGATTACATTCGATAAAAACATATACTTTTTATCGTTTATAATCGACAAAAATATACTATTTTCATCGATTATGTTCGATAAGATGGGAAATTTATCTTTTCTTGACCAGCCGTTGAATGCGGTTAGCCACCTCTTCCGGATAATCTACAAGAAGTTGTCCGTGATTCATTTTTGGAAAGACCTCCACGTGAGCATCGGGGCATAATTTGAGCAAATGCTCGGCCTGCGGTTTGGCCACGAAAACCTCTTTGGTGCCATACCAAAAATGAATATCTGCCCCGTGAATGGATTCCAATTTATGGGTATAGACATCCTTGTAGCCGTCTCGTACTGCCTTTCCTTTCCCGTATGGCCACACTTTCCTGCATTCATCCAACAGCACGTCGAAATAGTGCGAATGGAACACGAATTTCCAGAAACCTGTGCAGTGATAACAAGTCCACACGTTGAGACTTTGGTAATATCGAATCGGGTTCACGCTCCATTTGGGCAGGGGCAATAGTGGCGCCGCGTCCATGATGGCGTGGTCAATCACCACTTCGTTTCGTTCCATGATTCGGGACAGTATTTTCCCACCCAATGAGAGGCCGTAAGCAACATCCAAATGCCCATTCAAGTTCTCCCGAACGTATCTGGCCGCCTGAATAGCTTGGTCATCAACAGAGGTAAACTGAGACTCCTGACCGAGCAGAAATCCGTCAATTCCAACCGCGACAATGTAGAATTCGTCCTTCAGCAGTTCTATCAACGGCAGAAATATCTCATGGGACACTCCCAACCCTGGTATTAGCAGCAGACTCTGGTTTTCTTTATTTCTAAATGAGTAGAATTTCATCGTACTTTGTTCTTAAAAATGACAAGTAAAGGGCATTCCTATAGTCTAACCTTCAGTTCCTTTTTGACTTTTCCCAAATTCCAACTTATTGTTCAAGAATAGTCCACAAAAATAAGAAAAAAAGCCTACTTTTGCGGAAATTTTGAACACATGAACACACTTTCGGTCGTCATCATCACCTTCAACGAGGAGCAAAAAATCACGCAATGCCTTGATTCCGTTAAGGATATTGCGGACGAGATCATCGTTGTTGACTCGCATTCCACGGATGCGACCGAGACCATCTGCGACCGTTATGGCGTGAAGTTCTTCAGCCAGGACTGGCTCGGCTACTCCGACCAGAAAAACCTCGCCGACGAACTCGCCATCTGCGACCTCATCTTCTCCATTGACGCCGATGAAGCGCTCTCCGACGAGCTGAAACAGTCCATCAAAGCACTGAAAGACAGAAAAATCGCCGAGAACGAGGTTTTTGCCATGAAACGCCTGAACAACTACTGCGGTCGGTGGGTAAAGGGTTGCGGACTCTATCCCGAGACCAAAATCCGTATCTGGCGGCGCGGCTTTGCCCAATGGGAAGGCCTTATCCACGAGTGGCTGAACTACAAGAGCGAGCCGAAGAAGACCTTGCTGCGCGGCGACCTGCTGCACTATTCTTGGGACACACCCGAGGCTTTCCGCAAGCAGCAGTTCCACTTCGCCGAACTGGGCGCACTGTCGTACTACGAACGCGGCAAGAAAACCGGCCTTCTGCCTTGGATTTTCAGCCCGAGCATCAATTTCATCCGCATCTATATTATTAAAGGTGGCTTCCTCTACGGCAAGACAGGCTTCAGGATCTGCCGCACGATGATGCAGGCCAACCGACACAAATACAACTTATTAAGAAGTAAAATCAAAGAAAACAAAACAACACTATAGACACAAGACACGGGACAACCGGACGTCTCGCGTCCCGTAGTCTCGCGTCTCGAAGTCCCGAAGTCAAAAAAACATAATCATTATGGAAGAAGCATTTGAACAAGAAGTGGAACGCACTGTAGCTGTGCTGAAAGCCGGAAAGACCATCCTCTACCCCACCGACACCATTTGGGGCGTGGGCTGCGATGCCACGAACAGCCGCGCTTGTGACCGTGTCTACGAGGTGAAGAAACGGCCCACAAACAAGAGCCTCATCATTTTGGTGGATTCGGCAGAGCGGCTGAAAGACTATGTGGTGGATGTGCCTCCCATCGCCTACGATTTGATTGCACACGCTACCAACCCGTTGAGCGTCGTTTATGCGCAGAGCAAGAACCTCGCGAAGAACATCTCCGCCGACAAGTCGGTGTGTATCCGTGTGGTGAACAACGAGTTCTGCAAAGAGGTCATCCGCCGACTCGGCAAACCCATCACATCCACCTCGGCCAACCTTTCGGGACAGCCCACTGCCATGACCTTCGGCAACATCAGCGAAGAAATCAAGAATGCGGTCGACTATGTGGTGCAGCTCTACCACGACAGTTTCTGCAAGCCCAAAAGCTCAACCATCATCAAGCTGAACGCAGACAACACTTTTGAGATATTAAGACAGTAAATCGTTATTTTTCGTTATTTTTGCGCCCTTAAAAACCTCATCACTAATGAAATCATTGAAAGTGTTTTTCTTGGCTATTGTCTGTCTTTTTGCAATGACAACAACAGCCCAAAACCAGCAGTCCCAATCAAAGATGCAGATGAACGCCCAGAAATTGGGTACTGTTCTTTATCTCATAGAGAATTACTACGTAGACTCCGCCAACATGGACAAAGTGACGGAAGATGCCATCGTTGCCGCATTGAAAGAACTTGACCCGCACTCGGCCTACATCTCCAAAAAGGATGTGGAGAAGGCTAACGAACCGCTTGTTGGCAGTTTTGAGGGCATCGGTGTGACCTATCAGCTCATCCGCGACACCATCACCGTCATCAGTCCCACAGCGGGTGGTCCGTCCGAAAAGGTCGGCATCATGTCTGGCGACCAGCTCATCAAGATTGACGGCGAAGATGCGTTCGGCAAAAAGATTGACAACGAATATGTGCAAAAACGCCTGCGCGGCAAGAAAGGCACCAAGGTCACCGTGAGCGTGAAACGCGGCAACGACCCCGAGTTGCTTGATTTCGAGATTATCCGCGACAAGATTCCACTGAACAGCATCAATGCGGCATACATGCTTGACAAACGTATCGGCTACATCAAGCTCGACCGCTTCGCGCAAGAATCTGCTCAAGAGTTCAAGGAGGCTTTCGCCAAACTGCAAAACCAAGGCATGAAGTCGCTCATCTTTGACCTGCGCGGCAACACGGGCGGCTACCTCAACACCGCCATCGAGTTGGTGGATCAGTTCCTGACCGAAAACCAACTCATTGTCTTCACAGAGGGCTTACACTTAAACCGCCAAGCATGGCGCAGCACCCAAGCTGGACTATACACCACAGGCAAGCTGGTCGTCCTCATCGACGAAGGATCGGCCTCGGCCAGTGAGATTCTCTCGGGTGCCATTCAAGATCACGACCGCGGTGTGGTG